>ERZ1643249.196-NODE-196-length-76990-cov-67.883304_pt1 | contig 76990 bp, 68 predicted proteins | sample MGYA00579263_ERZ1643249 | MGnify/ENA primary metagenome ERZ1643249 (study PRJEB29033, sample SAMEA4952264) | chicken gut metagenome | biome: Broiler Chicken; feature: Gastrointestinal Tract; material: Caecum | place: Ireland | collected 2018 | study: Broiler...
CCATCCTCATGATCGAGGCGGGCGCGGACGAGGTCACCAACGACGAGATGGTGGGTGCCATCATGGTCGGTCACAACGAGATCAAGAAGATCTGCGCCTTCATCGAAGACGAGATCGTCCCCGCCGTCGGCAAGGCAAAGCTGCCCATCGAACTTTACCACATCCCCGAGGAATTGGACGCCGCCGTGCGCGCGTTCGCTTCCGACAAGGTGGAGTGGTCCATCGATACCTTCGACCGCAAGGAGCGCGAGGCGCGCCAGGCCGAGGTCGAGAAAGAAACGCTCGAACACTTCGCCGACATCTACCCCGAAAACACCCGCGAGATCAAGGACAGCCTCTACTATCTCAATAAGGAGAAGGTCCGTGCCAAGATCTTTGATAAGGGCATCCGCCCCGACGGCAGAGGGCTCAAAGACGTCCGTCCCATCTGGTGCGAACGTCACGTCCTGCCCCGCGTGCACGGCTCCGCCGTCTTCACGAGAGGTCAGACGCAGACGCTCACGACCTGCACCCTCGCGATGCTCGCGGAGGCGCAGAAGCTCGAAGGCCTCGACGACGAGACGAGCAAGCGCTACATGCACCAATATAACTTCCCCGGCTACTGCACGGGCGAAGCCAAGGCGCTCAGAAGCCCCGGCCGCCGCGAGATCGGTCACGGCGCGCTTGCAGAGCGTGCGCTCATCCCCGTTATCCCCTCCGAAGAGGAGTTCCCTTACGCCATCCGTGTCGTCAACGACATCCTCTCTTCCAACGGTTCTTCCTCGATGGCGTCCGTCTGCGGCTCCACGATGGCGCTGATGGACGCAGGCGTGCCCATCAAGGCTCCCGTCGCGGGCGTTGCGATGGGCCTCATCAAGGACCAGGCAACGGGCGAATTCCGCGTCCTTACCGACATCCAGGGCCTTGAAGACTTCCTCGGCGATATGGACTTCAAGGTCGCGGGTACCGTCAACGGCATCACCGCCATCCAGATGGACATCAAGATCAAGGGCATCTCCGAAGAGATCATGCACACCGCGATCGAGCAGGCAAACGAGGGCAGGCAGTTCATCCTCTCCAAGATGCTCGAATGCGTGCCCGAGGTCGCGCCCGAACTTAGTAAGTACGCGCCCCGCATCATCTCCTTCAAGATCGACCCCGAAAAGATCGGCGACGTCGTCGGCAAGCAGGGCAAGGTCATCAACTCCATCATCGCAGAGACGGGCACCAAGATCGACATCGAGGACGACGGTACCGTGTGCATCGCTTCCTACGGCGATCCCGAGTCCGCACAGCGCGCGAAGGCGATCATCGAATCCATCGTGCACGAGCCCGAAGTCGGCGATATGTTCATCGGCAACGTCGTGCGCATCCTCTCCAAGGTGGGGGCGTTCGTCGAGTTCGCACCCGGGAAGGACGGCATGATCCACATCTCCAAGATGGCAGACCGCCGCATCGATTCCGTTGAGGACGTGCTCGCGATCGGCGATATGGTCAAAGTGCAGATCATCAAGATCGGCGAGAAGGGCATCGACTTCAAGCTGCTCGAAAAGCTCTCTTAAATTTTAAGGCAAAACAAAGGCGCCCCGCACCTGAGCGGAGCGCTTTTTGCTTGCGCTTTTGGGTCGCAGCGGGGCAGGTTCGCGGCGGATATACTATGCGCAGATCATCGCCTTCCAGATGCGTTCAAAGCCTTCCTCCATGCCGAGGGCATGCGAAACGAGCTCTCTCACTTCCCTGTCCATGCCTTCGGGTCGGTCGGAAAGGCTGCTTTTGAGGCCCGTGATGCCCACGACGGTGCCCTTCGTCATCATCTCGGCAATGTGCGCGCGCGAATCGTCCTTCATCGTATTCAGCTTGATGCTGCTCCACATCATCGCCTTCTTGAAGGGGCCGGGTTCTTTGAGGACGATGCCCTTCTCGCGGGCGAGGGCGGCGGCGCGCGAAACGAGTTTTTCGTATTCGCCGTATTCGCGTTCGAGTTCTTCCTTTGTCGCCTCGTCGGCGGCGGGGAGGATATCTTCGATGGACTGCATGGCGAGCACGCCGTTGCGGTAAAGTTCCGCTAAAATTTCTTCGCTCTTCTTTTCCATACGGGAAGTATGCGCAAACGCGTCAAAAAAAATCCGAAAGGCGGAAAAACCGCTTGACAAACGCGGGCGGGTATGATAAAGTACTCTCTGAGCCGCTAAGGTCGGGCAGCAAAGTGCCGAGGGATCGGCCGCCTTGCATCTTGCGAGACTGGAAAGAGGAGGTAAACAACAGTGTACGCGATCATCGAAAACGGCAACAAGCAGTATAAGGTCTCCGAAGGCGACGTCGTCAGAGTGGAAAAGCTCAAGGCAGAGGTCGGCGAGGAAGTTTCCTTCAACGTGCTCATGGTGGCAGATGAAAACGGCGTCAAGGTCGGCAGCGACGTTGCAAACGCCAAGGTCACCGCAAAGGTCGAAGCGCAGGATAAGTACCGCAAGATCATTGTCTTCAAGTACAAGTCCAAGAAGAACGAGCGCAAGAAGCAGGGCCACCGTCAGCCCTTCACCGCAGTCAAGATCGAAGCGATCTCCCTTTGACTGCACGGGGCACCCCAAGCGCGGGAAACGCCCGAATATCAATGAAAAGGAGAAATAATCATGATCTTTATCAGTTTATTCGCTCATAAAAAGGGTACCGGTTCCTCCCACAACGGCCGCGACAGCAACGCGAAGCGCCTCGGCGTCAAGCGTCAGGACGGTCAGGCCGTGCTCGCGGGCAGCATCCTTGTGCGCCAGCGCGGGACGAAGATCCACCCCGGCAACAATGTCGGCATCGGCGGCGACGATACCCTCTTCGCCCTCAAGGACGGCGTTGTCAAGTACGAGCGTCTCGGCAAAGACAGAAAGCAGGTCAGCATCTACTGAGAAAGTGAAGCTCCGCAAACAGCGGAGCTTTTTTTGTGCTTAAAAGGAGCCGCCGCGCGTCCGCTTTCTGCGGGCGCGCGGCGGCAAAAAAGCGCCCTCCCCAAGCGGTGAGGGGAGGGCGCAAGAGCGGAGCGCGGGAGCAGGAGCATCTCCCGCGTGGGTGGCATGCATCGGGCTCAGGTCAGCCGAGGCCGACAAATTCAAGCGTGTCGATGAAGTAGGAGAAACTAGGTGACGAGACGCTGATCAGAGCGGTGTTGGGGGCATGATCAAAGCGGATCTCCCACAGGTAGCCGCCGTAGGAAAGGAAGATGTGGATGAGATCGCCTTCATCTTCTTTGAGCACATAGCCACGATATGTCTCCAGCTCAAAGGGAATGATCTCGCGGGTTGCATAACGGGGGAAGCCTTCGTCATCGTAGCTGCTCTGATGCGGGTCACTGCTTCCCCAAATGCTCCATACTCCCAGTGTTTTCCGCATGTCGTTGGTGAGGAGGATCTCGCGCTCGGGGGACCACGGCGTCACGGCATCGAAGTCGTAGGTAAAGCAGAAGTAGGCAAACTCGAGCGGGTCGTAAAGCTCGGGGTGGTCCTGCACATATTCGTAGAGAGCGGGCGTGCCGTAAGAGGTGACGATCTCGGATACATCCGTTGTGTTCGTCGTAAAGGTGATCGTTCCTTTCGTTTCCAGACCCGTCTCGGGATCGTGTTTGCGGCTGACGGAAAAGGTGAACGGATTGATCTCCTCAATCAGGAGCGTTTCGGAATGGCGGAATTTGATCTGAATGCTCGTGTTGTCCTCTCCATGAAGATAGGGCACGGCGGTCTTTTGCTCCGTCCAAGTGTTGTCATAGTGTTCATAATAATCTTCGTCATAACCGCTAAGAGCGTAGGGGCTGAACGTCACGCTGCGGCGGATGCCCTCGTACTCCCGCCAGCCGTCAAACTCCAACAGCCGCTCCTTACGGGCGTACTCGGCGGGGATGAAGTAGCAGCAGAACACGATGACGCCGCACAGTACGGCCGAGATCGCTGCAATGACGGCCGCCCTTATCTTGAACTTGCGGCTCACTTTGCGGATGGAACTCCCCTTCTGTTCTTTTTTTGTCCGCACAGAGGCGAGGGCTTCCGCCTCGGGCACGGGGGCTTTGAGTTTTTCCGCCTCTTTGGCGCAGGCGGGGCAGCCTTTCAAGTGCCGTTCCACGAACTGACGGCTGTCTTCGGAGAGCGCATCGTCCACATACAGGGGCAGCAGGTCTCTTACCAGATTGCATTTATTCATGGTGTTGTTCCTCCCATTGTTCTAATATCTTCAGGCGGGCGCGGTGGTATGTGACGCGCGCCCAGCTTTCGCTCTTTTCGTAGATCCCGGCGATCTCGCCGTACTCCGCCTGCCCGATGGTGCGCAGAAGAAACACGCCGCGGTAGGGCTCCTCTAAGGCGTTCATCAGGAGGACGATCTCCTTCACGTTCTCCCTGTCGTCGCCCGCAAACAGCTCTTCGGGCGGCTCGGGCGGTGGCGGGGGACGCTTGCGCTTTTTCTCCTGCGATAAAAAGAGATTGCGCGCAATGGAGCACAGCCAGGTATCCACCTTGCAGTCGCCGCGGAATTTGCCCGCGTGGCGGATGGCGCGGTACATCGCCTCGGCGGCCAGGTCCTCGGCGTCGGCACGGTTGCGCGTCAGCGTCACGCAGTACGCATACAGCCCGGGATAGTGGGCGTTGTAAAATTCCTCAAAGTCTTTCATCGGGCGTCCTTTGCGGGGGCTGGAGTGGGTCTCTTCATAGAATAGACTCCGCATTTCGCGTTTTGTTACAAAAACAGGAAAAGTTTTCCGAAATTTTTTCGGAGGGGGAGGGCGGCCTCCCGCGGGCGGAAAGAGCGCATCGGGGAGGGGAAAACGCCCTCCGAAAAAAAGAAAAAAATTTCGCAAATTGCCGCGAAAAACGCTTGCATTCTTTTTCTTGTTGTGCTATTATAATCAAGCAAGTTCGGAAGCTTAGCTCAGCCGGGAGAGCATCTGCCTTACAAGCAGAGGGTCATAGGTTCGATCCCTATAGCTTCCACCATACAGTGCGGAATGTTGATTATGCGGGAATAGCTCAGTGGTAGAGCGTCACCTTGCCAAGGTGAATGTCGCGGGTTCGAGTCTCGTTTCCCGCTCCAAACGTACTTTCCGCACTGTTTTTGTTTGGCGCCATAGCCAAGTGGTAAGGCAAAGGTCTGCAAAACCTTGACTCCCCGGTTCAAATCCGGGTGGCGCCTCCATGCGAAAGGCATCGTCTTCGGCGATGCTTTTTTCGTAACACGGGGGCGATAGGGGAGGCGGCAAGCCTTTCGGGGCGCAGTTGCGGGCGCGGATGCTGCGGGGCGGCGCCATCGGGCGGAAGATATAAACTTCATATGCCGCTGTGGTGGAATTGGCAGACGCAAGGGACTTAAAATCCCTCGGTAGAGATACCATACCGGTTCGAGCCCGGTCAGCGGCACCACAAAGATGGGAGGACGAAGATGTTCTCTCATCTTTGTTTTTTGCCCGTGCTTGCCTTTTCGGCTCAGTTTATAGTATAGATGAGTTTTCTTGCCTTGTCAATCGGGCGGGAAGGATATTTCGGCTCAGATAGTATGAAAAGGCTGCCCGATCGAAAGGCAGCTTTTTTGTGTAAAAATGATTTTGGCTGAGCAAAGGAGGGAAACTGCCAAAGCATGCCGATCAAATGAAATTTGCACGCGGCGGAGCGAAGGGGGAGGGCGCCCCGCCGTGTGCGGCGCGAACGGGGGAGGAACGCCCCGCCGTGTGCGGAGGAAGAACTTACTCTTTGACGGCGCCTGCCGACATCCCGTTGACCATATACTTCACGAGGCAGAAGTAGAGGATGACGATGGGCACCGCAATGAAGATGGAGCCTGCGGCAAAGCGCGCAAATTCCGTCTCGTCGAGGTACATGAGCCCCACGGCGACCGTCCAGTTGTCCATCGTGGGCAGTAGCAGCTGCGGAAGGATGAAATCCGACCACGGCCAGGTGAAGGACGTGAGCGCCGTATAGACGAGGATGGGTTTGGAAAGGGGCAGGATGATCTTAGTGAAAACCTGAAAGTTGGTCGCCCCGTCCAGCCGCGCCGCCTCGTCGATGGAGGAAGGGATGGTGTCGAAGAACCCTTTCTGCACCATGTAGCCCATCGGCGCCTGTGCGGAGTAGATGAGGATGAGTCCCCAATGGTTGTTGATGAAATTGAACTGCGTCATGAGGAGGAACACCGCCGTCATTGCCATGAAGGAAGGGAACATCCCCAAAACGAGCGTCGTTTTCATGAGCGCTTTGCGGCTCTTGAATTTGAAGCGCGACATACAGTACGCCGTCAGGATGGTGAGGAGCGTCCCGAACAGGCAGCTCAGGACCGCCACGAACAGGGTGTTCCCGAACCATTCGGGGTAGTTATACATCTGCGTATCGGTGAACAGATTTTGATAATTGCGGAAGCTGAACGCTTCGGGGAAAAACCCTTTGAGCGTATAGAGCGAGCCCGAATCCGAGAAGGACGCGAGGATGAGCCACAGGCACGGGAAGAAAAAGAACACGGCGACCGCGATGAGGATCGTATAGGTGATCACGGCATCGACGGCGCGGCTTGCTTTGATGCTTTTGCTTTTTTTCATCGATAGGTCTCCTCCTGCCTGTAAGAAGGCGAAAAGATGTAGACGACGAGCGATATCACCGAGGTGATGAGGAAGATGATGAGGCTGATCGCCGCGCCGATGGAGTAATAGTTGTTGTCGATGGACATCTTATACAGCCAGTTGATGAGAAGGTCGGTGTCGTTGGCAAGCACATACCCCGCGCTCTTGTCCACGTCGCTCCGAAGGAAGTAAAAGACGCCGAAGTTGTTGAAGTTGCCGATGAACTGCGAGAGGATAACGGGCGTCGTCGCGAACACCACGAAGGGGAGCGTCAGGTACCAGAATTGCTGGAAGGCGTTGGCGCCGTCGATTTTCGCCGCCTCGTATTGGTCTTTGTTGGCGTTGGAGAGGATGCCCGTTGCGAGCAGCATGGAGGACGGGATGCTGATCCAGGCATTGACCATGAGTCCGATGAAGCGCGCGGGCCAGGTGGAATTCGCGCCGAAGAAAAAGATCGCATCCCCTCCGCCCTGCGTGATATAGTAGTTGACGGGGCCGCCGTTTGCGAACATGAACTTAAAGCCGAGCATCGTGATGAACCCGGGGATCGCATAGGCGAGGATGGGGAAAAACCGCCAGAACACCTTTCCTTTGACGCAGGACTTATTGAGAAGGAGCGCGAGCGCCAGCCCGCCGAAGTAGTTGATGCCCGTAGAGAGCACTGCCCAGAGGATGTTCCAGCCGAAGATCTTGAAGAAGGTCGTCGCATATTCGCCCACCGCCACGAGCTTGCCGAAGTTTTCAAAGCCCACCCAGTCGACGAGGCGGGGCGGCACGATGTCGCCGCCGTAGTTGGTGAAGGCGATGAGGATCATGAAGACGATGGGAAGGATACTGAACACGCTGACGCCCAGCACGGGGAGAAAGAGGACCGTCTTATAGAACTTTTGGTCGAAGAGCTGCTTGACGTCCTCGAGAAAGGTGAAGGGCCGTTTGCCCGCTTCGACGCGTTTCTGCGTCTCATAGGTCCCTTTGACATTTGCCGCATACAGCGCGAGATAAAGGATGAGCATGATGACGGAGAGGATGCCCGTGATGAGCATCAGGACGGAATCGTCGCCCTCGATGCCGTACCACGGGTTTGCCTCCACCGTTCCCAGCGTAAAGAGCCCGAACAGGTCTGCGGCGCCCACCAAAATGAAGTAAGCAAAAAATCCCGCCTGGATCAGGAGATAGAGGGCGCCCTTTGCCCACTGTTTATACATCATCTGCCCCGTTCCCATCAGGAACATGGAGCAGGCGACGCGGAAGTTCCCGTGCGTTACGATCTCCGAGAACCCCGCCCATTTTTTCTTGACCGCGCCCGCGAATTGGCCAAGCCACCGCGGCTCGCTCCCTTCTGCTGCCTTGTTGACGTTCTTTTCCATATCCTCCTCCTTTAACTGAGCGTATGGATGGCGCTGTAAATATCCTCATCGAGCTTTTTCATCGCCGCGATGAGTTTGTCGTCCGTGTCGTAGGCCGTGCCGTTTGCGAGGCCGTCCTCCGCGATAAAGCGCAGAAGGCTCCCGAGGCTTGCCCATACCTGCGTCATGGCGCGCTCGCCCGGCATGATATAGATGCGGCCGTTCAGAAGATCGTCATAGACATCTTCCGCAACGCCGCCCTCTTCTTCCACGACGTCCGCACGGGCGGGAACGATGCCCAGAAGTTCGCACCGCCGCGCGATCCATTCCTTGCGTGAGGAAAATTCCAAAAACGCAAGCGCCGCGTTGGGTGCCTTCGTGTACGAGCTGATGGCATAGCCGTTGATGCCGCCCATGACGGTCATGTCCATTGTCTCGCCCTCGCGGTCGGTAAGATCTCCGCTCACAGGGAGGGCGGGCACTTTGGCCATGACGAGATTTTCCCGCACATAGGCGTCCACCTCTTCCTCCGTCCAGTCGCGGTGCGTGCGGCTCCAGGAGGAGGCAAAGTTTTCCACGAACGATTCATAGACGTCGGGCGTCGTCATCGTTGCGAAATAGGTGCCGTTGCCGAGAAGTTCATAGGCGGAAGTCGTGATGGTGTCGTCCGCGCAGTTGTTGTCCATGATGGCTGCAAGCTGGCGGATGATGCGCGCGCCCTTATACGATTCGCCCGCGGAGAGCCCGATGTCCTCCGTATCGAACGCGCCCGTCTCGTCCTTTCCGAAGATATAGCCGCCGTAGGAGAGGAAATACCCTGCGGCAAAGTACTGATCGTTCAAAGACTTCATATAGCCGAATTTCGTACCGTTGGAGGAGGCTTTGATCTCGGCGGAAAAAGCGTAAAGATCCGCCCAGTTTTCCACCATGTCGGGGACGCCGTTCTTGTCGTCGTCCCATTCCTCCTGCCAGTTTTCGGGGAGCAGGTCTTTGCGGTAGTAGAGAAGGGGCTCCTGCACGTTGACGGGAACGGCGAAGGTGTACCTCGCCTCTCCCATCTGCATCCGATAGGCATCCCAGGCCTCTTTGGGGATCTGAGAATAGGCATCCAACTCCTCGACGGGAAGGGGCTGGATGTGCTTGTTGAGCGCATAGCGCATGAGGACGTCGTTCGCCTGATAGACGACATCGGGTCCGTACCCCGCAGGGCCGAGCTTTTCGAGGTCGGTATAGGCGCCCATGTTGGCGTCCACCGCCTTGATGCCGTATTGCGCATATTCTTCGTTGAAGGCATTGAGAAGTTCGTCCAGATACCCCGTCTCCTTCGCCGTATCGTTGTCGAGGATCTGCAAGGTCACATTTTCTTCCAAAACGCCTGTAAAGCGTTCCTGCGCTTCCTGATCCTCCCGCTGCAGTCCGAGCACCCCGAAGGTCGTCATGACTGCGATGACGGCGAGCGCATGGGCAAGGAACAACGCGATCGTCTTTGTCATATCATCCCTCCCAGATCTTTTCGATCATAAATGTGTATTGATTGAGGACGCTTTCCGCGTTCGTCAGAATGAGTCTATCGGTCAGCGGCTGCGCTTTCCCGAAATTGACGGTGAGCCGCAGTTTGTTCGTTTCGCCGCGCTCCAGAAAGAAGAGATCGCCCTCCGCCCATATTTTTGCCTTCGTCCCGTGCAGGGCGGCGCTTTCCCGTTTGCAAGCGGCAAGCTGCTGCACGAGCCGCCAAAGGGGCGGCCGTTCCTCCGCGCGCGCCCAGTCCATCGTGCGGCGGCAGTCGGGGTCGTACCCGCCCTCCATGCCGATCTCCGTGCCGTAATAGATGCACGGCGCGCCGACAAAGAGATAGAGAACGGCGAGTGCGCATCCGAGTTTTTGAATATCGCCCCCGACCTGCGTCAAAAAGCGGTGCGTGTCGTGGCTGTCCAACAGATTCAACATCATGCCGTTGACGGTATCGGTGTTGCGCATCAGAAGCTCGTTGAGCTTTTCCGCGAAGCCCGAAGCATCGAGCGTTCCGAACGCAAACGCATCGAGGCACGCCTTGGTAAAGGCGTAGTTCATGATGCTGTCATACTGATCGCCCCGGAGATAGGGGTTGGCGTCGTGCCAGTTTTCGCCGATGATGACGCACGCTCCGTTTTCCGCCTTGACGGCGGCGCGGAATTTGCGCCAGAAATCGTGCGAGACTTCGTCCGAAACATCCAGCCGCCAGCCGTCCACGCCGTACTCCTTCATATAGTGCAGCGCCACGCCGATGAGGAAGTGCTGCACCTCTTCGCAAGAAGTGTTCCACTTGGGCATATAGTCGCAGGCGGCAAAGCATTGATAGTTGACTTTTTGCCTGTCGACCTTGTCTCCGTCGATGAGAAACCAGTCGAAATAGCGGGAAGCCTTCCCGTTTTGCAGCACGTCGCGGAATTGTAAGCACCGTTCGCTGACGTGGTTGAAAACGGCATCCAGGACGACGTGAAATCCCGCCTCGTGCGCCGCCTGCATGAATTTACGGAAGTCTTTCTCTCCGCCGAACATCTCGTCGATCGCAAAGTAATCTTGGGTGTCGTATTTATGATTGCTCACCGACTGAAAGACGGGCGTCAGATAGAGCGCGTTGACGCCCAGCTCATGGAGATAAGGCAGCTTTTTCGTAATGCCTTTGAGATCTCCGCCCGCAAAGCTCTTGGGCGTCGGCAATTCTCCCCACGGAAGCGTAATATAGGAATCGTCCTTTTCTTGGTTGCCGCGGAAGAAGCGGTCGATGAAGATCTGATAAAACCGCGCATCCTGCATCCATTGCACGGGGCGATGGATATCCGCCGCGTTGAGATAAGCGATCTGAAAGGCGTTGTAATAGCTCAGATCGAAGGCGAAATGTTCCGAAAGCCCGTCCTCCGAATAATAGTAGGTCTTTCTCCTCTCCCGGATGCGAAAGACATAGACAAGGCGCACGTCGGAAAGCTCCAGCTCCGCCGTATAATAGTTAAAAAGGCGGTCGGAACAGCAAAGGCGCATGGCTTTTTCGCGGCGCTTTCGGGCAAAATCATACTTTCCGCCGTAGAGTACCGAAACTTCCGGGGTATCCTCCTTTGCCGTCCTCAGCCGCAGCGCCACGCTGTTTTCGGAGAGGGCATAGGCGTACTGCGACTCCGGTTTATGATACATTGCCTGTTCTTGCATACGTTTGCTCCACGATATTGACAAAATACAAAATTCCGATTATAATGAGAACTATGAACAAAAAAGTTACGATCAAGGATGTCGCCGAGGCGGCGGGCGTGTGCAAGGCGACCGTCTCTTACGTCCTCAACGACCGAAAGGATCAGAAGATCAGCGAAGAGACAAAAAAGAAGGTGTGGCAGGTCGTCAATATGCTCGGCTACCGCCCCAACGCCTTTGCACAGAATATGCGCACCGCCGTCGCGCGGCAGATGTTCGGCGTCTATCTTCCTTCCGATCTCAACGCCCTCGAACGGGCGATGTGCCTTGATTTTCTGGAGGAACTCATCGCCGTCGCGCGCGAAGAGGACGCAAACATCGTGCTTTTGCCGTCCGTTCCCGAGCGCGTCAACACGGCGGATGCCATCGTCACCTTCTTTTTGACGAGAGAACAGTTCTTCGCGCTCGGCGAAAGCAACTTTATCCCCATCCTTTCGGTGGACTGCCGCATCGACGATGCGCTCTTCTTTGAGATCGCGCCCGACTATGCGGCGCTCAGAGCGCAGGCGGACGCGCATTTTCAAGCTCCTTACCGCTATGTCTGCATCCCGCCCCGCGACGAAACGCTGAAAAAGGAGATCGAAGGGGCATTTGAAAACGTCACCTTTGTGCGCGGGCTTTCCGACCTTGCCTCCATTCCCGAAGGGAATTGTTTCATCACGCAGACGGTGCTTTTTGAAGCGCTCTCGGGCCGAAAAGACGTGTTCTGCCCCGATGGATTGGAGAGGCGGACCGCCGAACGCGCTGCCGCGTGTATCCGCCTTGCTCTTTCGCACGAACCCTGTAAGCAGCACATCTTCAAAGTCTCATAAAAATCCGATCGGACGGCTTAAAAGCCGTCCGATCTTTGTGTCCGTTAAGCCGTTACTTCGTAAATATTCAATTCGCCCGTATTGAGGTCATACACAAAGCGGTAAGTCCCTGCCGTCGTCGAAGTGAGGTTGCCTCCCGTTTCGGGGCGGAAGAGCGCGTTGGCATTGTCTGCCGCGTCCTCGCCCAGCGCACCTGCGCCGATGAACGTGCCGTCGCTGCCCGTCGTCGTATCGAGCTGCAGCCCTGCCTGCCACGTCGCGCCATTCACCATCTCGTCCGTGATGGTCATCGTGATCTCGAACACGCCGTCCGAAGTTTCCTCGAGCTTATAATCGTCGATGAGTTCACCGTTTTCGTCGGTGATCTTCCAGCCTTCGACGAAACTGCCCTTGATATACACCGTGTGCTGCATATCGGCAGGTACGATGGTGATGATCTTGGCATAAGCGTCAAATTCGATATTGTACGTTCCCGCCGTCACGACGGCAATGTTGTAGTTGTTATTGTCCGCGTCTGCCGCCTCGAAGGCGCCGTCCGTGCCGCGGTAGTAACGGAAGTTGTAGGCAGCAAGTTTCTCGCCGCTCTCCTCCGTCGCGCCCCGCGTAAACGATTGGATGACGATCTCGTCGCCGGCGGCAAGTTCGATGCCGTCAAGGGTATAGACGTCGTTCCCCGCGGCGGCAAACTTGTAGTCGGGATCGTAGAACGATTGGTTCCAGGAAAGCCCGCCGAAGCTGCCGTCGAGATAATAGTCCGCCTGTACAAGCGTCGCATCCTCATCGAGCGCCGCGCTGAGTGTTTTGCTGTCCGCATCGTAGGTGAAGGTGTATTCGCCCGACGTGTTGACGGTCATGTTGTTGCCCGCCGCCGTAAAGAGCGAAGCGCTCTCTTCGTCGAGGTTGGTCACATTGATGTACGTCGTGCCGACGGTGCTTTCCCCCGTCTCACGGTCGACGTTCAGGCTCGTGAACATGATCTGGTCGCCCGCTTTCAGATAGACGGTGAGCGTATAGGTGGAGCCGACACGCGTCATCTGCGTAGCGGGATTATACATATCGCCCCACTGCGTGATATCCTGCCCCTTGATGTAGAACTCGGTCACGGTGGAGGAAAGCTCTGCGGCAGGTCCGTTGTATTCGTAAGTAATGGTATCGAAATTGCTGATGGAGACAAGCCCGTTGTTGACGTTGTCGTCATAGTAGTCCTCGTCGGGATAGGTCGTCAGCGTGAAGGTGTAGTTCCCGGGGTATTCGACGATGATGTTGCTCTGCTTGTCGGCAGTCTCGCCGATCCCGCCGCCGCCCGAGAAGGGCGTCACTTCCTCGCCGTCCACCGTCATGGTGCGGTCGGCAAGGGGGATGTAGCCGAAGCCGCGTTGGTTCATCCAGCTCGTATCCGTCGCAAACTGGAACTGATCGTCCTCATAAAGATCGAGCGTGATCGTAAACTCGTTTTCACCCTCCGTCTTTTCCAGCGCATGGACGTCGGTGATGACCGTTCCCCAGGCGCTCGACGAGAGGATGTCTCCCTGCCCGCTGCCCACGATCGCCCAAGTGCGCGTATCGTCGGTACCGACTGCGACATAGCCTGCATACAGGTTCCTGTCGGCAGTGATGGCTTCTCCCTCAAAGTCAAAGACGCGGTTGAGCCCCGCATCGACATACCAATCGGAGAACTCCATGCCCTCTTTGGCTTCGGGTTCCCAATAGGTCGCGTGGCTGCCCTCTTCCACTTCTTCCGTCTTCAAGACGGTCGTGCCGTCATAATAAGTGACGGTAAAGACGGGCGTTTCGGGCTCATCCGGCTTACAAGCCGCAAATGCAGCCATGCCCAGCACTAGAACAAGTGCCATAGCGATCCACTTCAGCTTTTTCACCTCATTTTCCTCCGGAAATAGTGTTACTGAACTGTTTCAGTACAAGTTGATTATAGCACATATTTTCATTCTGTCAAGACCTTTTTTGAAATTTCCGAAAATTTTTTGTGAGGTTTGTTCTTATCGGGCTTATCTCTGCATGAAGATGGGAGAGAGTCAACGCAGGCTTTTGCTGAATTTCCTTATTTGGACTTGACAAAGGGACATTGCAATGATATAATATCCGTACGGGAGGCTTAAAATATGGCTGAAGTAACGTTATATCACGGCTCTGTTTCCGTGATCGAACAGCCCGTATTCGGGAAAGGCAAACCGCACAATGATTATGGACGCGGCTTTTATTGCACGCAGTCTATTGAACTTGCCAAAGAATGGGCGGTAGAAGAAGATCGCGACGGGTATGCAAATCAGTATTTGCTGGATCTGCAGGGGCTGAACGTGCTTGACCTTTCGCAAAAAGGCTTTACTACGTTGCATTGGATCACCCTGCTTTTACAAAACCGTGTATTTACGCTCAAAAATGATATTATAAAGGCGGGGAAGCGGTATCTCGTCGAGCATTTCTCTCTTCCTGTCCATACGTATGATGTGCTCAAAGGGTACCGTGCCGATGATTCCTATTTTGCCTACGCAGAGAGTTTTCTGAACAATACGATTTCCGTTCAGCGGCTTTCGGAGGCATTGAAATTGGGAAATTTGGGTGAGCAGGTCGTTTTGATGTCGCAAAAGTCGTTTGGACAGCTACGGTTTTTGGGATATGAAGCTGCCGATGCCGCTACCTATTACCCCTTGCGGAAAGCCCGGAACGAGCAGGCGCGCATGGAATTTTTGAGCAACCGGAGGGGGGTGCTCTCGCCGGATGACCTTTATCTTGCCGATATTATCCGAGGAGGTATCAAGCCCGATGATCCACGCCTACAATGAACAGTTCCTCGACATCATCCAAAGAAAGGTGTCTGCCATGTTCGAACTTGCCGTCCTGGAAGAGCATATCGAGATCGATGCCTTTGCGCAAAAATTCTTGTCGTCTCCCGTCTGCCGCGCGCTCGAGACTGCCGATCCCGTCTATGCGCTGGGGAAATCGGCAAATGAACTTTTGGCGCTGATATTGGACAAAGAACCGCTGAATATAGAAACAAGCAGCTACGCTTCGCCCGAGTATTGGGTGGGCTGGGTGCTTGCCTATGCGCAGTGGTACTTCAACAAGTCTTACGCAGCTATCATAGCCGCAATGCCGTGCAGTACGATCTTGGGGCATTACTTCCCCTATCATGAAATGGATATCATGCACAGCATGGATTTGATCGCACAATATCTTAAACCGATCTGTCCTTTGAAGGCGATCAGGCAAAAACGGAAACTCAGCCAAACGCAGCTTGCCAACCTTTCCAACGTGCCTTTGCGCACGATAAAAGCATACGAACAGGGCACCGTGGATATCGCAAAAGCGCAGGCAGAAACATTATATTCCCTTGCGCAGACGCTGCACTGCACGATAGAAGAACTGATCCGATAACGAGACGAATCTGCGATACCTGACCGATTGTTATCTGTTTTCCGCAGCGCGGCGCTACGACGTGAAGGGGAGGAAATACTTTTCCTATCCGAACAAGTATTACTGCGTTGACCCGGGGCTCTGCAATGCGCGGCTGAATTTCCGTCAGATCGAAGAGACGCATCTGATGGAAAATATTATTTACAACGAACTCCTCCGCCGCGGTCTGAGCGTCGACGTGGGTGTCGTGAGCGCGGTGGAGAGGTCTTTGGGGAAACAGACGCACACTTCGTACGAGATCGATTTCGTTGTCAATGCCGAGCGGGCGGGGGAAAAGTACTATATCCAATCGGCGCTGCGAATGGATGATGAAGCGAAGCGGGAACAGGAAATACGCCCGTTCTTGAAACTTCGGAATGATTTCACAAAACGGATCGTCATCACAAAGACCATGATGAAGCCGTGGACGGACGAGTACGGCATCCGCCATATCGGGCTTTACGATTTCTTGCTGGACGAAGCTGCGCTCAATCAATGAGAATCGGGGAAGCATGGGTCGAGACCTGCGGCTAGCCCGGTCAATTTGGAACAATACGAACCCCTTTGGGATCGGGAAGAGGTTCGATTTTTTACGATCGAAAATTTCGAGGATCGTATAGATATGCCGGCACATTCTGTCTGTCTTTTTCGTATCCTCCTTCAAATTTGCTTCTGTAAGGGTTCAAAGTTGCAGCCGATTCTTCTGAGCGTTTCTTCAGAGCCGAAGCGTGCCGGTAAGTTTAGGATATAGTCGTCCTGCGTAAGGAGGCTTCCTGTCTCATTTCGTCGCCGAACCGTTCCGAAGGCGTGTCAAGCCGGCGGCGGCCATCGTGGCATAGAACGATCCGTTGATCCCTCGCCGGTGTTGCTTCAGAAAGCGTATGTATCTTTTTTGACACATTCAATGCAGTAGAATGGTTTTATCACAGGCGTCATTGACTTTGAACTGGTTATATGGTATTCTGTGCACAAATAATCGATAAGGGGATCGGGAAATGATCTCGGAAAAGATGGCGAAGGAAAAGGCGCTGGCGGCGGAAGTCGTGCGCTTGGCGCAAAATAGGCTGCTGGTGCGGTATCGCTTTTTGGACCGCGCCCTCTTCAAAATGCAGCCGCGCGTACATGAAAGCGTCTGCGGAACGGACGGGCGGTCCTGGCAGTATGTTCCCGCGCGGCTGCTCGCGCGCTATGCGGACGATCGGGAGGCGGCTGTTCACCTGCTTCTGCATTCCCTTCTTCATAATGTTTTCCGCCATTTCTTTGCGAATGTCTCCAAGCCGGACCTTTGGGATATTGCCTGCGACATGATGGCTGAGAAAATCGTCAGCGACCTCAAGGTGTGCTCTGTTTCGGCAGAGCGTGCCGGGGTGCTGAAGAATTTGCAAAAGGAAATCGTCCCCTTCACGGCAGAAAAGATCTACGCCCGTCTCGTGCGGGAAGACCTGAATGCGGAGAGGATCGCTTCCCTTGCGGCGCTCTTTTATGAGGACGATCATGTTTTATGGTACGGACGGCGAAGCGTTTCTCGGAAGGAAAAGAGCGAGGAAAAAAGCGATGCCCGGACGGAAAGCGGCAATGCGTCGCAGGATGCCGTGCGGGAAGAGATGAAACGTCCCGAACAAGCGCCGAGGGAAGAGACAAAAGAACAGTCCGCGCAAGTCCCGCCCTCGGAGGTGGGGGAACAACCCGACCAAGCTCCGCAGGAAGAAGAGGGGAAACAGATCGAAGGCGACTCGCTGTCCTTGCCGTCGTCGATGGGGGAACTGCCCGAACAGTTCCCCGGGGAGGCGGCGGGAGGGCCGTCGGAAGGTACCACCTCCGCTGTGCAGGCGAATGGGAAGGACGGAAACGCCGCAAGTGAGCCGATAGGGCTTGCGCAGGGCTGGCAGGAGATCGCGCGGCGGATGCAGGTGGAGCTCGAGCATTTTGCGCGCGGCGGGCAGGGATCTTCCGACCTTTCCATGCAGCTCGCATTTGCCAACCGCGAACGGCAGGATTATTCCGTTTTCTTAAAACGATTTGCGGCTATGCTGCGGGAACAGATGCACGTCGATCTCGATACGTTCGACTATAACTATTATTCTTACGGGCTGCATTTATATGGCAATATGCCGCTTGTTGAACCGCTGGAATACAGGGAGACCAAAGTCATCCGTTCCTTTGCGATCGTGCTTGATACATCGGGGTCGGTCGATCGCAGCCTTTTGGAAAAGTTTTTGCAAAAGACGTATGACTGTCTCCTGTCAGAAGAGAGCTTTGCGGGGCGGTTTGCCGTGCATATCGTGCAGGCCGACTGCAAAGTGCAAAGCGATATCTGTATCCATTCTGCGCAGGAATTGCAGGAATACCTGCGCGCGCTCACCATCCGCGGGCGGGGCGGAACAGATTTTCACCCGGCGCTCGAATATGTGGAGAAGCTGCAAAAGGAGGGCAGTTTGCCCGACCTGAAAGGAGCGCTGTATTTTACCGACGGCGAAGGGACCTTCCCGGAGCGTAAGCCGCCCTTTGAAGTGGCGTTTGTCTACGTCGGCGAAGAAGCGTTTCGGGCGAAGGTGCCGGCATGGGCGCTCAAAGTCGTCTTTTCAGAGGATGACGACGGAGTGAAAATTGTTTGAAAAGGGAGGCGAATATGGAAGCGCGTATTGCATCGGGAGTGTTTTATAAGTATCTGGCAAATGTTCCGGGAAAAAAGAGTTATACCGTTCCGGACGGAGTCGAGGAGATCGCGGAATACGCTTTTTGCTGGGGGAAGGAGCTGGAAGAGGTCATCCTTTCGGACAGCGTGAAGAAGATCGGGTCAGGGGCATTCGCGGGATGCACGGCATTGAAGCGGGTGCGTCTGCCCGACGGCTTGAAGTGGCTGTACGGCGCAACATTTAACCGCTGTGAAAGTCTGGAGCGGATCGAACTTCCCGCATCGCTGCAAGAGATCGGGAGCGGGGCGTTTCAAGGGTGTGTGTCTTTGCGCGAAGTGGTATTTCCGCAGGGATTGGAAGAGATCGATTCCTCTGCATTTTCCGGCTGCCGCGGCTTGGAGCGGATCGAATTTCCGCAGGGATTGAAAGAGATCGGTTCTTGCGCCTTTTCAGACTGCCGCAGTTTGGAGCAGATCGAATTGCCGCCCGAGGCGAAAATATTATCATCGGCATTTTCGGGGTGTACACTCCGAGAGGTCTTTGTGCCGAACGGGGTCTTGCTCGACAGCATGGCGTTCCGCAAGATGCCCGATTTGGAGCGTATCGTTATAGACGGAGACAATATCTTTCGTATAACACCATACATATCAGAGATCGTCAAGGAACAAATGGAAGAACCGACCAGTTTTTTTGCTGATTGTCCCAAACTGCGGGAAATTATATTTACGGAAAAAGCAAAAATATATTATAATCAAAATGGACTTGTTCTGAAGAGAAATGGAGATCTTGTCAAAGTGCCGCAAGCCTGTCCCGATCCTGTTGTTGCTGTTCCGGAGGGAGTAAGGCGTATCTATCTTCATGCGTTTGACGCATGTACCGGGATTAAAAAAATCAAATTGCCGACATCGTTGCAAGGGCTATCTCGCGAACATTTTGAAACCTGCATCAGTTTGAGCGATTTTGAAGTGGCGGATGGGAATGAATATCTGTCTGTCCGGGACGGCATTGTATATGACAGAGACAGAAAAAAGGTGCTTTTGGCTGTTGTGCCGCCGGAAGATTTAGTATTACCCGATACCGTCATCTCGATCGCCGATCATGCGTTTGAAAAAACATCGTTGAAGCATATCGTTCTGCCTGCTTCTCTTCGGTCGATTGGAGATTGTGCGTTCAAGGATACCCCCCTCCTTACCGAACTTGTACTTCCTTCGTCTGTGCGTGAGATCGGAGAACAAGCTTTTAATTCGGCGGGGATACAAAGGCTGGTCATTTCAGAAGGCGTGGAGAGAATAGGCTCGTATGCGTTTTCCCGTACCCGTATCGAACGGCTGGATATCCCTGCAGGGGTAAAGAACATTGGGGTATACGCGTTTGAGAATTGTAAAAATCTGCGGGAGGTGCGGGTTTTTGCCGAGCCGAAGGAGTTTCTGTGGGGAGCATTCGCTCAGTGCAATGCGCTGGAGCGGCTGTATCTGGCGGGCTCGGCAGACGGCTTCCTGCTCAATGAATTTCCCGAAAAGGCGGATTGCGTCATCATCGCCCCGAAGGTGAAACTTCCAACAATGCCGGTGCCGATCAAGGCGAAGCTGGCGTCGGGGTTTGCCGCGGCGTATGAGGCAGGCGAAACGGAGAAAGGTTGGCCTCGGGACGAATATCTTCGGTATATCCGATCGCAGCGCAAACGCCTGTTTCCGCTTGCTCTTCGTCGGCAGGCGCTGCTGCGGCTGATGCTCGCGCAGAAGATGCTGCGGCCGGACGATATCAAGGAATTGCTGCAAAACGAAAAGTGCGATGCCGAGGCAAAGGCGGCGCTGCTCGAATACAAAAGCGCAAATTTCCCCAACAGCGATACAGATGAGCTGTTTGCACAGATGCGTGCGATGGAACGCGCCGCTTCGGGGCAAAAGACGGTCGAAGACTTCAAAAAAGAGTGGACGTTCGGAAAGCGGCAGGACGGAACGATTATCATCCGTTCGTATAAAGGGAGCGGGCCCGTTGCCGAGATCCCCGAGCGCATCGGCAAAACGCTCGTTACGGAGATCGGCGAAAATCTCTTGGCGGCGGCGACCGAAAAACATATTTCCGTCCGCCGTGTGCTCGTTCCCGCTTCCGTGCGAAAAATCGCAGTCACGGCCTTTGAGGGTTGTACGGAGCTGGAGGAGATCGTCGTGCATCCCGAAAACACGGTATATCGCAGCGAGGGCGGCGGCCTTTATCAAGGGAATGTCCTTCTGCGTGTTCCGCGCGGCAGGCAGGGCAGCATAGCCGTGGCGGAGGGAACGGTCGATATCGCCCCCGGGGCATTGCGCGGATGCTGCCTGGAGGAGATCGTCTTGCCCGCGACGGTACGTTCGATCGGGGAAAGAGCGTTTGAAGATTGCGAAAAGCTGCGGGCGGTCGCCATCCCTGCGGCGTGCAAGGTGAAAGAATGGGCGTTCAAAGGGTGCAGAGCGCTTTCGCAGATCTCCATCGGACAGGGCGCCGTCATCGACGATTACGCATTTCACGCGCTGCGGCGCAAGAGTTGAATTGATAGGTGAACGGATATGAATATTTGGCAGGCGAAGGAACAGATCGGATATGCAATGCGGGCATATTTTTCAAAGGATGAATACGGCAGGTATTGTCTGCCCGCCGAGAAGCAGCGGCCGATGTTTTTGATGGGACCGCCCGGCGTCGGCAAGACTGCCATCATGGCGCAGATCGCCTCGGAACTCAACGTGGCGCTTTTGAGCTATTCGATGACGCACCATACCCGGCAAAGCGCTCTCGGGCTTCCTTTCATCGTGCAAAAGACGTATGGCGGCAGGGAATGCAGTGTGTCTGAATACACGATGAGCGAGATCATCGCCTCGATCTATGACCTGATGGAGGAAACAGGCAAGCGTGAGGGCATTCTTTTTCTCGACGAGATGAACTGCGTGTCTGAAACGCTGCTGCCCGTTATGCTGCAATTTTTACAATATAAAGTGTTCGGCCGGCACCGTGTGCCGGAGGGGTGGATCGTTGTGGCGGCGGGAAATCCGCCCGAATACAACGATTCCGTGCGCGATTTCGATATGGCGATCTGGGACCGTGTCCGCCGGATCGACGTCGAACCCGACTTTTCCGTCTAGCGCAAATACGCCGCGGAGACGGGCACACATCCTGCTGTCCTTTCCTATCTCGACGGGCACAGGGAGAACCTGTACAGCGTTCGCACCACGGTGGACGGGAAGCAGTTTGTGACCATGCGCGGCTGGTCGGATCTTTCCGATATCATGCTTCTCTACGAAGGTCAAGGATTGCCTGCCGATGAGACGCTGATCGGGCAGTATGTGCAGGATAAGGGGATCGCCAAAGATTTTGCCATCTATTACGATCTGTTCAAAAAATACAGGGTCGATTATCAGATCGCGGCAATATTGGACGGAGGTGCCGATGAGAAAATGACCGTCCGCGTAAAGGACGCGCCCTTCGACGAGCGTTTGGCGGTTATTGCCCTGTTGACGGAGGAGATCTCTGCACGGTGCCAAAACGTCATGCTGCGCGAGCTGGCGCTCGATCGTTTGCTCGGGGAAGTCGTTGCGCTGGGTGATATACTGCGCCGCGCTCCGTCCGGCATCGTCGGTTCGATCGATGAGGCGGTCGCACAAAAGAGGGAGGCGCTGCGGCGCGAAAAGTTGGCGGGAGCGCTTTCCCGTCGGGAAGAGACGATCACAGAGGGGGTGATCGCCCTATACGGGAAGCTGCGCACGGCGGTGCAGAAGAAGGGTATCTCGGATGCTGCCGGAGCGATCGCGGCGGTGCAGAAGATGTGTGCGGCGGAAAAGAAGGAGATCTCTGCCGAGGCTGCGGCGGCGGGGCAGGCGCTTGCCAATGCGTTTGTTTTTCTGGAAGCGGCGTTCGGCGAGGGGCAGGAGATCTTGTTGTTTGTCACGGAACTGACGGAAAATTTCTGGACGTCGCAGTATATTGCGGGGTTCGGCTGCGAGCGCTATTTTGCGCACAACAAAGAGCTGCTCTTTTATGAACGGCAAAAAGAGATCGTGCGGAAGATCGAAAACGGCTGACGGTTTGAATGCGGCTGTTCCATCAAAAAGAAGGCGCGGGCACAGCATGCAAGCTGTGCCCGCGCGGGTTGTTTGCGGATCGAAAGGGGCGGTCTGAAAGCGGGAGATGCCCGTTGCTTATTCAAAGCAGAGGATATAGGCAGGCGAGACGTCAAGGATGCGGCAGAGATCGGTAAGTGTGTCGAGCGCGGGAAACTTGTCCCCGCGCAGATAGTGCGAGATCGTCGCAGAGGAGATGCCGAGAAGTTCGGCGAGATGGGTTTGCGTGCAGCCGCTCTCGCGGATACATTCGCACAGACGCAGATGGATATCGTTTAATGTGATCATGCTCTCATTGTATGTCTTATGGGCAGAAACGAGCCGAATTTTGCCTGTCAGGCAGAATTGTGTTTGGAAAGTACAGTTTGAAATGGGCGGTCGAGAGAACTATTTGCCGCCGTGACGCGCTAAGGAGAAGAGCGTGGCGAGGGGGAATGAAAAACAACAAAAACAACAGCGGATGTCCCGATTTTAGGACATCCGCTTTGCTATCATGGGGAAAAAGGAGGCGGGTATGACCGATACAAAGGGATGTCTCTGCCCCGTGTGCGGCAGGACGGTGTTTTCTGACAGCTATGAGATCTGCCCCGTGTGCGGATGGGAGAACGACGGCGGCGAGTTTGATCCGACGAGGGCGGGCGGTGCCAACGGCTGTTCATATTACGAATACCGCAGGAAATTTCGCCAAAATCTGCTTGCAGATCCCCTTTATAGTTGGAGGGGCGAGTGCGACAAACAGAAAGAAAAGAAGGGAATATTTTGGATCGTGGATCGCGAAGATCTGAAAAACAATGCCCCGTATCTCTTCCGCATCCCCGTCGATATAGCAGGAAACCCAAGTGCCTTAACGCCCATCCCGCCGCTCAATTCCAAGCGCGGCGACAACTATAACCACAAGTTGACGTGGGAGTGCTATCTTCCCATGGCGCTGCGGCGCGGCAAACCCTACTATTATTATCCGCGCGGCAGGGTGGAGATCGACGATCGGACACGGGCGAAGATCTATCTTCATCCCGACCTTGTCGCCGAGCCTGTGATCACCTATCTGATTGAAGAGTTTCGCCTGCAAAAGCGGGAGGTGATCGTCAAAGCGGATGGCTCCAAACACTACAGCTATCTTGCAAAAGGGGAAGAGGATATGGAAGAAAAGAAGTCCACGGAAGAAACGTTTGCAAAAAAGATCTTCAAGGGGCAGAAGGAGGCAGCGCTCTTTCGCGCAGCGGAGATCGGGGAAGCGTCGCGGGATATGTTTCGGGATCTGCGTTGGAAAATGAGGAAACGCGGCGGGTACTGTGCATTCCGTGCGCTGTGGCGCATCGGAGAGACGGGCTGGACGGAAGATCTGTTTGTTTCGTTCGGTGTGAAGGGACGGGCCGCCCTGCGCCTTGCCGAGCAGTACGGCTATCCGTTCGTCACATTCAAGGAAGGGGAGGTGTGTGAGGAATACTGCGCCCTGCCGCTTCGCGAACAGGGGGAGGGGTACTACGGCGGCGAGCTGCTGCGGGCCTTCCCCTTGCAGGAGGGGGATGCCGTCCTGCGTCCGCTTCGCTTCGGGCAGCAGAGGGAAGAAGCGCAGCTCGTATCTCTTTGGGAGATCGAGTATCCGAGCGCCTCTTGCTACCACGCCGCCGCCAAGTTGCGCTTCCGCTCTGTCTTTTGGGCGCGGGAAAAGGGGGAGGTCCCCTTGACGCCCGTCTTTTCGGGTGCGATCATGCCTCCTGCAGATAAAAAAGTAAAATTACGGCGCTGTGTCCGAAAAAACGGACATAGGGTGTGGTATCATGATGTAAATCAAAGGAGGACGAACATGAGCAGAACGTGTCATCTTTGCGGAAAGCAGTTTAACTTTTGGGATGAGCGGCAGGATTTTTCTTTTTTCCGGCATATCGGGTATGGTTCCAAGTACGATCGGATGGACATTGCACTCAATTTGTGCTGCCATTGTTTTGATAAGGTGATGGATCGGCTGCTGCCGCAGTGCGCCGTCGACCCGCTGTGCCGTGAGCGCGGGAGCGGGCTCCCGATCAAAGCGCTGCTCGAGGGGGATTTTGTCGCCGAGGCCGAATCTCTCATGTGCAGCCTTCCCGTGACGCAGCACCTGAGCTATGGATTCCGCCGTATGTGGCTGCGCGAGTGGCAGGGCGTCTATGTGGTGAGAGGGATGGGATACTGTACCGATCCCTATATCCGGCTCCCCCGTTCGATCGTGATGACCTCGACCTACGGCGATGAAAAGCAAGTGCATCGTGTGCCTGTCGTGGAAGTGGGGAAGAGAGCCTTTGCTTGTGAGCGCCGCCTTGAGGGCGCCGTGCTTACCGCAGTCTCGGAGATCGGCGCGGAGGCATTCGATGAGTGCTGCAGCCTCCGTTGGCTCTGGCTGCCGCGCACCCTTCGCAGGATCGGCCCTGCGGCATTCCGCGGCTGTAAAAATTTCGAAGCGATCTTCTTTGAAGGGACGGAAGAGGAGTTCAAGAAGATCGTGGCGGATACCGCGCAGAAGGAAGTCTTCTCTCCCGATAAGGGGCTCACGTTTGAAGAGTACGAGGTCAAGCACCTCGGGAACGAGCCCTTTCTGAATGCAAAAGTATATTATAACTTTCCGTTTGTGAAGTCGAGGATAGAAAGTTCCGCGCAGGCGGAAGGAGGAAAGGGATGATGGTCATGCAAACGGAAAGCTGGCGGCAGAGGGAATTTGTGCGTCTTGTGGAGCATCTGCGGCGCGAAGTTTTCGCGATTTTTCGGATGGCCGAGGAGCTTTCTCCCGAGGCGGAGGAGCTCGAAGGGCGCGTCAAGGCGGTCGCGGCGAAGCTGAAAGATCTCTCCGACCATTGCGAGCATCATATCGAGGATATGGAGCCTGCCGAAGAGGAAGATGAGGAGCCTCCCATCGCGGAAGAGCTCATCGGGAAGGCTTATGAAAAGTGCCTTGCGGCGCGCGATTTTTCCGTCGCGTTTTTGCAGCGCACCTTCTCTTTGGGGTATTTCTCTGCGGGGAGGCTGTTCGAGGAGTTGAAAGGGCGCTATCATCTCAAAAGGATGTATCTTGTGGGAGACGTCCTCTGCAAGGGGATCTGATGAGGGGGATATGAGAGAAAAACGAAAGGGCGGCGCCTTCGAGGCGAAGCCCGAGAAGGTGGGATATTTTCGGTATCGCAGGCTGGAAAAGCAATTTTATGCGGCTTATGCGGGGCAGCTGAGCGTTCCGCTAGACGATGTGATGGCGTTTCGCAGCAAGTACCGCCCGTGGGGGCTCGCGTATGGCATTTGGTGGCTCATCTTCGTTCTGCCGCACCGCATCGACAACCGCCTGTGGGCATACCGCGTGCGGCATTTTCCGCTCGGGAAGCAGAAGTGGAGGGGCGGCAAGCTCTACATCGAGAAGATCCCCTATTATATCGGTTCGGAGGCGACGGAGTATCTCACCGCCATCCTCCGCGACTATCTCCGCAGGTATGCGGACGATGCGTTTTCGATCGGCAGCGTCCTCTACGAACGGGAGGGGGAGGAGGGCGAAATGCCCGTTCCGATCAGGGTAACAAACAGCCTGCCTGACGAGAACGGGGAGAACGTCGATCTGGAACGCTGGAAGCAGATGGTGCGGGATGTCGCCGACAAGTTCGACGAAGCCGCCGACCTTTGGAAGGAAGGCTGGGAGGAAGGGCTCAGCGAACGGGGCGATGAATGTTTCCGCCTTCACCGCGCCAAGATCCAAGAGGCGTTTTCGGAGCTTGCAAAGATCTTCCGCGACCTCAATGACTGAAGGGAAGGGAGAACGGATATGTGCGTCAAATGTGAAAAACCAAGAAAGGTGTTTGCCCACGGGTATCTCGTGCCGAAGGAAAGGTGCGGCTGCGGGTGCCGCACGGCAAGGCTCGTCGCCGTTTCCGAGGACGGGAGAGATTTTTCTTATACGGTCGACGAAAGCCGCTATGCGCTCTCGGGATGGGAGCTTTGGGATGCCTTTGAAGCCTATCTCAAAGAGTGCGGCATCGCTCCCGGGGATGAGATCTGGTTCTCTCAGTCGTATGACCAAACGTTTCAGGGAACGCTCGCGCCCTGCGAGCCTTGTAGTTACAGCAACTGTTTTGTCCTTTCCGACAATATGGAATATCTTCTGCCCAACGGGATGAAGGAGCTGCGCTATGAATATTTGCTTCGCGCCGCGTTCCTTGGAAGAAAGCAATCGTTTGATGCGTTTCAGAAGGAATGCGGCTACGACCCTGCGAACGAGCCGTATGCGGGGCGGGAGCTCTATCACGCCTACAAGCAGCAGATGGACAAAGACGAATTTTCGCCCGAGGAGTGCGGGAAGATCGCCGCCTATTTTCGCGCCTCTGTCGGCAGAAACAGCGCGCTCGATGAGCTCATCGGGGCGGAGGCACTGCGGGTGCTCCGGCGCGATGCGCCCGCGCTCTTTGCGGAAGCTCTCGATGAATTTTGTGCGATGTACGAGGCCCTCGGTGAGGACGAACGGGAAACATGGGCGGGCTTTCTTGATCTGCTGCATTCGGAATTTTGTTTGGGCGGCGGAACAGAGGCGCAAACCGCATGGGAGAAGCTCATCGGGCGGTCGTGAGCGGCATATTTTGGGTCGCCGATGTATTTTCAAGGAGGGCAAAATGACGGACATCACAACATTTCTCAATTCAAAGGATATTGCCGAGCATTGGAAAAAGATCGGCTTTGCCTGCACGCCCGTGCAGGCGGCGTATATCATCTGGCAGAGTCATGAAAAGAGCCTTCAGGAAAAGCATGAGGCGTGGAAGGAACTCATGGAAACGACGCCCGACTGCCCGTTTGCAGAAGGGCGGCGGAAAGAGCATCTAAAGCGTCATATCCCGGATGCCCTGACGGATAGCCTTCATGCCTTTCTGAAAGCCTATATGGCGCTCGAGGACAAGACGTTGGAACGCTTTTACCGCGAGGAAGCGAATACCGCCTACGGGTATCGCTCCTTTCCCGAATCGAGATATGAGGCAGAGTGGCACAATGATTTCTGGCTCTACCGCACGGCGCAGGATTGTCTGGATGATGTAAACGGAGAAGCGCCGGGCAGAGAGCTCGCCGTCGTCGAAGTCAAAAAATACCGGATCGGCGAAGTGGACGTCATCGAGGCGCAGATGCGCGCGGACGGCACCGTCATGTCGCTCTACGATGAGGGGTGGACAGAGGAGGAGTTTGACCTCATGAGGTGGGGATTTCAGGCGCTGTGGTTCGATTTCCCTACGCCCTTTCAGTACGGCGATGTGCTCATTCGCAAAAACAGCCCGTTTCTGGGGGAAGTCGAGCAGCCGCAGCCCTTTGTTCTGACGCTTCTTGACACCTGGGGCAGGGAGGAGGCTCTCCAAAGGGGGGACAGTGAAGAAAACGCCGAGAACTTTGAGAGGCTGCTCAACTGGCGCCGCGAGGTTGGAAGCAGCCGTGAAATGCGGACGATGGGATTTCTGCTGAAAGACGGCTCTCTGCAGCGGGATGATACCATCGGGTGCTATCTCGACTTTGAATACTGCCGCGAGGAGCTCAAAGGGGAGATGCGCATCTTAAAGGCGCTTTCGCTGCATGCGAAGGGGAAGATCGGGATAGAGTTGCTTTTAAAGACCTATCATATCGTGCTCTTGGAGGAAGAAATGAGGCGCGAAAAAAAGTCGCTGTATGATTTTCCTTCAACGGCGCTGAAAGAGGTGGGGATAGATTTTGGAGAGGACGATCGGAGGGCAGCAGGACTGCGCATCAAAGAATGATAAGTAAGGGGGAAGATTTTTATGTGGGGAGCGATCATCGGTGACATTGTCGGCAGCCGCTTTGAATTTGAGAACTGTCGCAGAAAGGAGTGGAAATAAGAATGAATAAAGATGCCGAAATAGAACAATATTTTACGCTTTGGGAGGATCCCTTCCCCTTTGAGGCGGAATACGATCATTGGGTGCGTCGGGGAAAACTTCTGCGGGTGTGGCTGGACTTGCCGGGCATTTGCGATGTTACTATGAATGTAGAGGTGGTCGGTGATCTCCCGCGCGGAAATAAAAAGGGGGCTTCGCTCGATCTGGAACTGCGTTTTTTGTTCCTGAAGGGCAGCGTTTATCAGGACGAGGCAGAGTATTACCGGGAAGAAAAGTCGCATATGGCGGCGGAATCGTATATCCCGTGCGGCACATTCAGCCCCGGGAACGATCCCGAATTTGTCGAAAGCCCGACGGTGCTTGTGCGCGGAACGGTCCTTTCCGCAGAGCCTGCCGAGATGGACGGCGACAAAATTTATAAGATCGGGCTACGCGTAGGGGGATGTGTTTTTCGGGTGCTTGCGTCGGACGGGTTCGGAGAACCCGGCATCCATGAAGGCAACATTCTGAGCGGCTTCTTCTATGTGTTGGGGAAGATAAAAAGGAGGGAAAATCAATGATCGATACCGCATCATTTCTCAATTCCAAGGATATTGCCGACTATTGGTATAAGATCGGCTGGAACAGCTATTGTACGCCGCTGCAGAGCGCCTATATCATCTATAAGAGCCGAAATAAGACGCTCAAAGAAAAGCACGCGGCATGGAAGGAACTCATGGAAACGACGCCCGACTGCCCGTTTGCCGAAGGATTCCGTAAAGAAAGGATGGGGCTTCCCGACGCTCTTTCAAGCAGCCTTCATGCCTTTCTGCGGGCATATATGGCACTCGAAGAAAGACTTTACGGCTACCTGATCGATCGGGGCGACCACGCCTGTGCCGTCTATTTTTATCGTACTTACTATAAGGGCGATCGCGATTGGCATGAGGATCGCAGGATCTTCCGGATGCACGACGACTGCCTGCGCGCCGCCAAAGAAGACGATCCCGATCTTCTCTATATCAAGATCACCAAGCAATGGATCGATTCCGAGGTGCGCCTCGACGCCCTAATGCGGGGAGACGGCACCCTCCTCTCCTTTGACGCGGAGGGGCTGCCCGAAGCAGACAGCGATCTTTTTGAGGCATTCGATCAGATGTGGTTCGATTTCCCTACTCCCTTTCGGCGGGGGGACATCGTCGTCTCTCCCCATTCCTTTTTCGGATACCGTGCAGGAGGGGAGGAGCCCTTTGTCCTCACGTCGCTCTCCTCGTGGGGAGGAGAGGAGACGCTGCAGAACGGCTATGACGCAAAGGAAGCCGAATACGCCGAAAAGCGCCTTTTCCGGCAGCGGGAGAGCGCGGACGGCACGGATATGACCGCGCACGGCTACTTTCAGCTCGAAGACGGCACGGTCTGGGCAGAATGTATGCACGATCATCTCGACCTCGAGTACTACCGCGAAGAACCGACGGGAACGAGACGCATCTTAAAGCTCTTTTCCGCCTTCGAGAAGGGTGAGATCGACGCGGAACTGCTCGCAAAGGGCTATCACATCCTGCTCGTCGAGGCGGAGCTGGAGCGAAAGAAGGAAGCGCTTAATTGCTTCCTCGATGAAACGCTGAAAAAGGCGGGGCTTAAGTAAAAAATGAACGGTTTGTATGAAAGATTATTGGAAGAAAAAGTCGTCGTTCTCGATATCGAGACGACGGGGCTTCGCTGCGGGGGAGAAGATGCCGACCGCATTCTCGAGATCGCGGCGGTGAAGCTCGAAGAGCTGCAAAAGACGGAGACCTTTCACCGCTATGTTGCCTGCCCTGAGCCGCTTCCGGAAGAGGTCGCGCTCCTCACGGGCATCACTGATGAGATGCTGGCGGGCGCGCCGCCTCTTGCGCAGGTGCTCAAAGAGTTTGCCGCATTTTCCGACGGCGTCGTCCTTGCAGCCTATCATCTGCCCTTCGACTGTAAATTTCTGGATCGTTACGGCGCAAAGTGCGGCATCTCCTTTTCGCAGGATCGTGTGGATCTGCTGCCGCTTGTCCGCCGCGTTTTGGGGGAGGAGCTCAAAGATTTGCGCGTTGCCTCCGTCGCCGAGGCGATGGGCGAAAAAGCTGCGCCCAAGACCTGTGAGGAGATCGCGGAAGCGTTTGCAAAATGGCTCCCCCGATTTGCGGTGCGCGAAAAAGAGAAGGAAGGGTGAACGGAAGTGAAAACGAGTGATATGGCGCGGACTTGCTGTTTTACGGGGCCTCGGCCCAAAAATTATCCTGCGGGCGACGGCGCTGTTTTGGAAGCCTTCCTGCTCAACGAACTGCGCCGCGCTGTACGGGAAGCGGCGAAAAAGGGGTATCGGCATTTTATCAGCGGTATGGCGGCAGGCGTCGATCTGCTCGCGGCAAGGGCGGTATCGGAACTGAGGGAGGAATGCCCGGCGCTTTCTGTCACGCTGGAGGCCGCCGTCCCCTTCCCTTCACAGCCCGCACGCTGGACGAAAGACAGGAAGGCGGAGTATCATGCGATCCTTGCCCGCTGCGACTGTGTGCACCTCGTCTCCGATCGCTTTTCGATCTCTGCGTACCGTCGGCGCGACCGATACATGGTGGAGCATTCTTCCCTTGTTATCGGCGTGGAGGGGAAGCCGAACGGCGGGACGGCAAAAACGCTCGCTCTGGCGAAAGAATTGGGCAGGAAGATCGTCCTCATCGGACCCGGCAGGAACATGACGTAAGACAAGACATTTGATCGGTGGTATTTCAGCGCAGAGCAAGACATTGTCTGCCGCAAACAGACTCGAAAAAGTCTGATTTCGGGAGCTGTGTCCCAAAAAACGGACACGGGGTGTGTTATACTTACGGTGTAAAACAAAAGAGAGGTATTGATATGAACGCATTTGAAAAAGTCATCGGCTACGAAAATGAAAAAGAAGAACTTCTCCAGATCTGCGATATGGCGCAGCACCCCGAAAAGTACGCTCCTCTCGGGATCAAACTTCCGCACGGCGTTTTGCTGCACGGGGTGCCTGGCGTCGGCAAGACGCTGATGGCGACCTCGCTCATCGAGGAAATGGGCGAAGAGAGAAAGCGCTATATCCTCCGCAAGGACAAGGCAAACGATGAGTTCGTGGAACACATCTCCAAGACCTTTCAGGACGCGAAGGAACACGCGCCCTCCGTCATCTTCCTCGACGATCTCGATAAGTTCGCCTCGGACAGCGATTCCCGCAACCCCGAGGAACTCATCGCCGTGCAGTCGGGCATCGATGACGTGAAGGGGGCGGACGTCTTTGTCATCGCCACCGCCAACGAGCTTTGCGAGCTTCCCCGTTCGCTGCGCCGTCCGGGGCGGTTCGACCGCATCCTCGAGATCTGCCCGCCCAACCGCCGCGAGGCCGTCGCCATCGTGCGCCATTATCTTGAGGACAAGAAGATCGCCGCCGATGTGAACGCCGAGAGCGTCGCCCGTCTCATGGACGGCAACTCCTGCGCCGCACTCGAGAGCGTGCTCAACGAGGCGGGCATCTACGCGGGCTTCGAGGGCAAGAGCGAGATCGGCCGCGAACACATCGTGCGCGCCGTGCTCCGACTTGTCTTCGAGGCGGAAGAATCGGTCAACGAGGGCTCCGCTTCCGAAAAGGAAGAGGTCGCCTTCCACGAGGCGGGCCATGCCGTGGCGGCGCTCTCCTTCGACCCCGAGGGCGTGGGGCTCGTCAGCATCCGCCCCAGCAAGAGCGATGCGCGCGGCGTCGTGCAGATCTTCAAGAGCGAAGATTACTTCGGTTCCTACGACAGAATGCACGAGCGCGTCATCTCCCTGCTCGCGGGCCGTGCCGCCGTCGAACTCAAATTCGGCCGCATGGACGTGGGGGCGAGCGCCGACCTCGAACGCGCGATGGTCATCGTCGAGCGCTTTGTCGCGAGTTACGGTGTGAGCGGGTTTGAACAGCTTCGTTTCGCTCATCGTGCGCTCACATCCGAAATGCAGGACGACCGCATCCTTGTCGAACGCAATGCGATGCTTTCCCGCTGCTACGAAGAGGCGAAGGCGGTGCTCCGCAAGAATTGGGCGTTCGTCGAGAAGCTCGCCTCTGCGCTCGTCGAACGCAATACCCTCGTTTACGAGGACATCATCGCCCTCCGCGGCGGAGACGAAAACAAGGCGGCATGAACATAGTGAGAGGGCGGCGCTTTTCGGCGTCGCCTTTTTCATAAAATTGCCGGTTGCCTATTGAAATCGGGCGGGCGGTATGTTATAATTTGTTTATGGAATATTGTCTGTCCGATATCCACGGCTGCTATTCGCTCTTCTGCCGCCTTCTGGAAAAGATCCGCTTTGGCGGCGGGGATACGCTCTATGTGCTGGGGGATATCATCGACAAGGGACCCGAGAGCGTGCGCCTTCTGCGGCTTTTGCTCTCTATGCCGAACGCATATTGCATCGCGGGCAATCATGAGTATGATTTTCTGAAATATTACCGCGGCCTCATGCGGCACGCCCGCGACTATGACGCCGTGCTCGAAAGGCTGCGCGGCTGTTTTGCGGACGGCGCTCTCCTCGATTGGGAGACGGTGGACGAGATGGAACGACTCCCGTATTTCATCGGGAAAGCGCAATGGATCGGCGTGCACGCGGGGCTTCCGTTGCGTGCGGACGGAACGCTCGTGCCGCCTAAGGAGGCGAGCATCGAACAGCTCGTCTACGACCGCCGCTTTAAGGATCCCGATGTGCTGCCGCAAACGGGGGAATGCGTTTTACACGGGCATACGCCCGTGCGGTACCTGACGGAAAGAGATGAAATTCTGCTCTATCCGCGGGAGGGCGCGCGGCGGGGAAGTGACAATATTGCCGATTATTGCAAGATCCATCTCGACATGATGACGGCAAAGAGCGGGGTGTTGGGCTGCATCCGCCTCGACGACTGCCGCTGCTTCTATGTGCGGGAAAGCCGATGAACTTTGAAGATGAGATCCGAAGAAGGAGGAGGGCCCAATGAACCTTTCCAAGAGCAAATATACGCGCTACTGCCAATGCCCGAAGATGTTGTGGCTGGATACCTACCGCCCCGAACTTGCCGTGCCCGATCCTGCGCGGGAGCGCCGCTTCCGCGAGGGTAACGAAGTCGGCGATCTTGCCATGGGTCTTCTGGGTGAGTTTGTGGAAACGACGGTATACACGCCGGAGGGCAAGCTCGATATCTCTTCCATGCTGAAGAACACGAAGAAGTATCTCATCGAGGGGAGAGAAAATATCTGCGAGGCGGCGTTCACCAAAAACGGGTGCTACTGCGCCGTCGATATCCTGCATAAAACGGAAGGCGGGTACGAGATTTACGAGGTCAAATCGAGCACCGAGCTCAAGGACGTCTATTTATGGGATGTCGCCTATCAGCGCTGGGTCTTGGAGCAGAGCGGCCTCAACATCGTGGGCGCCTATCTCGTCTATATCAATAAGCACTATGTGCGGCAGGGGGAGCTCGACATCCAGAAGCTCTTTCTCAAAGAGGACGTGACGGAGGCGATTGAGCCCTTCTATCATGAGGTCGCCGAAAACACGGCTGCCGCCAAGGCGTATCTTGCGCAGAAAGAGGAGCCCTGCGAGGAGCTCGGCGAGCAATGCTTCAAGCCCTACGACTGCCCCTATTGGCAGTATTGTTCGCGCGGTCTGCCTTCGCCCAACGTGCTCGATCTCTATCGCATTTCCGCAAAAAAGGCGTTCGGATACCTGCGGGAGGGCATCGTGACCTTTGACGATGCTGTAAACAGCGGCATTCCGCTGAATAAGACGCAGCGTCGGCAGGTGGACGCCGAGCAGCTTCGCCTCCCCACGCATATCGATCGTTTGGGCATCAGGAGCTTTCTCGATACGCTCACCTATCCGCTGTATTTTTTGGATTTTGAGTCCTTCCAGCTCTGCGTGCCGCCCTACGACGGAACCTGGCCCTATCAGCAGATCCCCTTCCAGTATTCGCTGCACTATTTGGAGAGTGCGGACGGAGAGCTCAAGCACAAAGAATTTTTGGCGGACGAAAATTCCGATCCCCGCCGCGCGATCGCCGAGCGATTGGTGGAAGATATTCCCGCCGATGCCTGCGTCCTCGCCTACAACAAGGTGTTCGAGTGTACGCGCCTTAAAGAGCTTGCCGAGGCGTTTCCCGATCTTTCCGAGCATCTGCTTTGCATTCGCGACAATATCCGCGATCTTTTGGATGTGTTCCGCGACGGGTTTGTGTACGACCGCGCGATGGAGGGGAGTTTTTCCATCAAGAAGGTGCTGCCCGCGCTCTTTCCGAACGATCCCAACCTCGACTATCACAGCCTGATGGATGTGCATAACGGCACCGAGGCGACGGATACCTATTTATCCCTCCGCGGCAAGGAGGAAGGGGAGCGTTTAAGACTGCGCGAAAGCCTTTTGGCGTATTGCAAGTTGGATACGATGGCGATGGTCCTGCTCTGGCAGAGATTGCGGGAGTTTTGTATTTGATCGACTTTTCCCGTCATCGACGGAAAAGAATATTTATTTTTCAAAGGAGTAGGTTTTATGGCATATGTAACAAAAAGTATTTCTAAAGTTGTGCAGGACATTTATGCAGGAAATGTTTTTCTGCCCGCAATTCAACGGAAATATGTGTGGACACCTAATCAAATTACAAGATTGATGGATTCTATCATGTGTGGATATCCATTCGGAACGTTCCTATTTTGGCGTGTCAAGTATCGGGTCGCAAATGAAAAGTGTTATTCGATGTATGAATTTATACGCGATTATGATGAACGGAAAAGATATAACGAACAAACAATTAGACCATTCCCTGTTTCCCAGGAGGATCCCGATAGGTCATTTGTAGCTGTGTTGGATGGGCAGCAGCGATTGACATCGCTTTATATTGCCCTGATGGGAAGCATGACCATACGGCGATATAGAGCGCGCATTGATAATGTAGATGCGTATCAAAAAAAAGAGTTGTATTTTGACTTGCATAGCCAAGTGCAAAATAATGATTATGACAATAGTGATGTAACGTTCCTCTTTGATTTTCTTACTGCGGATGAGGCGCAGCAGGATCATACCCATTTTTGGTTTAAGGTGAAGGATATTTTACGCTTTCCCGATTTGGAAGCATTAAATGATTACATCTATAACGAGGGGTTTGCGCAAGATAAAGTCGCAATAAGAAATTTGACAAGGTTATTTGCCAGAGTACAAACTGATGAGCTTATTAACTACTATGAACTAGATAAGGATTCGATGGACGAAATTTTAGACATATTTGTTAGAGTAAATTCCGCAGGAACCGTTCTATCGAAAACCGACCTATTGTTTTCAACGATTGTTGCCGCTTGGGATCAGGGACGAGCAAAATTTGATGATTTGCTAAAGAATATCAACGCGGAGGGCAATCACTTCAAATTTACGAATGATTTTCTGCTTAGTGCATTTTTATATGTTGAAGATCTGCCGACATCACTTAAAGTGGAATCGTTTAGCGGAGATAATGTGAAAAAGATTCAAGAGCACTGGGATGATATTGTGGCGGCGATTTCGGATACAGTAAAATTGTTGGTTGATTTCGGATTCAGCAGTGAAAATATTATTGCTTATAACGCTATACTGCCGGTGATCTATTATCGTTATAACCGTGGGTCAGATGTGTTTAATTCGAAACAGGTTAAGAATGAGTGGAGAAAGTATTTAGTGGTTGCACAGCTGAATCACATTTTTGGTAGATCTTCAAATAGTGTTTTGTCGGTCATTAGAAATGAATTGAAGAAGCGTTTGGGTGAGGGCAATGATTTTAGTCTTTCATGGCTTCAAAGTATAGTCTTCACAGGGAATACGACTCTGAAATGTACCAAAGACGAAATAGGTGATTGGTTTGATAAATTTGAAAAAGGCGCTGAAACATTTATGGTGCTTTCCTTGCTTTATCCAATAGATGTACGTTACAAATTTGACCAAGACCATATGCATCCTTATTCTTCGTTTGAAAGTGCAAAATTACCTACTCAAACCAGGGAAGAATTAAAGGCGCTGCAACATAAGAGAAATAATTTAGCCAATTTACAGATATTGTCTGATTCGGAGAATCGCTCAAAAAACGACCAGGCTTTGCAAGATTGGCTGAAGAAGGACGATAATGAAAAGAAAGTAAAATATCTTCCCGAAGGCGTTAGTTATGAGTTAAAAGATTGCGAAGCATTTTGGAAGGCGCGTCGCGAATTGATGATTAAGGAATTGGTTAAAATTCTTTGTCCGGATGAAGATATCTCGGATCAACACGATACAATACCGGAGGAAGAAGCGGCAACTCTAGAATAATCCATCTGATGTTTGTCTGTGCCCTCAAATCAGATGATGAGGGCACAGACAATTCTTTCTTAAATCGTATTAAATTGAAAGTAAAACACCATGAATATTCCCGAACCGAAGAAAATGGCGCTGATGCGCATCCTGGAGATCCTGCATGAAAACACGGATCCCGATCATCCCGTCACGCAGGAGGAGATCATACGGCGCCTGCGCGACGACTACGGCATCGAGCTCAAGAGAAAGGCGGTCGGCGACGATCTCGCCGTGCTCAAAGATGCCGGGTACGATATTGTCTCCACGGGCAGCGGCAGCTATCTCAATTCGCGCGAGTTTGAAGATTCCGAGCTTCGTATGCTCATCGACGGCGTGCTTGCGAGCCGCTACATCCCCGCGTCGTATTCCGCCGATCTCATCAAAAAGCTCTGCCGCCTGTCGTCCAAGTACTTTTTGCCGCACGTCAAGAACACCTATTCCGTCAACGAATGGAGCAAGTCGGAGAATCCGGATATTTTTCTCAATATCGAGATCGCTGATATCGCCATCGATGCGGGGAAACAGGTGACGTTCACCTACAACAAGTACGGCGCGGACAAGAAGCTGCATAAGACGAGCGAGCACACCGTCTCGCCCTATCAGTTCATTCTGCGCAATCAGCGGTACTACCTGATGGCGTACAACGAAAAGTGGCAGAACATGGGGTTTTACCGCCTCGACCGCATCACGGATATGCGCATGACGAGAAAGCCTGCGACCGCCATTCGCTCGGTGAAAGGGTATGAAAGCGGCATCGACTACCGCGCGATCGCGACGTCGCTCCCGTATATGTTTACGGACAAGCCCGAGTATGTGGAGTTTATGGCGGATGCAGGCATCATCGATCAGATCGTCGATTGGTTCGGCGACAACGCGCGTATCGAGCAAAGCGGCGATTATGTGAAGGTCGGGGTGCGCGTAAGCCCGAACGCGATGGAGTATTGGGCGATGCAGTACTTGAACGCTGTGGAAATTCTTTCGCCCGCTTCCCTGCGCTCGCGCATTCTCGCGAACCTGGAAGCCGCAAGGGAGAAGTATAATTAAAATTTTGGAGGAAACTACGATGAAAGAATTTAAGACAAAACTCGAGCAGAGATTGGATGCACATCTTTCGAAAGCATTAGCGATACAGCCTTTTTCTGAAGGAAATCTTGCACCAAATCTTTTGGTCGAAGGTGAAACCGGAACAGGAAAAACAGAGATCATCACAAAATGGGCAAAAGAGAATGGTGTCAATTTATTCTCAATCAATATGGTGGTTTTTGTGGAAGCGACACAAAAGAAGGTCAATATGCTTTACGGCGGGGAGGAATGCATATGTGATCTTTCAAAACCGAAAACGGTACTGTTTTTAGATAATTATGATCTTGGGACGGAAAAAAGCAGATCGTTTTTTTCAAGCCTCGTGGAACGGCATGTCCTTCCGACGGCAAACGGTGAAGTGTTTTTGCCGAATATTTTATTTGCCATAGCTACGGCGTGGCCGATCCCCGAGCTGCATACACTTGTAGAGAGTCCATTGACTGATGCGGAAAAAGCAAAATTTGAACGATATACCGTTGAATGCGACAAAGAAGAGCATCTGCACTATCTAACTGAATTTTATAATAATCATATCGCATCGGCAATGGAAAAAGGAGATGAAGAATCTATTAAGGAATACAAGGGAAAAATTGCATTGGCAAATTGTATCCTTAAAGATAAGAGATTTGTATACACATCTTTGGAAAGCCGAAAAGAAAACTTGGAAAAAGCAAAAAATATGGAAAAAAAAACGGACTTGAAATGTGGAATGACTACTTATGCAACATTTAACCAGGTTTTATCATGGTCAAATGGTTCGAAGTGGAGTTTTCTGAAGAAGTGGGATTCTAGTTTCGTTGAACAGGCTCAGAAACCGATTGTTGAGGAGATCCTGAGAGATTATAAAGATGACGCAGGTTGAATGGCGAAGCAGGGCCTGAGGTTCTGAAATTTAATTTATAAAAAACGGGAAAAAGCCCGCAAGGAGGATGAATTATGTTGAACACAGAAGAGATGAGCGGCACGAATTGCATCGCGTGGTTCAAGATCAAGACGAAAGGCATGAAACCGGATGCGATCGGACAGCTGATCGAAGAGATGCGGGAAGGGGCCGGCCTTGCTCCGCAGGCGGATCCGTTCGGGGAAAGGGATGACAGTAATTGGCTCCTGTACGGCGTTTACGACAGCGTTGGCGACGAGCCGTCCGATCTGACGGGCAAGGACGAAGAATTTTCCGAACGCTGGGAGTACGGCATCAACGTCTATGAGATCGTCAATGAAAAAGTGCTGAAAGATCTATATGGCAAGGAGGATGTGCTTTTGAAACTGAAAGAGAAGTACGGCGTAGAATATCAGTTGTATTTCTGTACCTTCCTTGACCTCGACATGGCAGACATTGACGGTTACGGCGACAACGATATCAGCTTGCCGCCAAAGGCGATGGCGCTTCTTTCCAAGATCGGTGCGGACGATTACCTGCGCGTGATGACCTATCGCAGCGAAAATTGATCGGAACAACGGGCGGATGTATCAAATTCGGTACATCCGCTGTTGTATCATAAAGAAAAAAGCGAGGTCACGGCAATGCAGCAAGGCGGCGAAAAAATATGTTCGATGTGCGGAAAAACGTTTGACCTGTGGGATGAGCAGGAAGATTTCTGCTTTGTGCGCCACATCGGGTACGGCTCTAAGTACGACATGAAGGGATTGTATCTCAATCTCTGCTGCGATTGTTTTGATAAGATCGCGGACTGGTTTTTACCGCTCTGTGTAAACGATCCGTTGGTGGATGAACAAGATCATTGGCGCCCTTGTTCTTCGGAGAGGGATGTCAGCGAACAGTTTATGCGGCACATGAAGGACGGCGTAAAAGAGCTTTCCGAACAGCTTGACGGCATTTCTGTGGACGCGGACGATTTTCGATTGCGGCTGAAAAAGGCTGCCGATGCGCTGCGGCGCCTTTCCGACCGCGTGCAATTTGAGATGAAAAGTTTTGGAGAGGGGAATGTGCAGAAAGAAGAAGCAGGAACAAGATGATTTTGCTGCAAAACTGAAAGAGCAGGGGATCAATGTAATGGAAGAACCTCCGACAAAAAATCCGTTCAAACGGTTTTGGGAGTGGCTCGTCGGCATTCCGCGAGACATCAAATGGGCTTTCAGCGATTTGCGGATGCGAAAGTTAAAGCTCGGTACCGTCTGCTGGAAGAGAGGCGAGCTGAAGACCATTGATATCTCATGGGATGTCCATTGGATGAGCAATGTGTATCTTGCTGCCATCATTCGCGATTATCTGTGCTTTTTTATCAAAAATACGGCGGTGGTCGGCAACTATGTGTATGAACACAATCCCGAAGGCTATGAGTATTGGGAAGCGCTCGAAAAGTTGGACTCCGACGAAATGTCACGCCGCTGGCAGAAGATCGTGAACGATACCGCCGATCTGTTCGATGAACTTGTGAGATCGGTGGAGATCGAAGAATCAAAAGAAGAATATCAACAAAAAGTTAATGCCGCGTTCGACGCGCTCAAAGAGATATTTTACGATTTAGGATGGTAAAACTATTTTTCAAATACAGAGATATGTCCTTTTTTTGATACATTCCGTGTTTTATAATGAGAACACAATTTAACCCTTACCCAATTTCTATCTTTACCCATTTTTATTTTCAAAAAATAATCTTTAAGAGGTGTTATCCATGAAGAAGATCTTTACTGTCAGTCAATTTCCCGCAAACGAGTACGGCGAATACTCTCCCGCCGGGATCACGCCCGCAGAGTATCTGGAAAAGATGTATTCCGACATCGAAGAGGGCGAACTCTACATTGCCAAGGATGCGGATGAGGAGGGGGCTGTGTATGTCACGGCTGCCGCACTTTCGGATGCGGCGGAAGTCTGCCATTATATCGTCGACGCCTCCAAGGCCGATGCGGCGGAGATCGCCCGCAAAGAGCAGAAACTTTTTGATGCTTTTACGGCGCTCGCCGCACTCTGCGTGGAAGAAAAGGATGCAATGACGATCGTGAAGTCTGCCGTCGAGGCTGCTGCAAACGCGGACGGCCTCCGCCTTGCCGATGCCGTCGTTCGCGCGCAGCGCATCGAAAAGCTGCTCAGGCTCGGCGCTCCCGAGGTTATCATCGCGGGCGAGCGCCATTGTTTTGCGGAAGAGCTGGCGCTCAATGCGATCGCCTCCTCGTGCGAGGTGATCGAAAAGAAGGACTTTGCTTGCCTTCAGGATGCGTAAAAACGCATCCTGAAAGAAAGCGGGAGGAAACGCAGATGTGGGGTGCGATCATCGGAGATATCGTCGGCAGCCGTTTTGAAAATGTCAACTGCTGTCAAAAAGATTTTTCATTCTTCAGCACATGGTGCCGTTTTACGGACGACACCCTGATGACGCTTGCCGTTGCCGAGGCGCTTCTGAAGGCGGGGCGCTCGGACGAGGGCACGCTGAAGGCGGAGACGATCCGCTGTATGCAGGCGATGGGAGAAAAATACCCCCACGCGGGGTGGGGAGATTCCTTTGCCCGATGGCTGCGGGAAAAAGATCCCAAGCCGTATCAAAGTTTGGGCAACGGGGCGGCGATGCGTGTCTCTCCCATCGGCGAATATGCCCGCAGCGAGGAGGAAGTCAAGCGGCTTTCGCGCATCATAACGGGCGTCTCGCACGATCATCCCGAGGGGATAAAAGGCGCGGAGTGTGTCGCCATGTGCGTGTATCTTGCAAAAAACGGCGCGTCGAAAGAGGAGATCTTCGCGTGGGTAAAAGGGTATTATCCCGAGATCGGCAGCTATTCTTGCGAGCAGCTTTCCAAGACCTATCGATTTGATGCAGGCTGCCCGGGCTCGGTCCCGCAGGCGCTCACCTGCTTTTTCGAGGGGAAAGACTTTGAAGATACCATCCGCAATGCAATTTATATCGGCGGCGACTCGGATACTATCGCGGCGATCGCGGGCGGCGTTGCCGAAGCGTTTTTCGGCATCCCGCAGGCGGACATCTCCATGGCAAAACGATATCTGGACGACGATCTTTTGAAGACTGCCGAACGCATCGAACAGGCGTGGAACGGCAGGGGATAGGACGATAAAACGTGCATGTGTGTGCGGAACGTGCCGATGCTGCGGTCACGTTCATAAAAAGCGCTCCTGCGGGGATAAGCCGCGGGAGTGCTTTTTTCAAAAGGGTGGACAATGTTCTGAAAGAGTGGTAAAATGGGAGAAAAGGATAAGGACGTGAAACAGTTGTGAGCGAAAAACAATTTGAACGGAAATATAAGGAAGATAGGCCCGTCGTGGCGATCTGTTATGATTTTGACAAGACGCTGACGCCCGACGATATGCAGGCACAGGGGTTTATCCAGTCCGTCGGGATGGACGTCGGGGAGTTCTGGAGAGAGGCGAACGCCCTTGCAGACAAGAATCACATGGACGGGAACCTTGCCTATATGTTCTGCATGAAAGAAAAATCGTACGGGCAGCTTCTGTTGAATCGGAAAACGCTTGCCGATTACGGGGCACAAATCTCCCTGTTCCCCGGCGTGGAGGAGTGGTTCGAGCGGATCCGCGAATACGGAAAAGCGAAGGGCGCCATCATCGAACATTATATCATTTCTTCTGGCTTGGCAGAGATGATCGAGGGGACGTCGGTCGCAAAGAAAGGAGCATTTGAACGCATTTACGCGAGTTCCTTTTATTATGACGAAAAGGGGATGGCGGTCTGGCCGGCACAGGCGGTCAATTATACGAACAAGACACAGTTTTTGTTCCGGATCGAAAAGGGTGTGCTCGATGTGAACGATCCCGGCGTGAACGACTCGTATGCGCCCGACGAGATCCGCGTGCCGTTCCGCAATATGATCTACATCGGGGACAGCGATACGGATATCCCGTGCATGAAGCTGGTAAATTCCTACGGTGGTTCTTCGATCGGCGTGTATAGTGCGGAAAGCTGCGACAAAGCGAAGGTGCATAAGATGATGCGTGAGGGCAGGATCCGCTATTACGCTCCCGCCGACTATTCGGAGGGGAAGGAGCTCGATTTGCTTGTCAAGTCGATCATCGACCGTACCGTCGTGGAGTTTGAACTCAATAACACATTCTTCCGGTGCAAAAAGGAGACGGAGGCGTTTGACCGGGAAAACAGCGAAGAGGGAAGGCGCAAGCTCGACCTCATCGGCGCATTGAAAAACAGCCGCAGCTTTACATCGACGCATACGGTCATCGCGCAGATGATGAAGATCGACCGGTGGGATGACGACGAAAGGGAGGAGCTGTTTTTGACCGCGCTCCAAAACGGACAGGTGTTTTCGATCCTGCGGGATGAGGATGTAGAACTGTTTTACAAGGCTCTGCTAAAAAATGTAAAATCGTTGAGCAAAGCAGCGCAGGAAGTAAAGAAACGGCTCGAAGAATGAGCGTTGCCCGCTGCGACCGAAGATCCGGAAACGATCTTGTAAAACGCCCGGTGATCTTTTTGTGAGGCGCTTCCTGTTTGTAAAGGCAACGCCTTTTTCATAAAGAATTTCTCAAACCGATTGACTTTTCTCGTAAAAATGGCTATAATTTACGAGAAAAGTACTTTTTGTTGGGAGAAAGAAATGCGCGCATTCGACTATGTTGCCTTAAAAAATCAAAAATGGGATTCGGAGATCGTTGCCTATATCGCCGCCATTCATGAGGCGAAGGGCAAGCAGGAATTGCATCTGAATCACGCGCCGCGGGAGCTTGATAAACTTATCGAGATCGCGAAAGTGCAGAGCGCGGAAACGTCCAATGCCATTGAAGGGATCTGCACGACCAATACGCGGCTGAAACAGCTGCTGTCTGATAAGACCACACCGCGTACGCGCGACGAGGAGGAGATCGCCGGCTATCGTGATGCCCTGCGCGTCATTCATGAAAATTATGAATACATTTCCCTTACGCCCAACTACATTCTGCAGCTCCATAAGATCTTGTACTCTCATTCGGCAAAGTCCATCGGCGGAAAATTCAAAAACGTTCAGAACTACATCAACGCGACGGGCGAAAGTGGAAAGACTTACACCTTGTTCACCCCTCTTGCGCCTTATGAGACGCCGCTTGCGATGGAGGAGATCTGCAGGCAATTTCGCCTTGCGCTCGGGGCAGGGGAGGTCGATCCGCTCATTCTCATCCCCGTATTCATTCATGATTTTTTGTGCATTCATCCGTTTTCGGACGGTAACGGGCGCATGAGCCGATTGCTGACGACGCTCTTACTGTATCAAAACGGGTATATGGTCGGAAAATACATTTCTCTGGAGGCGAAGATCGCGAACAACAAAGAGCTGTATTACGACTCCCTGGCGGCGGCGCAGCACGGCTGGCGGGAAGGGCAGGAGGATGCCGTGCCGTTTATCAAATACCTTTTGAGCACGGTCATCGCGGCATATCGTGATTTTGAAGAGCGGATGGAGCTCGTTTCCGACAAGCTGCCCGCGTTGGAGACGGTGCGCAAAGCTGTGCAGACGAGGCTCGGGAAATTCACGAAAGCGGAGATCTGCGGGCTGTGCCCGTCGTTGAGCGCAAGCTCTGTGGAGGCCTCTCTGCGCAAACTTGCAGCGAATGGGGAGCTCGTAAAACAGGGCGCAGGCAGAAGCACGGTGTATTTTTGGGTCAAATAAACTGCGGCGGCGCGGCGGAATGTTCCGCCGCGCCGCAACTGTTCTTATGGAGGAGCCGCCAAAGCGCGCCTGCCTTATGAAATTTGCACGCGGCGGGGCGAAGGGGGAGGCGCCCCGCCGTGTGCGGAGGGAGGGGTCATTCTTTGACGGCGCCTGCCGAGCCGCCCTCGATGAGGTACTTGGAGAGCGCCACATACAGCGCGATGATGGGCACCGCCACGAACATGGAGCCCGCCGCGAAGACGGAAAATTCGCTGTCGTCGAGCGAATTGAGCCCGACGGCGACCGTCCAGGAGGACTTATCGACGAGCAGCATGCTCGGGAGCATGAAGTCCGCCCACGGCCACACGAAGGCGGTGAGCGCCGTGTAGACGATCATCGGCTTGGAAAGAGGCAGCGTGATGGAGACGAAGACGCGGAAATCGCTCGCGCCGTCCAGCGTGGCGGCGTCGTAGATGGTGCCGGGGATGGTATCGAAGAATCCCTTCTGCACCAAAAATCCCATCGCCGAGCCGCTGCTGTATAAAAGGACGAGCCCCCATAGATTGTTGATGAGGTGCAGCTGCGTCATGATGACGAAGAGCGCCGTCATGTTCATGAAGTTGGGGAAGATGCCCAAAATGAGCGTCGCCTTCATGAGCGCCTTCCTGCTCTTGAAGCGGTAGCGGGAGATGGTGTAGGCGACCGCGATGACGAGGAAGGTCGAAATGACGCAGCTCACCGCCGCCACGAAGAAGGTGTTGCCGAACCAGCGCGGATAGTCGTACTTGTTGGTCTCGGTGAAGAGGCGGCGGAAGGTATCGAAGCTGTACGTCTCGGGGAAGAAGCCCTCGAGCGTCAGAAGATCTCCTTCCGCGTTGAACGCCGAAAGCACCAGCCACACGCAGGGGAAGGCGAAGAGAAAGCTCACAAGAAGGACGAGGAGGTAGACGAGCGCCGTTTTCAAAGCCCGCTCGGGGCGGAATAATTTGCGTTTCATCGGTAGGTGTCCTCCTTTTTGTAGGCGGGCGAGGTGACGTACGCGACGAGCGAGAAGATCGCCATGAACGCGAACAGGATGAGGCTCAAAGCCGATCCCAGCGAATACAGCCCGTTTTCCACCGTCAGGTTATACATCCAGTTGATGAGAAGATCGGAACTGTTGGCGTTGAAGTAGCCGGGCGCGTACACCGTCTCGGGCCGCAGGAAGTAGAAGATGGAGAAGTTGTTGAACTGGTTGATGAAGGTGCTGATGATGACGGGCGTCGTCGCGAACAGCACGAAGGGGAGCGTCAGATAGAGGAACTGCTGGAACGCGTTCGCGCCGTCCAGCCGCGCCGCCTCGTACATATCCTTGCTTGCGTTGGAGAGGATGCCCGTCGCAAGGAACATGACGGAGGGGACGCCGATCCATGCGCAGCAGAAGAAGCCGAGAAGGCGGAGCGACCATTTGGAGTCGTACGAGATGATGGTGAACGTCTCTTTGACCCAGCCGAGCGCTTTGAGCTGCCCCACGATGGGCCCGCTGTCGCAGAACATGAAGCAGAAGCCCGTCAGGGTGATGAAGCTCGGGATGGCGTAGGCAAGCATGGGGAAGACGCGCCAGAACCGCTTCCATCTGAGACACTTCGCGTTGTATAGAAGCGCCAGCCCCAGCCCGCCGAAATAGACGAGGAAGGTCGAGCCGAACGCCCACAGCACGTTCCAGACGAGGATCTTGCCCATCGTGCCGATGTATTCGCTCATCGTGAAGATGACGCGGAAGCTCTGAAAGCCCGTCCAGCTCACGAGTTTGGGCGGCACGATCTCGCCGCCGTAGTCGGTGAAGGCGACGAGCGCCGTGAACACGATGGGCATCACGTTGAAGATGCATACGAAAGCAAGGGGCAGGGCGAGCGTCAGCACATAGAACTTCTGATTGAGGAGCGTCTTGCAGCTCTCGCGGAAGGTGCGCACGCGGCTGCCCCGCCCGATCTCCCGCACGGTGAAGATGACGTCTTTGATATTCGCATGATAGGCGAGCACGAAGAAGGCGATGAGGAAGAGCGTCGTGATGCCCCACGCGAGCATGGAGACGGAGTTGTCTCCCTCGATGCCCATGATGGGAACGCCCTCCGTCGTGCCGAGCGTGAAGAGCCCGATGATGTTTTCGACGCCCTGAAAGACGAGGAAGAGGATAAATCCGATCTCAAAGAGCATCAAAAGCGCGCCTTTTACGAACTGGCGGCAGAAGAGCTGCCCCAGCCCCATGAAGATGCAGCTCAGCCTGACGCGGTAGTCGGAGTACGGGCTCCCCCGCGCAAAAGATTGGTGTTTTGCCTGCATGGTGCGCCTCCTTTACGAGATGTCGCCGACCGCCATCGCCGAACGGATGTCGGAAACGAGCTTTTCGAGCGCGCCTTTGAGCGCTTCCTTCGTCGTATAGACGGGCGCATCGCGCGTTGTGTTGTCCGTCGCCACGTCGTTGAAGAGCGACGAGAGGGGATCCCAGATATACTGCGTATCCCGCGTTGAGGGCATCATATAGACGAGCCCTTCGGAGACGCGCTCGCTCAGCACTTCGGAAACGCCGCCCAGCTCTTCGGCAAGGTCGGTGCGGGCGGGAACGGCGCCCAAAGCCTCGCTGCGCCATTTGAGGTTTTCATATTCCGAGACGAACTTCACAAAGGCAAGGCTCGCCTTGGGGTACTTCGTGTAAGAGCTGATGCCGAAGGCGTTGACGCCGCCCATCGTCGTCGGGGCGAACGTCTCTTCCTCGATGTCCGTGAGCTCCTTTGTGATATCGCCGTCCTTGGGAAGGCGCGGGGGCGCCACAACGACGAGGTTTTCCTTTGCGGCAGCCGCTGCTTCTTCCTCCGTCATGCCGTCGCGCATATAGGTCTCCGTCAGATTTTCCTGGAAGGTCGTCAGCCAGTCGGGCGTGCCGATGGTGCAAAACGCCGTGCCCGCCGCGTTGGTGAGATAGGTCGCGACCTGCGTCGTCGCGTTCTGCGAGATGCAGGTGGAGCCCAGAACGCCCGCAAGATCGCGGAACAAGTTGAGGCCGGTTTCTGCGCCGTCTGCGGCAAGGCCGATGTTGTCGTGCGTTTCGCCGAACACATACGCCCCGTAGGAGAGCAGATACCCCGTATTGAAGTACTGGTCGACGAGCGACATATACAGGCCGTATTTCGCCCCCGAAGAGCTCTCCTTCACCTGTTTGCTGTAGGCATAGAGCCCGTTCATCGTCTCCACCATGTCGGGGACGCCGTTTTGATTGTCGTCCCATTCCTCCTCCCAATCTGCGGGGAGCAGGTCTTTGCGGTAGGTGAGGACGGTGGACTGCTGCGCCACGGGCATCCCGTAGTAAAGGTCGAGCCCGTACGTTTCAAGCTTGTAAACGTCCATCACCGTTTGGGGGATCGCATCGATGTCCAGCTGTTCGGTAGGGAGGGGCAGGATATGCCCGCCCTCCGCGTACCGCATGAGCATATCGTTCGCCTGATATAAAACGTCGGGCCCGTACCCGTCGGGGCCGTTCTGTTCGAGGTCGACGTACTGATCCATGTTGGCGTCCACCGCCTGCACGTTGTATTCCGCGTACCGCTCGTTGAAGGCGTCCAGAACTTCCTGAAGATGCCCCGTCTCCACCGCCATCTGATTGTCGAGGACACGGATGACGGCATTTTGTTCGATGTCGCCTTCAAACTTTGCCATGAGTTCTTCGTAGGTGAATGTGCCGCCGCTCGTGCGTTCCCCGCAGGCTGTAAGCGCTGCGGCGGAGAGCGTTGCGGCAAGGCACAGTGCAAATATTTTTCCGCGTTTCATACTGTTTCCTCCCGATCGAGAATGAGATAGGAACGAGCCCCGATGATATGATAGCAGTTCTGCCCCTCAAACGTCAAGGGCTCCGCCGTCGCATTGACGGCAAGCGTGAGTTTTTCCCGCTCGATGACGACGAGCTCTCCCTGCGCATAGATGCGCGCCCGTCCGCTTATCTTGGGGCGGAGCGCTGTGAGGGAGCGGACGGCCGAAAAGATGGCTTTATCCCAATGCGTTTCGTCCCAGTCGAAGGTGCGGCGGGAGTCGGGCTCGTATTCCCCCTCCATGCCGATCTCCGTGCCGTAGCAGACGCAGGGCATCCCCGGGAAAAAGAAGAGGACGGCGAGCGCCAAGATGAGCGCGACGCGGTCGCCGCCCGTCAGCGTCAGAAAGCGCTCGGTGTCGTGGCTGTCGAGAAGATCGAGCATCATCTCGTTGACCTGATCGGTGTTGCGCATCAGAAGTTCGTTGAGCCGCGCCGTAAAACTTTCGGCAGTCCGCGTCCTGTTGGCGAAAAAGTCGATGCACGCCTTGGTGAACGAGTAGTTCATGATGCCGTCGAATTCATCGCCTCTCAGCCAGGGTGCGGCGTCGTGCCAGCTCTCGCCGATGAGGATGGCGTCCTCGTTCTCCGCTTTTACCGCCTTGCGGAAGCGCCGCCAGAAATCGTGCGAAACTTCGTCTGCAACGTCCAGCCGCCAGCCGTCGACATGGCACTCTCTCATCCAATGCAGCGCCACGCCGATGAGGAAGTTCTGCACTTCCTTGTTGCTCGTGTTCCACTTGGGCATATAGCGGCAGGCGGCAAAGCACTCGTAGTTGCCCTCTTCGGGGTCGGGCTTTTCGCCGCGGATCAGAAACCAATCGAAATACTTGGAGCTTCTTCCCTTGTCGAGCACGTCCTGAAATTCGGCGCAGTGCATGCTGCAATGGTTGAACACGGCGTCCAGCACGATGCGTATGCCCCTTGCGTGCGCCTCTTCAACGAGCGCTTTCAAGTCCTCGTCCGAGCCGAACATCTTATCGACGTGGAAGTAGTCGACGGTGTCGTACTTATGGTTGCTCGGTGAGGAAAAGACGGGCGTCAAGTAGACGGCGTTGACGCCGAGTTCTTCGAGATAGCCGAGCTTTTCGCGGATGCCCCGAAGGTCGCCGCCGTAAAAGCTCTTGGGGTCGGGGATCTCGCCCCATTGTTTGTTGATGTAGCCCGTATCCTTCTTGGTGTCGCCCATGCGGAAGCGGTCGATAAAGATCTGATAAAAGACCGCGCCGTCGCACCAGCCGACTTTGCGGTGGACGTCCGCCTCGTTGATATAGGGATGCTGGAAGAAGTTATAGTAGCTCTTTTCGTGGTCGTAATCGACGGTGAGCCCCTCTTCGGAATAGTAGTAGGCCTCTTTCCCGCTTTCGAGATAGAACACATATCCGATGCGCGAGTCGGGGACGATGAGCTCGGCGGTGTAGTAGTCAAAGAGCTCGTCCGTATAGCTTTTCTGCATGGAGACGCTCTTTCTCTCTTTCAGCCAGTCGTATTTGACCGCATAGATGAGGGTGACGCGGTCGAGATCGCCCTTTTCCGCCCGCAGGCGGATGCGCAGTTCCTGTTCGCCGTATGCAAAGGAATATTGGGATCCGGGGATATGGCAGATCGCCGTTTTGTTCATGTCTGCTTCCTCCCTTTTAGGAGCATCGGGGCGGTATGCACCGCCCCGATCCCGCGTTTCGTTATGCTTTTTCTACCGTCAGCGCGAGCGTGCCGTCCGCCGCAACGGAGACCGTGAAGGTGTAGCTTCCCGCCTCGGTGCAGAGCAGGTTGCCGCCCCATGCCCAGTCGGAAACGACGCCATCGGGCAGTTCCTCCGCCACCGCCAGCTTGGACTTGTAGGCGGGGGTATAGTAGGTATCTTCGCGGTAGGGCGCGTGGACCGCCATCGGGATGCAGAAGTAGAAGTAATCGCCTTCGACGAGCTCGAGCGTCACCGCATACTCTCTTGCCATGCCCTCGGCGGGGGTGACCGCTTCAAGCTGCTGCACGGTGCCGCCCACGCCGAAGTTGTTGTCCGCAAACACCGAAGTCTTACCGTTGTAGGCTGCTTCGTCGATGGTGAGGTTGCCCGTCGCGGGGTCAACGGCCTGCGTATAGGAGAGCCTGCCGCCCAGCACCTTCCATTCCTGCTCGGACGTCAGAAGATCTGCCGTCTTGTCCACTTCGATGGAGCCTTCGAGGGAATTTGTCTCCGCATTGAGCGTCACGGTGAGGGTGAAGGTGTACACGCCGCCTTCCACGACGACGATATTGCTGCCCATGCCGTCCGCCTTCTTGAACGCGGCGTCCTCGCCGTTGAATTCGTCGATGTCGGGGTAGTAGAACATCGTGCCGTCCTGCGCCGCGATGCCGCCCTCTTCCTTGAGGAGGCAGTACGCAAGCAGGAACTCGTCGCCCTCCGCAAGCTTCCACGTCTGCGTCCAGGTGCCCGTGCCGTCCGCCTCGTTGTCGGAGATCTTGAACATCTCATAGGCGGAATATTGCAGCGATTCGACGTTCGCGCCCCAGTTGGTGCCCGCGAGCACGGACTCTGCGCTCGTCTCTGCCGACGAATTGCCGTAGATATACCAGGTGTAATCGGAGCGGTCGACGGTCACTTCGGGCGCGTCGCCGTTGCGCACCACCGTGATGGAGCCCACGTTCTTGTCCTCGGCGTCCGTGGTGAGCGTCAGCGTATAGTTGCCGCTCACGGAGACGGTGATGTTCACCTGCCCGTCGCCGAGCCCCGTGCCGGGCGCGCTCATGTATTCGTTTTCTTCGAGGTACTGCCCGCCGCGCGCACCGCCGCCGCTTGCATCGTCCGTGTTCCAGACGCCTTCCTCATCCATGATGCAGAATTGGAACTGATCGCCCACATACAGATCGATGGTGATGGTGAATTCGTTCTTGCCTTCCGTCTTTTTGAGGATATTGCCGTTCTCCCCTGCGATGGGGCCGCCGTTCCAGCCGATCGCAGCGAGCGGCCCGCCTGCGGAAGAACTGCCCGCGATCAGCCACTGCCGCGTATCTTCTTTGGAGGACGACCACATCGAATAGACGTTGGTGTCCTTCTCGATGACGGTATCAAAGCTCCAGTCATGCGTGAAGTCCGCCGTCGCATACCAGCCTTCGAAGACGAAGCCTTCCTTTTCGTAGCCCTCTTCTTCGGGCGTGAAGGAAGCGACGGTGCCGCCCTCTTCCACTTCCCGCTCGGCAATGACGCTCTCCCCGTCGAGGAAGGTCACCGTAAAGCGGGGCGTCTCCTCCGTGTCCTCGCAGGCAGCCAGGACGCCGAAGGCGAGCACGCATGCAAACACCAGCCCCGTGAGAAGGCTCATCGTTTTGCGCAGCTTGTTGGTCATTTGTGTTTTCCTCCTTACCATTCGCCCGAAGGCGATTTATTTAATCGGTTAAGTAAATTATAGCACACATTTTCATTCTGTCAATAGTTTCGGGAAAAATAGTTTCTGAAAATTTATTTAAGCGGTTCGATCAAGAAACCCCGTTGACTTTTGCACCCGTTTCGGGTACAATAGCCGTATGGAACGCGAAGAAAGGCAAAAAAACGTGACGATCGCAGAGGTCGCAAGAGCGGCGGGGGTGTCTTCGGCGACGGTCTCCTATGTGCTGAGCGGCAGGACGGACATCAAGGTCGCCGAAGCGACGCGCGAAAGGGTGCTTGCCGTCTGCCGCGAGCTCGGCTACCGGAAGGGCGCCGGGCGCGGGCGCACGGCAAAGGGGGTCACCATCGACGACATCGCACGCGAGGCGGGCGTCTCGACGGCGACGGTCTCCTATATCGTCAACGGGCGGACGGACGTCAAGATCGGCGAAGAGACGCGAAGAAAGGTATTGCAGATCTGCAACCTGCGCCAATATACGCCCTCTTCCGTCGCACGGCAGCTTGCGGGCAAAAAGAGCGGGCTGGTCGGCATCTGCGTGCCCGAGAGCGGCTGCGCTCTTCAAAACGCGCACTATTTTTCCCTCCTCCATGCGCTCCAAAATGCCCTTCGCGAGGCGGGGTACGGCGTTCTCCTTTTTCCCGCGGGCGAAGAAGGCCGCCCCAAGGAGATGCCCGAAGGCATCCTCTGCATCGATCTGACGCAGGAGGAATTTTACTCTCTCAAAGAGAGCTGCTTTGTTCCCATCGTCGCCGTCGGGATGATCGTGGACGACCCGCTCTTTTTTAAGGCGTTCGTCGACCACGCGGCACTCATCGCCGCCGCAAAAGAGCGGCTCCGTTGCAAGACGCTCACTTATGCTGCCTATCCTTACCGCAATGCGCCCTATCTCGACGATCTGCGCGCGGCAATGAACGGGGATATGCTCTTTCTCGTTCATTCCCTTTCCGCGCTGCGCGAATACGTCATGGCGCATCCCGAAGAACATTATCTCTTTGCCGATTCCGCGCTTGCCGAGGCTTTCGCGCCGCTTTTGAATGAGAAGCAGTACTGCGCGGCCGTTTACGGCGAAGGGGCGGGGGAACTCTGCCTTTCCTTGCGCGAAATGGCGGAACACGCCGTCAAGATGCTGGAAAGCGCGATCTTCCGCGAAGAGGACGCGCCGCACACCTTCCGCCTTGCGCCGCAGGGCAGGAGTGCCCGCGCCTAAATACAGACCGTAACGCGGCAGTGCCGTTCAAGGCGAAACAGATCTCAAGGAAAAGTCCCCGGCGTGATGATGTCGCGCCGAGGGCTTTTTTCTTACAGGCTACCGCTTTTTTTCGGCGGCGTTACTCTTCGGGAGCGGCGTTTCCGTCCTCCCCGGCAAGGTACTTCTTGGCCTCCTTCCCGAAGGTGACGAGGATGCTCCCGTCGCCGAGGCGCTCTGCATAGCCGCTCAAATACTCCCATCCGCAGTCCGCTTCTTCCTCGAAGCTGCTCTCCTGCGTGCACCCGTGCGCCTCCAAGGTCTCATTATCGCAGAGTTCGGGAACGTACAGGCGTTCCGTAAAGCTTGTGCCGAAGCCCGCATAGCGGTAGGAGATGTAGAGATGGCAGATATCGTGGCCCGAAAAGCCCTCTTTGCCGCACAGCCGCTTTTCGAGCCGCCCGATCTTGGGCTCTTTGCCGCTGAGCAGGTGCACCTGCCTTCCGCAGGAGTGCTTTTTCCGGAGCTTCAGGCGAAGTGGCCGTCGTAACAGAAGGAAGCGTCCTCCCGAAGGGCAAGCCGCATGCTGCCGCCTTGGATGACGGGGCAATAGGCGTTTTCGGAGAGGATGAGTCCGTCGTAGAGCAAAAGGGAGAGGGAGACGATCTCCTCTCCGCTGACGGACAGATAATCGCTGTTGTCGAAGAAGAGCTGCATAAAGTTGATGTCTTCCCGCGCCATGACGTATTTCGGGGTATGGTATTCGTGTTTCATAAGTCACCTCCTGAAGTGTGCCGCCCGCTGCCCTGCGGCAAGAATTCTGTTCCGCGGAGCGCCCCCTGCATGAGGGAGAGGCTCCGAGTCCGCCTTTATCATAGCACAAAAAAGAGGCATCCGTGCGCCTCTTTCCGAAAAAATATGCGGTGTTTTTTGTTTTTTGCGAAAAAAAACCGCCCGAAGCCGGGCGGGAGCAGCTATCAAATTCAGACGGCGGCGGGGAGCAGGCGGTCGTCTTTGTCGTACTTTTGCAGGTTGCGCTTTCTGAGGCAGGGGATCGCGAAGTAAAAGGCGAGCGCGATGGCGGTGCCGAGCACCCAGCCGATGTCCCACGCCCAGCCCACGCCCGTAAAGCCCATGAAGGGGGTGAGAAGGAAGACGAACACGACGCGCAGGATGAGGTCGGAGAAGGTGCTCACCATGAAGCCGACATTCCCGTTACAGCCGCGCACCGTCGCGTCCGCCATGATCTTGACGTTGACGACGAAGAAGAAGGGCGCCGTGAGGCGGATGTATTCGACGCCGGTTTGAAGGGCGAGCGCCGTGTCCTGCTCGCCGCCCGGCATGAAGAGGGAGACGAGCGGGGTCGCCGCCAGCATGGAGACGGCGACGAAGCAGGCGGTGAGCGCCGTCGAGATGATAAGCCCCCACAAGAACCCCTGGCGGATGCGGTGGAACTTGTTCGCGCCGAAGTTCTGCGAAACGTAGTTGGTGAGCCCCGTGGCGCAGGCGTTGAAGCAGGTCGTCGAAAAGACGAGCAGTTTAAAGCCCGAAGTAAAGCCCGAGGTGATGCCGATGCCCTCCGCATTCGCGAGCTCGTTGATGCGCACCTGGATGACGAGGTTGCCCACCGAAACAAAGCTGTTCTGCAGAATGACGGGAATGGAGAGAAGGAGCAGCGTCTTTAAGAGCGTTCCCGAAAAGAGGGGCGCCTTTTCTTCGCTCACAAAGCCTTTGAGGCGGCGGTAGACGAAGAAGAGGGTGAGGATGCACGCCGCGCCCTGCGCAAGGAAGGTCGCCCATGCGACGCCCGCAACGCCCCAGGGCTTCACCATCACCCAATCGAGGAAGATGTTCGCAAGCGAGGAGGCGACGAGGAAGAGGAAGGGGGTCTTGCTGTCGCCGAGCGCCGAGAAGATGCCCGTGCCGAGGTTATAGAGGATGAGGAAGGGCAGCCCGTAATAATAGATGTTGAGGTAGGTGACGGAGTCTTCCATCGCCGCTTCGGGCGTTTTGAGCGCCTGAAGGACGGGCTCGCAGGAGAGCACGCCCGCAAGGAGCAGCACGCAGCTCAAAACGAAGAAGGAAAGGAGCGCCGTCGTGATGGCGGACCTGACCTTCGCATGCTCCTTCGCGCCGAAGTAACGCGAAACGAGCACGGCGCAGCCCGCATTCGCGCCGAGCGCCACCGCCATCAGGATATTGACGATGGAATTGGAAGCGCCGATGGCGGTGAGGGCGGTCTGTCCTGCGAATTTGCCTGCGATGATGGTATCGGCAAGCGTATAAAACTGCTGAAAGAGCGCGCTGCCCAGGAGGGGCAGGATGTAAAAGAGCAATACCTTTTGGGGTTTTCCCACGGTGAGATCGCAATTCACGGCCGTATTTCCTTTGAGGGCGGAGCCGCCCCTTGAATTTCCGCCGTGCATTATAGCACCGCGCCTTTGGAATGTAAAGCAAATGAAGGGCGCATTTCCGCGCGGGGAAGCCTTTTTTTGCAAAAAGAAGGGCGCCCGACGGCAAAGCCGTCGGGCGCCCCGGTTCGGGTCTCCTTTTTTAGAAGAACACGCCGCGCGCCTGCTCCTTCACTTCCTGGGAAGCGGTGAAGGGGATGCGGGTCGTGTAGCCGCGCTTGGAGGCAACGATCATCTTGGTGGGCCATGCGAAGATGTCGCGGTTCCACACGTTGACGGTGTCGTTATAAAGCTCGCGCGCCGCCGTGATCTCCTTCTGAAGATAGGAGTTCTGCTGCATGGCGTCGGCGATCTCCGCGTGCGCCTTGAGGTCGGGGTAGCTTTCGAAGGCAACGTTGATGCTCCTGCCCACCGCGTCGAGCTGCTGCGCCATCTGGTTGCGCGCCCCGTCGTCGGCGGGGGCGCCGCCCGAACGGTACGCCGCGATCTGGGTCATCGTCGTCTTGTCGAGGTCGATGGCCTTATCGAGGAGCCGCGCGCAGTTCTGCAGGATGACGACGCGCTGTTCGAGGTAGTTGTCGATCTGCGAAGCGTCGTGCTGGATCTTCTGCTGCAGCTGCGAGAGGTAGTTGCCCGCCTTCACTTTCATGAAGAGGAAGACGATGCCGGGGATGATGCCGAGGATCCAGAGAAGGACCTCGAAGATCACCGAGCCGACGCCCGTTTTGACGGGGATCTGCTTTTCGATGACGTTCACGTCGCGTCCCTGCCCGTTGACGGGGCCGTTGAGTTCGTCGAGTTCGTTTGCCATTTATGTTTCCTCCTGATTTGATTTCTCTATCGCTTCGGCGTCTGCCGTCAAAGCCGTCTCTTCCTGTTCGGGCGCGTCCGTTTCGGGAGCCTCTTCTGCGGGCGCTGCGCTTGTTTCTGCGGGTCCTGCCGCCCCGTCTGCTGCGGCCGCTTCCTCTATGGGTGTTTCGGGTGCAGGTGCGCTCGCATCTTCCGCTTCTTGGGGCTCTTCGTCGGGCGATCCTTCGGCGCGGGCCTTTTGTTCTGCGGCATCGAGCATGTCGGAGGCGGCTTCCACCGCCGCGATGCCCGAAAGGATCGCCGCTCCCGTCGCTGCCGCTTCTTTGAGGCCGAAGATCGCGGAAAGCTCTCTGTCCGTGCTCTCGCTGAGGCCGCCGTTTGCGACGGGGAACGCCATGAGACCGTCCGAGAACGCCGAAGCGCTCTCGCCGAAGCGGCGCACGAATTCCTCAAGCGCGCCGTTCTTGTGGCCTTCGAAGGCTTCGCGGGTGCCGCCCACGCGCTTTAACGCCATTTCGCTCATGCGCTCGACGGGGATATATTCCACCCACGGCACGGGAACGGCGTGATATCTGCCGTCGCCGCCGTAGACGTTCACATAGTCGACGCGGTCCACGGCGTCGAAGGAGTGTGCCGTCACCGAAACGCTGTCCGTCTTCCCTTCTCTCCGGACGGGGCGCGCCTTTAAGATGGTCTCCGTCTTGGCGTCCTGCGGGGCAAATACGGAGGAGGCGAAGCGGTTTGCAAGCACTTCTGCCTCTCCGCCCGTGTAGTTGTAGTCGTAGACGTCGCGGTAGATGAATTCCGCGGGCTTCTGCATGCGGTAGAGGGGCACGGCGAGCACGGGCGCGAGGTCGAAGTACATCGACTTGAAATACCCCGCGTTGAAGGAGACGAAGGACGCTCTGGATGCCGCAAGATCGTAGCTCTTGTAGCGGGCGGGGTCGGTGTCCGTGAGCCAGTTCTGCGCGTGTTCGGAGCAGATGACGTTGATCATGCCCGATTTCACGAAGGAGAAGTCGTCGCCGTAGCCCTTGTCGGAAGTGATCAGGTCGAGCATATTCTGCTGGGCGAGCGGGGTGAACATGAGGCGGTATTCCACTTCGTTGTCCCTGTCGAACGCGCCGAAGAGCACTTCGAATTCGGTGTTGGCAAGCTCCGTGAAGCGCTTCCCTTCGCTGATGGCTTCTTCCGTGCGTTCTTTTAATTCTTTCCCGCCCTTTTTTACCTTCTTTTCGCGCTCTTTTTCGGAAAGGAGCTCGCTGTGCTGCGGGCCGCGCGTGAAGGTGAGGCGGGGCGCGCCTTCGTTGGCGTAAATAAGGCGCGTTTCGAAGCCGTAATAGGGCGCGGGCTTTACGACGCTCGCCGTCAGCGTCTGGGAGTGGTGCTCAGTATGGATGTGCCCTTCCGAGTCCGTCTCCGTCGTCGTCCAATGGATGGTGAGCGTACCCGTGTACGTCTTCGTGCCCATCGTGCGGCGGAAGCGCCGCTCAAAGAGGAAGGGGCTCCCTTCCGCCGTGCCCGAAAGGAGGAAGACGGTGGAAACGCTCTCGTCCTCGTCGGGCGTATAGCCGTACTTGCGGCAGAGAAGGTCGAGCCGTCTGACATCGAGCTGTTCGTCGAGCGTGAGATCGGGCATCGTCTTCAAGATAAGTTCGTGCGTCATGCCCCAGGTGAAGAGGGCGTTGAGGGGCGCCATCTCGTCGTAAGCCTGCTTTAAGACGGCGTTCGCTTCCTCTACTTCCTTTTTGTGCCGCTCTTCCCGCTCTTTGAGCTTTTTCTTGATGACGGTGCAAAGCAGCACGACGAGCCCGATGCCGAGAAGGGCGCAAAGGATTCCGAGGAAGAGATACAGCCAATATCCCTCGCCCGAGGCATAGGCAAAGATGAGGATGACGGCTGCGAGGAAGGCGATGACGGTGAGGACGATGAGGAAGATTTTGAGCGCTCTGAAGGAGCCCAGCTTCTTGCCCGCCTCTTCCGCTTCCGCCGATTCCTTGTTGTACCGCGCGACGGTCGCCTTGTTTTGTTCGGGGTCGACGCCCGAACGCTTCACGAGCGCGTCGAAATATTCCTCCGCGTTGCGCTCCATGGCGTCTTTTAAGTGCTTTTCGTAATATTCGAGGGGCTCGAAATCGGCAAGCTGATCCATATCCTCCACCCGCTTAACAAATTCTGCCTCTATTTTACCTTATCCGACGGGTTTCGTCAAGAGGGACGGCAAAATTTCCAAATATTTAATGATATGCGGGAAAGGGCGGAAAAAGGAGTTTTTTGGGGAATTTTTGAAAAGGTCTTGCGCCGCGTCCGCGCTTTTGCTATACTGTTGCTGCAATAAAATAAGGAACGGGCGCGAAGCGGCGCCTGTAAGGAGAACGTTATGTCACTACCCGCATGGCTGAAAACGGCAGTCTTTTACGAGATCTATCCCCAGAGCTTTTACGATACCAACGGCGACGGCATCGGCGACCTTGAGGGCATCATCCAAAAGCTCGATTATGTAAAAAGCCTCGGCTGCAACGCGCTCTGGATCAATCCCTGCTTCGAATCTCCCTTCATGGACGCGGGGTATGACGTGAGCGACTACAAGAAGATCGCCCCCCGCTACGGCACCAACGAGGATGCAAAGCGGCTCTTTGATGAGGCGCACCGCCGCGGGATGAAGGTGCTTTTCGACCTCGTGCCCGGGCACACGTCCGATCGGCACCCCTGGTTCCTCGAATCGAGAAAGCCCGAAAGGAACGAATATTCCGACCGCTATATCTGGACGGGGAACGTCTTCGACTATCCCGAACATTATCGCTGGGTGAGCGGCATGCAGGACAGGGACGGCAATTATATGGTCAACTTCTTCAGTTCGCAGCCCGCGCTCAACTACGGTTTCGAACAGAGGACGGCGCCCTGGCAGCTTCCGCCCGAAGCGCCCGCCGCTCAGGCGACGCTCGAAGCAATGAAGGACGTCATGCGCTTCTGGATGGACATGGGGTGCGACGGCTTCCGCGTGGATATGGCGGCATCCCTCGTCAAGAACGACCCCGAGCGCACGGGCATCAAGCGGCTGTGGCGCAATGTGAGGGAGATGTTCGACAAAGAATACCCCGAAAACGTGCTGCTCTCGGAGTGGGGCATCCCCGAGCAGTCCATCGACGCGGGCTTCCATCTCGATTTCTATCTGCATTTCGACAGTCTCGGCTACAATGCCCTCTTCCGCGAAGGGTATGAGCGGGAAGACGGGCTTTCCTGCTTCTTTTCAAGGGCGGGCGCGGGGGATATCACCGTCTTCACCGAAGAATTCGCCCGCCGCAGCGCCGCCGCTGCGGGAAGGGGATACATCTGCCTGCCGACGGGCAATCACGATATGGTGCGCCTTGCCTGCCGCCGCACGATGGAAGAGCGCAAAGTTGCGGAAGCGTTCATCCTCCTTATGCCCACCATCCCCTTCCTCTATTACGGCGATGAGATCGGCCTTCCCTACCGCGAAGGGCTCACATCCAAGGAGGGCGGCTTCTTCCGCACGGGCTCGCGCACGCCCATGCAGTGGACGGCGGGCAAGAACCGCGGCTTTTCCGAAACGGACGGGGAGCTCTATCTGCCCGTCGACGAGAGCGCGGCGTCCCCCGACGTCGCCGCGCAGGAGAAGGACGAAAATTCCATCCTCAACATGGTCAGAAAGCTCATCGCCCTCAGGAAGGAGCACGAAGAGCTGCAGACGGGGGAAAACTTCGAAGTGCTGTATGCGGAGAAGGGGCGCTATCCCTTCGTGTTCCGCCGCGGGAGCTTCGTCGTTGCCGTCAACCCGTGCGGGAAGGCGGCGGAAGCGCCTTTGAACGGGGAATACGAGGCGGTGTTTTCCGTGAATGCCGCGGCGAAGGCGGAAAACGGCACGGTGCAGGTGCCGCCCGTTTCGCTGACGCTCTTCAAGGCAAGATAACGCCGTTCGGCACGGGAAGCGCCCGCGGGGCGGCAGGGATGCCGCCCCGCGGGCGCGCTGTATTTCAAAAAAACCGCTTTTGCGTGAAAGGTTTGCGGGCGCGAAGTTGTATTATCGGTGAAGAGGGCAAGGAAGATGCAGAACATTTCCGAAGAGACGGTCCGCTCCGTCATCGGGCGCTACGGCGACATGGTGATGCGGATCGCCTATCAGAATACCCGCGATCGTGCCGAGTCGGAAGACATCGTGCAGGAAGTTTTCCTCGCGCTCTTTTTGCGCCCTCTTCCAAAGAGCGAGGAACACCTGAAAGCCTGGCTCATCCGCGTCACGATCAACAAGAGCCGAAACGTCCTAAAATCCGCCCGAAAGAAGGTGCTCCCCCTCGACGAGCGCATCGCTCCGCCCTCTTCATGGGAGCGTCCTTCGGAAGCGGAAGTCTTCGATGCGCTCTTTGCGCTCCCCTTTGACGAGCGCAACGCCCTCTATCTATTTTACTATGAAGGATATTCGGCAAAGGAGATCGGAAAACTGCTCCGCCGTTCGGAGAACGCCATTTATATCCTGCTCTCGCGGGCGAGAAAGCGCTTTCGCATCATTTGGGAGGAAGAGGATGAAACCTGAAGAATACAAAAAAGCCCTCTCGGCGGTTGCGCTCGGTGAAGAGGAAGAGGAACGCCTTGCGGCGGCGGTCATAAAAAAGCTGGAAAAAAAGCGGCAAAAAAAGCGTATCGTGCGGCGGGTGCTCGTGCCCGTCTTCTCGGCGGCAGTCCTCTGTGTCGTCGCCGTGCCGCTCGCCATTGCCTGGGCGCCCGCGGGGGCGCCCGCAGGGTCGGAGCCCGATCATTCCGATCCTCCTTTTTCCGAGGAAGATCCGCCCTCTGAAGAAGACCCTTCCGAAACGACAGAAGAGCCGGAAGCGTTTTCCTGCGTCTATGAAGCGGGCGGCGTGCGGCTTTGCTTCGACATTGATCTCAACGAAATAAGATAAGGAGGAAATGACATGAAACGCAAGTTTATGGCAGCTTTCAGCGTGCCGCTGTGCGCGGCGATGCTTCTGATGAGTTCGTGCGCGGGCAGGAGCACGCTGCTGCGCGTGGCGGCGGAGTCCGAAGGTTTTTCCTTTGCGGAGCGGCAGGACGAGAATTTTCTCGCCGTGCAGCAAGGGGCGGAAGATTTCGCGGCGCGCTTTGCCTCCGCCGCGCTATATGAGGCGGCAAGCGAGGGCACGGAAAACGCCGTTGTTTCGCCTATCTCCGTCTACATGGGGCTCTCCCTCGCGGCGGCTTCGAGCGCGGGAGAGACGAAAGAAGAGCTCCTTTTTGCCCTCGGCGTGACGGAAGAAACGCTCGGGGAGGGCGTCTCCATTCTCTGGCGCTCGCTCAACCGCGAACTCGGCAAGACGGGCAGGATCACGCTGAGCAACGGCATCTGGCTGGATGCGTCGACGCCCTTTGTCGAAGAGACGCTCGACGTGCTCGCCGAGGACTATTTCTGCAACAGCTACTCCGCCGATTTTGCCAATGACAACGAGGCTTCTAACCGCGCGCTCTCCAGATATATCAAGGACGAGACGAACGGTCTCATCGACGCCGACCTTGCGCTTTCGCCCGAGACGGTGTTCGCCCTCGTCAATACGCTGTATTTGAAAGACACCTGGAACGAGTACGGCGACGACATCGCCCGCACGGAGGAGAGGGTGTTTACGCAAGGCAGCGGCGAAGAGGTGCTGCGCCGCCTTCTGCAGGGCGATCACAACATGGGAAGAGCGTATGAAGGGGAAAATTATACTTCCTTTCATACTTCCACCATGCACGGGTTCCGCATCACCTTCCTCGTGCCGAAGGACGGCGTATCCCTTTCCGAAGTCATGACGGCGCAGAACATCGCCGAAGTCTCCTCGAAAGAAGATTGGAACGCGACCGACGAGGAGCACCGCATCCGCTACTACACGCGCTGCCTCTTCCCCGAGTTTGAAGGGGACTATGCAGGCGACGTTTCGCCTATTCTCAAAGAAGAATTCGGCGTTGAAAAGCTCTTCGACCGCAAGCAAAGCGATCTTTCCGCGCTCACGGGCATGACGAGCGGCGTTTATTGCACCGAGGCACAGCATATCGCAAAGCTCAAAGTGGATAAAAAGGGCATCGAGGGGGCGGCGGTGTTCGTCCTTCCCGGCGCGGGCGAAGCGGGGCCCGACGAGTATGAGACGGTCTATGAAGATTTCCTTGTCGACCGCGCGTTCGGGTTCGTGCTTGCCGACAGTTCCGGAACGACGCTCTTTGCGGGGGTCATCCATGAAGTCTGAAAAACTTGTTTTCCGCTTGTTGGCAGCGGAGGAGATCGCGCCCTCCTTCCTCGACGGTTTTGAGCGGCGGCAGGAGGTCATGCTCTGTTACCGCCGCAGCGGGAAGGGCTGGGAGGTGCGCCCCGATCCCTTTCTCGACGACTGGTCGGAAGAGGAACGCGCGGCCGTCGTGAAGGCTTTGCAGGAGACGGCAAAAAGCGGTGGTTTCGTGCAGGCGGCGTTCTTCGAAGGAAGGACGGTGGGCTTTGCGGCGGTTTGTAAGCAGCCCCTCGGGAAGAAGCGGGAGTATCTCGATCTTTCAGAGCTGCACGTCTCTCGGGAATGGCGGCGGCGGGGCGTGGGGCGCAGGCTCTTTCAGGCGGCTGCCGCGTGGGCGAAGGAACACGGCGCGGAAAAGCTGTACATTTCCGCTCATTCCGCCGTCGAAACGCAGGTGTTTTACCGCTCGTTGGGCTGCACCGACGCGGTGTGGGAAGATAAGCGCCACGTCGAAAAGGAGCCCTTTGACTGCCAGCTCGAATACTGTTTATAAGTTTTGGGGCGCGCCGCCCGCGGGAGTTCCGCGGGCGGCGCGCCCGTCTTTGTGCCCTTCTCTGCGCCCGTTTGCCGCCGCGCCCTTCATTTGCTTGACAAGGAGCGGCACATCTCTTACAATAGAGAAAAAAATATCCGTCGGGAGTTGCCGCCCGCGCGAAAGGCGCGGGAGGGGCAGAGAGCAGGGGAAGCGCGGTGAAAATCCGCCGCAACAGCCATTACGGTGAAAGTCCGATCGCCTGCCCCGACGGAACGCGCGGCGATCTCGGGCAGCAGGAGAAAAAGAGCCGTGCGTTCTTTTGGCGCGCCCGAGGGGCGCGTTTTTTGCTGCCTCACTTGATAAAATGCCGCTTCAAAGCGGCAAAAGAGGTATTTTATGAAAAAGAAAGTTGTTTCCCTTGTCTCCCTCGTTTCTGCAGTCCTTGCGCTCTTTTCGCTTGTTGCGCTCGCGGGCTGTAAAAATTCGCCCGTCACGGCAGATGAAAACACCGTCGTCATCCAAGCGTCGGCGGAACATAGCGGCAAGACGCTGCTTGCCGTCATGGAAGAGCTCCAGGCGGCGGGCGAATTGAGCTTTACCGTCTCGGACGGCATGGTCGTGGAGCTCAACGGCACCAAGCAGACCCCGTCGAGCTATTGGATGCTCTACACGAGCGATGAGGAAAGCGCCAACGAGCAGTGGGGCACCTTCGAATATGAGGGCGAAGTGCTGGGTTCGGCCACGCTGGGAGCGGGGGAGCTCACCGTCAAGGAAGGCTGCCTCTACATCTGGGCATTTGAGAGTTTCGGCATCTGATGGAACGCAGGGAAGATCAAGCGCGGGCGAAAGCAGTGGAGTCCGTGCGGGAAAGGGCGGGGGAAGAGAAGCCTGCCCCCGAAAAGAATGTTCCGGCGCAGAAAAAGCAGCGCGCATTGCGGGGCGTGGGGTATGTGGCGGTCGTCGCCGTGTTCTCAGCTCTCCTTTTGGGCGCGCAGTACGCGCTCTGGTTCGTCAAGGGGGTGGAAGCCGTCACCGTGCTCCTCCTCGTCTTTTCCTACCGCTTCGGCGTGCGGTGCGGGGTGCTTTCCGCCGTCGCCTTCTCCCTCCTGCGCTGCCTTCTTTTCGGGTTTTTCCCCAACGTCGTCATTCTTTATCTCCTTTACTATCCCTTGTTTGCCGCCTGCTTCGGGGGGTTGGGGAATGCGCTCCGCCGCCGTGCCGATCTCAAAACGCAGCTGCTTCTGACGGCGCTTGCCGTCCTTTTCACGGCGTTTTTTACTCTTCTCGACGACGCGGTGACGCCCCTTTTCTACGGCTACACGAAGGAAGCGGCGCTGGCCTATTTTCTTGCCTCTCTTCCGACGATGGCGATGCAGTGCGCGTGCGCCCTTCTGACGGTGTTTCTGCTCTTCCGCCCGCTCATGGCGGTCCTGCGGCGCGTCAGGCTGTAACAAGACGGAACGGAGCGCAAAACTTGACAAACGGCAAGCAAAACTTGACAGATGACAAGCAAAACTTGGCAAATGACAAGCAAAACTTCTTAAATGTCGCATAAAACTTGACAGATGTCACACAAAATGTGACAGCGCTTTTGCCGCTCTACTCAGGGTAGAGCGGCATTTTTATGCGGTAGAGCCCCCGTTTTCGGGATAGAAGGGGGCAAAAAAAGAGTAGCGTGCGACGCGTGAAGAATGGGTTTACAGCGGGGCTTTTCTGGGCATATACTGAGAGCGAAAGAAAAAGGCGCGCCCTCTCTGCAACAGACGAGCGGCGCAAAAAGGAGGCTCATATGCAGCAGACGGCAGCGGGCGCGCTCGGCGCGGGAGTACAGAAGAAGGGGTTTTTCAGTTCCTTTTATACGAAGGGCGAGGAGATCTTCAATGCCGTTTCGCACATCGCGGGGGCGCTCTTCGGGCTCATCGCGTGGGGCGTGACGCTCTTTTTCGCTTATCCCGACCCGTCGGCGATGGCGGCGGTCTCCGTCTTCGGGGCGAGCATCGTCATCCTCTATACGATGAGCGCGCTCTATCACGCCCTGCCCGACGGCCGCGCCAAGGGCGTCTTCCGCATCTTCGATCACTGCACCATCTATCTTCTCATCGCGGGCACTTATACGCCCTACTGCATGATCGCGCTCCACGGCACTTCGCTCGGGCTTTGGGTGCTCATCGTCGAGTGGCTGTGCGCCCTCGTCGGCATTGCGATGAACGCCGTCGCCATGAACAACAAGGTCGTCAAGGGCGTTTCGATGGCGCTGTATTTTACGATGGGCTGGCTCGCCATTTTCGTGTTCCCGCCCATCATGGAGGCGATCTCTCCGCTCTCTTTATGGCTGCTCCTTGGCGGCGGCATCGCCTACACGGGCGGCATCGTCTTCTTCGCGCTCGGGCGCAAAGTGAAGTGGTTCCATTCGGTGTGGCACCTCTTCGATATCTTGGGCACCGCCCTGCAATTTGCGAGCATTCTTCTCCTGCTCCTTTGAAGGGGCGTATTCTCCGTAAGGGAGGGGCATCTGCCCCTCCTAAATTTTTTTGTCTGCCTCCCGGCGCTTGTCAATTTGCGCGCGTTGTGATAGAATAAGCGTATCACACTTTCGCCCGGAAGGGCAACGGAGAACGAAATGGATATCATCAAGACGCTCGCAAAAGAGCTCGATAAAAAAGAGGAACACGTCTCAAACGTCGTCACCCTCCTCGACGAGGGCAACACGGTGCCCTTCATCGCCCGCTACCGCAAGGAGATGCACGGCACGATGGACGATCAGACCATCCGCACCCTTGCAGACCGCCTGCAGTACCTCCGCAATCTCGAGGCGCGCAAACAGGAAGTGCTCTCTTCCATTGAGGCGCAGGGCAAGCTCACGGAAGAGCTCCGCGCCCGCATCGAGAGCGCGGAAACGCTTGCCGCCGTCGAGGACGAGTACCGCCCCTTCAAGCAGAAGCGGCGCACCCGCGCGACCATCGCCCGCGAAAAGGGCTTGGAGCCGCTCGCCCTTCTTCTCTTTGCGCAGGAGAAGGATTGCCCCGTTCCCGAAGAGGCGGCAAAGGAGTACATCGACGAAGAAAAGGGCGTCTCTTCGGTGGAAGAAGCGCTTGCGGGCGCGGGGGATATCATCGCCGAAAACATTTCCGACGACGCCGCCGTGCGCGGGGCGCTTCGCGACTACGCCATGAAGTGCGGCGATGTCTGCTCGGAGGCGGCGAAGAAGGACCCCGAAGATACCGTCTACCGCAACTACTACAAGTTCACCTGCGCGGTCAAGAGCATCCCTTCGCACCGCGTGCTTGCCTTGAACCGCGGCGAAAAGGAGGGCGTCCTCAAAGTGTGGGTGGACGTCCCGCGCGACAACGCCCTGGAGCTCATCTTCCGCCGCATCGTCAAAAAGCCCGCCTGCGCTTCGACCGCCTTTGTCAAAGCCGCCGCCGAGGACGCGTTTGACCGCCTCATCGAGCCCTCTTTGGAGCGCGAGGTACGCGCCGCCCTCACCGAGACGGCTTCGGAAGGCGCCATCGGGCAGTTTGCGCTCAATCTGCGCCCGCTCCTGATGCAGCCGCCCGTCAAGGGGTTCGTCACGATGGGGCTCGACCCCGGTTACCGCATGGGCTGCAAGGTGGCGGTCGTCGACGGCACGGGCAAGGTGCTCGATACGGCGGTCGTCTATCCCACCCACGGCGAACGGCAGAAGGCGGAGGCGATCAGAACGCTCTCCGCGCTCATCAAAAAGCACAAGGTCAGGCACATCGCCATCGGCAACGGCACCGCGAGCCGCGAGACCGAGCAGATGACGGTGGAGCTCATCGCATCCCTCGGCAAGGGGGCGGGCGTTTCTTATGCCATCGTCAACGAGGCGGGCGCTTCCGTCTATTCCGCGTCCAAGCTGGCGGCGGCGGAGTTCCCCGAATACGACGTCAACCTGCGTTCCGCCGTCTCCATCGCGCGGCGGCTGCAGGATCCTTTGGCGGAGCTCGTCAAGATCGACCCCAAGTCCATCGGCGTGGGGCAGTATCAGCACGATATGCCCGAAAAGCGGCTCTCCGAAGCGCTCGACGGCGTCGTCGAGGACTGCGTGAACGCCGTCGGCGTCGATGTCAACACGGCTTCCGCGCCCCTTCTGGCGCGCGTTTCGGGGCTGAATGCGGGCGTTGCCGCCAACGTCGTCAAGTACCGCGAGGAGAACGGCAGGTTCACTTCGCGCAAACAAATTTTGAAAGTGCCCAAGCTCGGCGCCAAGGCGTTCGAACAGTGCGCAGGCTTTCTGCGCGTGCCCGAGAGCGAGGAAGTGCTCGACAACACCGCCGTGCACCCCGAATCGTACGCCGCCGCGCAAAAGCTGCTGTCCCTGTGCGGCTATACCGAAGAGGACGTGCGCCGCGGCAACCTGGGGCATCTCATGGAGCGGCTGCACGGCTACGGCGAGGAGCGTGCGGCACAGGCGTGCGGTGTGGGGCTGCCCACCCTCTTTGATGTGTGCGCCGAGCTCAAACGCCCCGGCCGCGACCCCCGCGACGAGCTTCCCGCGCCCGTTCTGCGCACCGACGTCATGGAGATCAAGGACTTAAAGCCCGGCATGGAGCTCAAAGGCACCGTGCGCAACGTCATCGATTTCGGCGCGTTCGTCGATATCGGCGTGCATCAGGACGGGCTCGTGCACATCTCCGAAATTTCCGACCGCTTTATCAGGCACCCTTCCGAAGTGCTTTCGGTGGGGGATGTCGTCACCGTCTGGGTCAAGGAAGTGGATGAGAGGAAGGGGCGGATCTCCTTGACGATGAAACGCCCGAGGTAAACGTTTGCGATATTCCGCGCGCGCTTCGCATCTGCTTCGCAATACTTTGTCGAGCTGCGGCAACTTTCGGTCACTTACGTTTTAGTAAGCTCCCTCAAGTTTTCCTCGCTCTCCTTGTCTTGCTCGCATCTGCTGTGCGGAGGATGCCGAAGTCGGAAATCGTTTTACCTTGTCTTGCTCGGTTCTAAGACGAGCGGTGCGGCTTTTGCGCTCTCCTTGTCTCGCTGGCATCTGCTGTGCGGAGTCGGGCGGAGGTTTTGAAATACTCAGGAGGTCACAAATGAAGATCGCCATGACGGGCGTGAGCGGAGATATGGGCAGGGAAGCGCTCAAAGCGGTGCTCGCCCTCCCCGTGGGCGCGTGTGTGCGCGCGCTGCTCACCCCGAAGAAAAAGAACGACGAATTCGCCCGCCGTCTCAAACGGGAGTACGGGGCGCGCGTCGAGATCGTCCGCGGCGACGTGACGCGGCGGGAGGACTGCGACCGCCTCGTTGCGGGCGCCGAGTACGTTTTGCACATGGCGGGGGTCATCCCGCCCGTGTCCGATCATTCCCCGTCGCTCTCGCACCGCGTCAACTTCGGCGGCACGGCGGCGATGACGGATGCCGTGCGCGCCTGTTCCCCTCAGCCCGCCTTCATCCACATCTCCTCGGTGGCGGTCTACGGCAACCGCACGATGGCGCACCCCTTCGGCAGGGTGGGCGATCCGCTCCTGCCCAGCCCCTTCGAAGCCTACGAGCTGCACAAGCTCAAGGCGGAGCGCTACGTCCTCGACGCGGGCCTTGAAAAGTTCGTCATCCTGCGCGAGGGCGCCATGCTGCACGATAAAATGCTCGAAAACAACATGAGCGATCCCCTCATGTTCCACATCGTGCTCAATTCCCCCCTCGAGTGGGTGAGCGCGCGCGATACGGCGCGGCTGTTTGCGAATATCTTCCTCCGCGAGAGCAAGGGGGAGATCGACGGCTTTTGGAACAACGTCTACAATGTCGGCGCGGGGGAGATGGGGCGCGACACGGGCTTCGATACGCTTGTCGACGGCTTTGCGGTCATCGGCGGCGATCCCGAACGCTATTTCCGCCCCGCGTGGTTCCCCACGCGCAACTTCCACGGGCTGTGGTTTTACGATGCGGGCGAGCTCGAAGCGCTCTTCTCCTTTCAGCGCGACGGCGTGCACGAATATTGGCAGGAGATCGCAAAGTCGCACCCCCTGTTTTCGCTCGGGAAAGTCGTTCCGCCCGAGCTCATCCACGAATTCCTCTTCAAGAAGCTGCTCAACATGGAGGGCTCTCCCGTAAAGTGGATCGAAGACGGCGACAAGGCGCGCATCTTTGCCTATTTCGGCGGCGAGGAGGGGGTAAAAGAGCTCCCGAAGCGCTGGGAAGACGTTTCTCTCGCCTGTAAACAGCCCGGGTTCGAAGCGCTGAAACGGGGCGAGGGCGCAGAGCTGTTATCCCACGGGTTCGACAATCTCAAGCCCATGCGGGAGTGGACGATCGAAGACGCGAAGTCTGCGGCAAAGTTCCGTGGCGGAAAGTGCCTCTCCGAAGAGATGCCCTCCCTCACCGCGCCCCTCGTGTGGCAGTGCGCCGAGGGGCATACCTTCGAAGCTTCGGCGCTCACCGTCATGCGGGCGGGGCATTGGTGCCCCAAGTGCTGCTACCCGCGCCCGTGGAAGTTCGATCTTCTTGCAAAGCGCAACCCCTACTTCGCGCAGGTGTGGTACGATTCGCACGCAGAGGACGAGGACGCGGAATACAACATCGAAAACGGCGCGCCCGCCGTCAAACGGGCGCAGGGAGAAAAGATATGATCGTAAGTTCGATGGAAGAACTCATCGGGAACACCCCGCTTCTTGCCCTTTCCCGCTATCAAAAGGCGTTCGGCTGCGGGGCGAACTTGTTCGCAAAGCTCGAAAGCTTCAACCCCGCGGGCTCCGTCAAGGACCGCGCGGCGCTGGCGATCATCTTAGACGCCGAGAGGAAGGGGAAGCTTCGTGCGGGCGGCACCATCATCGAGCCCACCTCGGGCAACACGGGCATCGGCATTGCCGCCGTCGCCGCGGAGAGGGGGTACAGGGCCATTCTCGTCATGCCCGATTCAATGAGCATGGAGCGCAGGAACATCCTCCGTGCGTACGGGGCGGAGATCGTCCTGACGGAAGGCGCAAAGGGCATGGCAGGCGCCATCGAAAGGGCGGAAGAGCTTGTTGGCGCTCTCCCCAACGCCATCCTTGCGGGGCAGTTCGAGAACCCCGTCAACCCGCGCGCTCACTATAAGACAACGGGCCCCGAGATCTGGAGGGACTTGGGGGGCGATATCGCCTGCTTCGTTGCGGGCGTCGGCACGGGCGGCACGCTCTCGGGCGTCGGGAAGTATCTGAAGGAGCAAGACCCCGCTGTCCGCGTCGTTGCGATGGAGCCCGCTTCCTCGCCCGTCCTTTCCGAAGGCCGCGGCGGCGCGCACGGCATCCAGGGCATCGGCGCGGGCTTTGTGCCCAAGGCGCTCGACACAAGCGTTTACGACGAAGTCATCGCCGTCACCGATGAGGACGCGCTCTTGTATGCTAAAAGGCTTGGTATGACGGAGGGGATCCTGTGCGGCATCTCCTCGGGCGCGGCGCTGTGCGCGGCAGTCACGCTCTCCCGCCGCGCGGAGTTTGCGGGAAAGAACATCGTTGTCCTTCTCCCCGACGGCGGCGACCGCTACTATTCCACCCCGCTCTTCCGCTTTGATTGAAATTGGGATATGACAGCGCGCCCCGCGGCTCTTCGCCGCGGGGCGCGCGCCTCTGAAAGCGATGCTGATATAAAAAGTTGAAAGATGTTAGCTTATTTGTCTGATATCTGATATCATGAAAAAAGGACGAAGGAGGGGGATATGAAATACTTATATAAAATGGATTGGGCTGCACTGCAGCAATTGGTGCAATTTGACCTGTTCCTGGATGGCTGGACCATCTTTAACGAGGGCATCCGATATCGGATGGATCGGGTCAAAGATGCATATAGCTATCAGGGCTCATTGATGGAAGCGCGCTATAACAGCATCGTTGCTCAAGCCGATCGAAACGGGATCGGATACAACGAAAATGAGATCGTCACCTGGTTCGATACGCTCACGGTCATGTATCATGTCTTTCAGCAAATGGAAGACGAGGCTTTGCGCGATCATATCGTCATCCTGCAGGAATACTGCATCCCTTATTCCAACAAGCGTGCCGACTATGTCCTTTGTTATGACAACAAGATCCTCATCATAGAGTTCAGTTTCCGCAAATTAGGTTACGAGCTGCAATATGAGACCAAGCTCCATCAGGCCATCGGCTATAAGGAGCTGATCGGAAATATCCTGCCCAAGGAGATCGATATCGGGACTTATACCTATCTTGTCGACCCCGGGCTGATCAGTGATTCGCCCAAAGTATATGATCTCGCCGCTTACATTGAAAAGTTTTTCAATAAGAACATCGATCTTGCCATCAAGACACTAACTCTTCTGGACGACGGAAACGAGGAAGAAGAACCCGGACAGGATCAAGGCGAGTAAGGCCGGAACGCGTCGCAGAGCTTTCCCGCAAAAGGGCGGGTTTTGGCGGGCGGATGTTTTATGCGAGAGCATGCACTTTTTCGGCGCGCGGGTTGACAGCGCGGGCAGAGCGTGCTATAATGTCATTTAGTGGGCTTCGGAGCGAGTGCACCGAAGTCCTTTTCACGGGAAAAGATGCGTTTTCACGCAAAAGAAAAAAGGAGTGAGAAAAAATGAAACTCATCTATGGCGTCAAAGACAGGCCGACCCTCTTCCAGACCATCGTCTTTGCCCTGCAGCAGCTGCTTGCCATCCTCGCGGCGACCATCGCCGTTCCCATGGTGGTGGGGCATGAGATGTCCACCTCGGCGGCGCTCTTCGGCGCAGGCGCGGGCACGCTCGTCTACCTCTTGTTCACCAAGTTCAAGAGCCCCGTCTTTCTGGGCAGTTCCTTTGCCTTCATCGGCTCCATGACGGCAGCCTTCGCGGGCGGCGTGAGTATGTCCTTGGGATACCTCGGCCTTCTCATCGGCGCGGTGTTTGCGGGCCTTGTGTACGTCATCATCGCCGTCGCCGTCAAGTTCGCGGGCGTCGGCTGGATCGATAAGCTCATGCCCGCCGTTGTCATCGGCCCCACGGTCGCCCTCATCGGTCTCTCGCTCGCGGGGAGCGCCGTCTCGCAGGCCGTCAGCGCCACCAATGCGGGCGGCAACTACATCATGGACCTCCATTCCTGCCTCTGCCTGCTGTGCGCGCTCGTGACCTTGGGCGTCACCATCGTCTGCTCGGTGTACGGCAAGAAGATGCTCAAGATGATCCCCTTCATCGTCGGGATCCTCTCGGGGTATCTGCTTGCGACCATCTTCACGCTCATCGGCATGGGCACGAACGTCGAGGCGCTTCAGATCATCGACTTCTCCCTCTTCAAGGATATGCAGTGGTATCCCGATTTCACCTTCGTCACCGCCTTCACGGGGCCTATCTCGGCAGGGGAGGGCACGATCGGCGGCTACATCGGCACCATCGCCGTCGCGTACATTCCCGTCGCGTTCGTCGTCTTTGCCGAACACCTTGCAGACCACAAGAACATCTCTTCCATTATCGAGCATGACCTTTTGCGCGACCCCGGGCTTTCGCGCACGCTGCTCGGCGACGGCATCGGCTCCATGGTGGGCGCGTTCTTCGGCGGCTGCCCCAACACGACGTACGGCGAATCCATCGGCTGCGTCGCGATCTCGGGCAATGCGTCCGTCGTCACCATCCTCACGACGGCCATCCTTGCCATCGTCGCCTCCTTCATCGCACCCTTCGTCACCTTCCTCTCGACCATTCCCGACTGCGTCATGGGCGGCGTGTGCATCGCCCTCTACGGCTTCATCGCCGTCAGCGGCCTCAAGATGATCCAGAAGGTCGACCTCAACGAGAACGAGAACTTGTTCGTCGTCTCGACCATCCTCGTCGCAGGCGTGGGCGGCATGGCACTCTCCTTCGGACAGGTCACCATCACCGCCATTGCAACGGCGCTCATTTTGGGCATCCTCGTCAACCTTCTCGTCAACATCGGCAAGAAGAAGAACGTCAACGAGTCCGTCTCCCCCGAGGGCTCCGAAGTCCCCGAAGCAGAGACGCAGGCATCCGAGCCCGCAGAACAGGCCGAAGACGGCAAAAAGGAGTGACTATGGAAAACTATCCCAACGTATTCATCTTCGATCATCCCCTCATCAAGCACAAGGTCTCCATCCTGCGCGACAAGAACACTTCCATGAAGGAGTTCCGCGAGCTCGTCGAAGAGATCACGACCATCATGACGTACGAGAGCATGCGCGACGTGGAGCTCGTTCCCGTCGAGGTGGAAACGCCTCTTGAAAAGACAACGCAGTACCGCGTCGCGGACGACAGCGTCGCCATCGTGCCCATCCTGCGCGCGGGGCTCGGCATGGTCAACGGCGTGCACCGCGTCTTCCCTACGGCAAAGGTGGGGCACATCGGCATGTACCGCAACGAGGAGACGCTTGAGCCGCAGGAATACTACTGCAAGCTCCCCGACGGCATTGCGGAAAAGACGGTGTTCCTCATCGACCCCATGCTTGCAACGGGCGGTTCCGCGTGCGACGCCATCGCGGCGCTCAAGGCGCGCGGGTGCAGAAAGATCAAGTTCATGGCGATCATCGCCGCGCCCGAGGGCATTGAAAAGCTCTATAAGGAGCACCCCGACGTGCCCGTGTACGTTTCGACGCTCGACCGCTGCCTCAACGAGAACGGCTACATTCTTCCCGGCCTCGGCGACGCGGGGGATAGGTTGTTTGGAACGAAATGAGTTCACACTTTTTTGTGCAAGCACAAAAAAGTCGTGAGGGGTGAAGATGGGTGATTTTAACTTACTTTTCCGCCCACGAACGCGTCGGAGCAAGGCAAATTTCGCCAGCCCCTCCTTAGGTCAGGGCAGGGCTTTAATGCCTGCTCCTCCTTTTCCCACAAATCTTTTGCTTCGCAAAATCTTTGCGGGAACCCTATCTCATTCTAAGAACAATAAGCCTCTGGTAAGAGGCAAATTGTGTCCCGCAGCGGAGGGAAACCCTCCTCGCGGGATTTTAATTTTAGCAGCGCAAAAGCATGGTTTTGCTCGCGGAAGTTATTTTTGGGAATCCATAGTATAGCCTCCTCTACGGGGGTGAGCAAGTGCTTTCTTGTTTTTTTGTGCAAAGTTGGTCTTAACGATCAAAACAGGTGGTTTGTGCCGCCTGTTTTTCGTTTTTCTCGGGCGGCGGAAGCTGCCCGCTTGACAAACAAAGCCCCTTCGCGTACAATATAGGCGTATGAAGATCCAAAGGCTGAAACTCAAAAAGCTCAACAATACGCGCGATCTCGGCGGCATCCCCGCGGAGGGCGGCCGCGCCGTCAAAGCGGGCAAGCTCTTCCGGAGCGGCAGGCTCTCCCGCCTCCCCAAGCGCACGAAGGCGGCGCTCGAAGGGCTCGGCATCCGCACCGTCGTCGACCTGCGCACGGACACCGAGCGCTGCGAACATCCCGATACCCTTCTCGAAGACGCCGAATACATCGCGCTGCCCCTTCTCTGCGCGCCCACGGGCGGCATCACGGCGGAGCGCTCCTCCCGTCTCTTCGTCAAGGCGGAGAGCCGCCGCATCAAGGAGCAGTTCGGCACGGCGGATAATTACATGATCCACACCTACCGCGGCATCGTCTTCGACGAGAAGCCGCAGGAGAGTTTGCGCCGCTTTCTCCGCCTTGCGGTGGAGCGCGACGGGCTCTTGTGGCACTGCACGGGCGGAAAGGACCGCGCGGGCATCTGCGCGATGCTCCTCGAAGCGCTCCTCGGCGTAAAGGAGGAGGACATCCTGCAAGATTATCTCGCTTCCCGCCGCTTCTGCCGCAAAAAGTTCTTCATCAACCGCCTGGGCGTGCTGATCGCGCCCATCACGCTCAAATTCAAGAAGGTGCTCTTCGGGCTCATGCGCATCAAGCGCGAGTACATGGAGGGCGTCATTTCCGAGATGAAGGCGCGTTACGGCAGCATCGTCGGCTACTGCATGAAGGTGCTGGGCATCACCGAAACGGACATCACGGTGCTCCGCGAAAAGTATCTGGTGTAAAAGGGGAGTCAAACAGTTTTTATATGGGGCCGCCCCGCGCTTGGCGCGGGGCGGCCTTATGTTTTTCTTACGACGAAACGACATTTTTTGGGGGTAATTTGGGGGAAGGAAGGCAAAAAAGGCATTTAAGAGCAAAAAAACAGGGGTTTTTCGTGCGAAAACCCCTGTTTTTGGTGACCCGTACGGGAATCGAACCCATGTTACCACCGTGAAAGGGTGATGTCTTAACCGCTTGACCAACGGGCCTTTATGAAAAACCGGCTCTGCCGAGTTTTTGCTTTGGTAGCGATGAGTGGAGTCGAACCGCTGACCTATCGGGTATGAACCGATCGCTCTAACCAACTAAGCTACATCGCCATAAATGGTTGCGGGGGCAAGATTCGAACTTGCGGCCTTCGGGTTATGAGCCCGACGAGCTACCTGGCTGCTCCACCCCGCGATGTCCTATCCGTCACGCGAATAGCTTTTATATTCTAAACGAAGAACGCGCTTTTGTCAACCCTTTTTCGCCAAATTTCCGAAATTATTTTTTTAATTTCTCCGCGTCCGTTGCATTTTGCCGCCGTTCATGCTATACTCTTTTCATGGAGCTCTTTTCCCTCGCGCCCTATCGGGGATTTTCCCTGGCGGTCGCCGTTTCGGGCGGCAGAGATTCCGTCGCCCTTCTTCATTATCTTCATAAAAACGCGGAGGAAGCGCACATTTCGCTTTCGGCGCTCACCTGCTGCCACGGCATCCGCCCTTCGGCAGAGGCGGACGCCGCCTTTGTGGAAGAGCTCTGCAAGGCATGGGGGGTGCCGCTCACCGTGTTCCGCGCGGATGTGCCCGCAAGGGCAAAACAGAGCGGGCGCAACCTCGAAGAGGAGGGGCGCATGTTCCGCCGCGAATGCTACCAAACGATGCTCGACGGGGGCGCGGACGCCGTGCTCATCGCCCATCACCGCGACGATTATGCAGAGACTGTGCTTTTCCGCCTTGCCCGCGGCACGTCGCTGCAAGGGCTTAACGTCTTCCCCGCGCAGAAAGGGCTGCTGCGCCCGCTCCTCGGTGTTACGAGGGCGCGCATCGACGAATATATCCAGGAGAACGCCCTGCCCTTTCGGGAGGACGAGACGAACGCAGACGTCGCCCTCTCCCGCAACCGCATCCGCCATGAGGTGCTACCCGCGCTCGAACGGGCGGTGCCGGGGGCGAAGGAAAATCTCGTCCGCTTTGCGGAGCGCGCCGTCCGCGACGATGCGTTTTTGCAGGAACTCGCCCTGCGCGAAGTGAGAGGGGAGGGGGAGAAGCGCGTTTTTGTCTCCCTTCCCGAGCCCGTCTTCTTCCGCGCCTGCGTGGCGGCGATGAAGGCGCTGGGGCTCACGCGCGACTATACGGAGAGCAACTTACAAGAGCTAAAAAAGCTTGCCGCGGCGCAGGCGGGCAGGTTCACGCGGCTCCCGTGCGGCATCACGGTGTACCGCGAGGGGGCAGATCTCGTCTTCCTGCCGCAAGAGGAAGGCGCGGAAGAGGCGCACAAGGCGCGGGAACTGCCCTTCTTCCTCGGGCGCAAAGAGGCGTTCGGGGGCGTGCTCGAAGTGGGGGAAGACGGCTTCGGCGTGGGCGAGCCGACTAAGACCGCGGGCGGGCAACTCTCGGGCGAGCCGCCTTTCCTGCGGGGCGAACCGCCTGAACTGCCGAAGGCATGCGGGCGCGTGCTGAAAGTCGACCTTGCCGCCGTACCCGAAGGGGCGGTGTGGCGGACGCGGCGGGAGGGGGATACCTTTCTCCCCTGCAACGGGCATCAAAAGAGCTTAAAAAAATTCCTGACGGAAAAAAAGATCCCCGCGCGCGTGGGGCGGGAGCTGCCCGTCCTTGCAAAAGGGAGCGAAGTGCTCTGCATCGCGGGCGTGGAGCTTTCCGAGCGCATCAAACGCACGCAAAAAACGGTGCGGGCGGGGCTTATCGCATTTACGAGATCATAACATTTACGAAATCATAAAGTGAGGTACGATACACATGATGGAACAAGGCAAGGACTGCGAACGCATTTTATTCACGGCGGAAGACATTGCGGCACAGGTGAAGAAGGCGGCGGCGTGGCTGGATGAGCGCTTCGAAGGCACGGTGCCGCTCGCCGTCTCGGTGCTCAAGGGCAGCGTCATCTTCTTCTGCGATCTGGTGCGCGCGATGAAGACGCCCGTGCAGATGGACTTCATGACGCTCTCTTCCTACGGCTCGGGCTCCTCTTCTTCGGGCATGCCCAAGATCGTGATGGACCTCTCCGCGCCCGTGGAGGGGCGGGACGTGCTGCTCGTCGAAGACATTGTAGACAGCGGTCACACGCTCGTCAAGCTCAAGGAGCTGTTGGGGGGCAGAGGGGCGAAGTCGTTCACCGTCGTATCGCTACTCGATAAGCCCTCGCGGCGGGAGGTGGACGTGAAGGCGGACTATTCCTGCTTTACGGTGGGCAACGAGTTCATCGTGGGCTACGGGCTCGATTATGCCCAGCGCTACCGCAATCTGCCTTATATCGGCGTTCTGAAGCGCGAAATTTACGAGAAGTAAGAAAAAGAGAAAAGAGATGGCGCGGCGGGGATAAGCGGCGCAAGCCGCAAAGCAGGGTTTGGGGAAGGCACTCCCCAACAAGTTTCCCGCGAGGGGCAAAACCGCAGAATTGCGGATTTTGGCACCGTGGTAGAAACTTGCTCTAAGACTGCCGCAGACTGCCCCTGTCCGGGCTTTTCCGTACATAGAGCGAACAGGGCGTGGCTTTCAGCCCGCTGTGCGCGGCCTTTTTTCCTTTCGCCAAAGATACATTTGAA
>ERZ1643249.200-NODE-200-length-76271-cov-13.383476_pt1 | contig 76271 bp, 81 predicted proteins | sample MGYA00579263_ERZ1643249 | MGnify/ENA primary metagenome ERZ1643249 (study PRJEB29033, sample SAMEA4952264) | chicken gut metagenome | biome: Broiler Chicken; feature: Gastrointestinal Tract; material: Caecum | place: Ireland | collected 2018 | study: Broiler...
TAAAAACAACATCTTTAAAAAAAGCACTAAAGTAATAATTAGCGCTTAAGTGAACTTCGTTCACTTTTGTTCTTTAAAAATAATATTAGAATATTGACAAGTGTAAAAATATAGTATTTAATGTAAAAAAGAGGAAAAACAAATGAAAATAAATAAGATTTTTAAAATATCAATACATAGAGTAAAACAAAATAAAAAAAGAAATTTAATAATAGCAATACCAATAATTCTAATCACAATTTTATTATTAACAATAAATATTATTCAATATTCCATGGAAAACTACATAAAAAGTTTAGAAAACAATTTAACAATGAGAACAATCAGCTCAATAAGATATTCTGTATTTGAATATGAAGAGATAATAGAAAAAATAGAGAATATCGATCATGTGGATATGGTAATAGGGGCATATGAGGAGAATATATATGGATATAAATATTGTGAACAATTAAAAACAAAAGATGCTGATGGATATGTCAAAATAAATCCAATCAACACTAAAACTTGTCCAGACATAACAAATGGCCGAAAACTACAAGAAGATGATAAATATGTCCTAATTATACCGAGTAAAATATATGCAGATATTGAAGGAGAGCCAACAAGATTTAGAGATATTTACATCGAAAAAAGAAATTTAAATGTAGAGTATATTAATGGAGAAGATTTGGTAGGAAAAAAAATAACAATTTCATTTGAAGCATCAAATGGAAATACTCTAGAGAAACAATTTGAAATAATTGGAACATATGATAGTAATTTGTATAATGATATGTCAACATTATATGCTCCAAAAGAAATAATAAAAGAAATTAATTTAGAATTAAATCCAGATTTATTACCAGAGCTAGAAATCTCTGTTGTTGTTGATAAAATTGAAAATGTAGAACTTGTAAAAAATGAATTAATTTCTCAAGGATTATATGAAAAATCAGCTATTCTACAAGAAGCACAAAAAGGAGATACTTCAGAAACAGAAGCAAATATATCAAGAGTAACAAACATAAATGTTGAAACTATAAATATAATGAAAAAACTAATAATATTCTTATTATTTGCTTCAATACTAATATTTCTGTCTTTTTTAATAACTACCAATATAAACAAAACATATTTATCATCAACAGAAATAGGAGTTTTAAAAGCAGAAGGCTATACCAATAAAGATATTCAAAAAATGACAATAATCGAAAATATTATAGTATGTATAATAAGTATAATGGTTTCATTTATAGTATTTATATTAATAATAAATATATCAAATATAATAATGGATTACATAATTAAAAAAGATACAATAGGATTAACAATGAACGAAATTAGAGAACAGCTCTTCTACATTAGACAAATTCCTAAAAAAATAAACCCATTATTTGTGTTAGGTATTTCGGTTGTAATAATTATAATAGAAGTGATAAATACAATTTTTATTAATAAGAAAATACTTCGCAAAAATATTAGAGAATTACTAAAAAGTTAATATAAAAGGTGATAAAAATGATGAAAAATCAAATAAAAAGTGTATTAAGAAATAAAAGTAATATAATTTATATATTCACATTTGTAATTTTATTTGCAATTTTAAATGTTGCTTTAACAATAAGACCACTTGTTGACCAATATTTTGATAATATAGTTGAAGAATATTCAAATACATTGCAAACCCAGTTAAATAAAATATCCTCATACGAAAATATAAAAATAGATGAATTAGCAAAAACTATTCAAATATCTAAAGAACTTACAGATGAACAAAAAACAGAAATAGAAAACATAAAACATGTTGAAAGATTAGAAATCCAAAAAATTGATTTAGAAGGCGAAGAAGTTCATATTCAATATTTATATTTAGATGACTGGAAAAATTTTGAGTATGTAAATAATCGTCTAGATGCTCTCGGAATAAGTGGTTCTCCTGCTGTTTTAGATGAACAAATATTAGAAAGTTATTCAACAATAAGGAATATAGCTAATACAATTCAATATTTATTAATTATAGTATCATTATTAGTAATAATAGTATGTTGTAGAAATATTGTAAAAAATGAACAAAAGAATATTAAGTTACTACAAATATTTGGATATAAAAAATCAAAAATAAAGCAAATTTTATTTGTTGAACAAATCACCATGCTTATTATAGGACTTATATTTGGGATTGTTCTATACGAATTATTATATTTTCTACTAGTACATGAGATGTTGAATATTTCTGTTGAGAATAATGCTGTTATGATGGTTGCAATAAATGCAATAATTATTTTACTACCTGCATTTTTAAGTATACATATAAAAACTTTAAAATCTTAAGAAAAGTGAGGAAATAATATGAGTAAAATAGAGATAATAGATGGTAATAAAGAATATGTTAAAAATAAAGAGAAAATAAAAATTCTTGAAAACATCAATTTGAAATTTGAATCAGGTAAATTATATGGTATTGTGGGAGAGTCTGGAGCAGGAAAGACAACATTACTTAATATAATAGGGACATTAGATAGTTTTACAAGTGGTAAGGTGCTAATTGATGGACAAGATGTAATACAATTAAAAGAAGATGATAGAGCAAGACTAAGAATGGAGAAAATAGGTTTTGTATTTCAAGAGTTCTATTTAAATCCTAATATGACAGTTGAAGAAAATATTGAACAACCTATGTTTATAAATGAAAAATACGATAAGACATCAAGAAGAGAAAGAACAAGCAAGTTGATTGAAACTGTAAATCTAACTCCTAGGAGAAAGCATTTTCCTAAAGAATTGTCTGGTGGAGAACAACAAAGGGTTGCAATAGCAAGAGCTTTGGCGAATGAGCCAGATATAATTTTGGCTGATGAACCAACAGGAAATTTAGATAAAGAAAATGAGAAAAGAATTTTTGAGATGTTGCAATCTTTAAGCAAAGGTGGAAAATGTGTTATTGTTGTATCACATAGTTCTAAGATTGAAGAATATGCAGACCAAGTAATCAAATTGTGACATTTGGTGCCGGTTCTTTTTTGCCAAAATGGCAAAAGAGAACCGGCACCAAATGTCAATGTCATCTTTTTTCCTTAATTTTATCCATAATTTCCTTTCTACCATTAAAAAGACTACTAAGAGATTCACGTTTATCCAATTTATCTATAATTGTAGCTACCATTTCTGATAAATCAACAGCATTAAACCACTCAAGAGAAGTATATTCTTTAGGAATATATGAAAGATTAGTAGTATATAATCCATTAAATAAACCATTTTCATAAGCAGTTTTGAACTTTTCAATTCCTTCAGTAAATAAAGCAAATGTAGCAATTAAATATATTTTCTTTGCACCTCTTTTGCGAAGTTCCTCAGAAACCTCTAAAACAGAGCCACCAGAAGCTATCATATCATCAACTACAAAAACATTTTTATCTTTAACATCTGTTCCCATATATACATGAGCAACAATAGGATTTTTACCATTAACAACTTTACTCAAATCACGTCTTTTATAAAATACACCAACATCACATCCAATAATTTCAGCATAATATCTTGCTCTTTCCATTGCGCTAATATCAGGACTTATAACTAACATGTTATCAAAAATATCAGGGTTATCATCAACTATTTTTTCTAAAATTGTATTAGTAGGGTAGAAGTTGTCAAAAGATAGATTTGGTATAGCATTACATACATTTGGGTTATGTGCATCAAATGTAATTATATTAGTAACACCCATTCGCTCAAGTTCTTGAAGTGCAACAGCACAATCTAATGATTCTCTTGATTTTCTTCTATCTTGTCTTGATTCATATAAAAGAGGAGTAACAACTGAAATTTTTGAAGCATGTCCACAAGTTGCTGAAATAACTCTAATGATATCTTGAAAATGTTCATCTGGTGATAAAATATGTTTTTGACCATGATACTCATAACTTAATTCATAGTTTCCTATGTCTGAAAGAATAAATAGATTTTTTTCGCGAACAGAAGAAGTTATCAAATATTTACCTTCTCCATTTGAAAATCTTACACCATCTGATGAGACTAAATAATTCTCGTTTGTATTTCGTATTTTGGCTAGATGTTCTTGTACTTTCTGCCCAAAATCCTTGAAGTTATCAAGTACTAAAATTCCTAAATTAGATTTTGACATATTTTGATACCTCCATATATTTTATTTTACAACATAATTATAATTTATCTGACAAAGATTGTCAACTTATGTATGTAAAAGCTTGTAATAATAAATAAAATATGATAAAATAATAATATATACTACAGTAGTTTCCTATTTTTCATCATTGCAAATACTACTTTAGTAAAAAAATTTTTATAGGAGGACGAATATGCAATACTCTGAAGATTTCATGAAGCGGGTGAAAGAAGTTTATCCTAACTGGGATGAGCTTCACCAAGCGATGGAAAGAGGCGAGAATGTAGGCAAGTTTCTCTTCAAAGGTTTTATGTCTATGAAGACATACTACAAAAAGTTGGATGAAGAAGGAATAGAAACTGCCAAGAAAGAACTAAGGGCTAGGTATGACCTGCTTGATGAGTTCATAGAACTCAAGTATCAGCAGAAAATTGAACAATTGGATGCCGAAGAAGAAGAGGAATCTGATTGAAGCAAGGCACTAGAGGTACACATATATGTGCACTTCTAGTGCCGTTTTATATAAATTAGTTTGCAAATAAAATAAATATATGATAAAATTTGTAAAATGAAAGGAGTAATGAAAAATGATATTAGATTATTTGAAAAAATACGAAAAAGGAGCAATAATAACATCAATAATAATGAACTTGTTCTAGGAATAATATTATTAGCATTTGGATTAATAATACTTTTGAATCAAGTTGCATTTATATCAATACTTCCTATTATTATAGGTATGTGGCTAATAATCAAGAGTGTAATGAAATTTCAATTAGCAATAAACTTAAAATCTATGATGGCAGAAAAATGGGGTTGGGTATTAGCTTCAGCAATACTAATGTTTATATTTGGTGTTCTAATTGTCTTAAAACCATTTGCAACAGTAATTACATTAACAAGATTTGTAGGTATTATGCTTCTAATTGCAGAAATTTGTGATTTAATCGAAAGTATATATATATTAGCAAAAGTAAAATAATTTCTATAAAGGGTAGAAAAAAGAAATTATATGTGATAAAATTATGAAAAATAATATTAAAAGGGGAATAGAAATGAATTTTTTAGGAATTTTAGTATCATATGTATATATTGCATTTATAATAGTATTTGCAAAAATATTTGAAAAGAAAGGCAAAGAAATAAGTAGGAAATTCATACATATTATGCTAGGAAACTGGTGGTTTATTGCAATGTTCTTTTTTACAAATGTCTGGTTTGCAATATTTGTACCAGCAACATTTGTTATTATAAATTATCTTTCATACAAAAAAGACATAATTAAGGTAATGGAAAGAGATGTCCAAGATGGATTAGGAACAGTGTATTATGCATTATCATTATTAATATTAGCTGTTGTGTCATTTGGAGTATATAAACAACCATCATTAGGTTTAATACCTAATTTAATTATGGCATATGGAGATGGATTAGCAGCAGTATTTGGAAAACTAATAAAAAGTAAAAGATATAAATTAGGAGATACAAAAAAGTCATTTGCAGGTTCTCTTGCAATGTTTGTAATAACATTATTATTAGTTGGAGCATATTTAATATATTATCATCCAGGATTCTGGCAAACTACACATTGGCCAATTGTTGCAGTATTACTAGCATTTGCGATAACAGCATTAGAAGCTACATCTGGCAAAGGTACTGATAATATAACTGTTCCTTTGGGTTCTCTTATAATGTTACTACTAGTAGGATAGGGGTTTTTATGAACAGGGACATTTTAAACGATTATAAAGAAAAAGATGATAAAATTTTACTTGCACAAGTTTTAGATAAAATAGAACTTTCAGAAAAGAAAAATAAAATTGAACATACAGACTTTTTAAACTTGGCACAAATTGAATTAGTACAAAAATTTATAAATAAAATAAAAATAGAAAATTATATAAGTTATGGCGGTTTTGAAACAGCAGAAAGAAAAACATATATAATATATCCTGAAAAATTTAATCCAATAGTTGTTCAAAAAAATATATCTAATATAATTTCAGTTATCAGAATTCAACTACCAGATGATTTAAAAGGAAAATATACACATAGAGATTATCTGGGAGCAGTAATAAAATTAGGTATAAAACGAGAAAAAGTAGGAGACATCATTGTAGATAATGATGGAGCTGATATAATTGTAGATAAAGACATATCAAAGTTTTTGCTAGAAAATTTAAGTAGTTTAACTAGGTTTTCTAAGTCAACTATAATTGAGGAAAATATTGAAAATTTAAGACAAGTAGAAATTAAAAGAGAAGAATATGAAATAATTGTTTCATCTCTAAGGCTAGATAATGTGATTTCAGAACTTGCGAGATGTTCGAGAAATAAAGCTCTTGACATAATAAATATGGAAAGAGTTTTTATCAATTCACAAAGTGAAACAAAGAAGACTAAACAAGTGAAAGCAGGAGATATGGTTACAATTAGAGGAAAGGGTAGATTTTATATTAAAGAACTTATTGGACAAACTAGAAGTGGAAGAACAATCATAAAGGTTGAAAAATTTGTATAAGTTAATAGCCAACATTTTCAATGTGAATATATCTTATTTTTGAATAAGTATATTCACTAATTTTTTTGCCTAAAACATCATAAGTATGAGCAGCAACTGTAAAATCAATAGGAGAAAGTACAAAAAGACTATGTTCGAATTTACTGCCAGAAAAAGAAAGTTGAATTATATCTCCACTTTCTATTTGAGAAGCAGAAACTTCTTTACCACGTGGTCCATAACTTTTATTTGTTGTTAAAAATTTGTATAAAAATTCTACACCACTCCATGAAGGAGATTTATCATATCCGTTATTATAATACCAGCCATTTTCAAAATTAAAATTCATTTTTTGACTTCCAGCAAATAAGCATTGAGATACAAAACTAGTACAATCTCCACCAATTGGATCAAAATTATAATATTTAGGGTTTCGAGATAACGCCCACTTTTTGGCATACTTTACTGCAAGTTCACGTTCATATTTTCTTGTATTCATAAAACATCACCCATATATTTTATGAATGCATAAATATATGGGTGACAATTAAATATCATATTTAGTCATAATTATAGCATCTTGAGAATTATTATAATATTTTTTTCTAATTCCTAAATTCTTAAAACCAAATTTTTCATATAACTTGATTGCTGGAGTGTTTGATACATTAACTTCTAAAGTAAGACTTTTCATATTCATATCAGCACATAATTCAAGTAATGCTTCTAATAATTCTCCACCAATACCTCTACCACGGTAAGACTTTTTTACTACAATATTATTTAATGTTGCCTCATCTAAACATACTGATATTCCTGCAAATCCGACAACTTCTGAATTTTCTTTTGCTATTACATAAGTAGTATTTTCATTTTGAAGTTCTTGTTTTAAAACATTATAACTCCAAAAATTATCAAAATCAGAATATAAAGTATCTTGCATCATTTCTAAATCATCTAAAGTCATTTCTGTAATCTCCATTAAAACCAGCTCCTTTTGTTAAAATATTTTAGGCTTTTTCATCAATAGCTCTTTCAGCCTGAGATTTTCTTAAGTATAATGGCATAATAGAATTTTCTTTTTTGGAGTTAAAAATATTATATCCGGCAATACCAAGAGAAATACTACTTAAATTATTTGCATTTGTGAAATTTGCTTTTTTATAGCTATTTTCTATCAAAGACTTATAGCTTACAGCTCCATCGCCCACGAAAGTTATTTGATCATCAAATTTATCTAGTATATTAAAAACTTCTGTGATTGACTTGAATTCAAGTTCTCCAATTTGAGAACAAACACCATTGTGAACATTGAACAAACCAAAATAAACATTATTATTTTTAGCATCAATTAAAGAACAAACCATACCATCATGTTTTACATTATATACTAAAGCTTCTAAAGAACTAACTCCAATACAATTAATATTTAATGAATCTCTAAAACCTAGAACAGTTCCAACACCAATTCTAATTCCTGTAAAAGAACCAGGACCTTTATCACAAACAATCAAATCAATGTCTTTTAACTGCATATTAGTTTCTTTTAATACTTGTTCTATAATAGGCATAATTTTTTCGGAATGATTTCGTGCATCATCTACAATGATTTCTTTTATACAACTTGTATTTTCTAAAACTGCAACAGTACATAAGTCACTTGCAGTATCTATACTTAATATTTTCATTTTTAATGTAATCCTTTCTTATTCCGTAAGAATATAGCTATTATACTACAATTGCTTGAATTTTACAATACATAACAGACACAAAAAAACAAAAAATATAAAGGAACCTTATCTAGGTTCCTTATTGATTTATAATATTATACAAATTAATCCGCCACTACCTTCATTAACGATTCTTTCTAATGTTTCTTGTAATTTCATTTGAGCTTCTTCAGGCATTTTAGCAAGTTTTGTTTGAAGACCTTCATTTACTAATTCATTTAAACTTTTTCCAAATATATTTGAACTCCAAATACTTGTTGGATCATTTTCAAAACCAGAAAGTAAGTAATTAACTAATTCTTCTGATTGCTTTTCAGAACCTACGATTGGAGAAACTTCAGTTTCAATATTAGCACGTATCATATGTATTGATGGTGCTGTAGCACGTAGTTTAACGCCAAATCTTGAACCTTGTTTAACCATTTCAGGTTCTTCTAAAACTAATTCATCAATTGAAGGAGTTACAATACCATACCCTTTTGTTTTTACTTCTTCTAATGCATAAGAAATTTTATCATATTTTTTCTTTGTACTTGCTAAATCTCCCATAATTCTGAATAGGTCACCTTCATTTGTTATTTCTAAGCCAGTAAGTCCAGATAATACATTATAAAATAATTCTTCTTTTAATTGGATAGAAACACAAACTTTTCCTGAGCCTAATAGAATATTATCAATTGTTGCTTTAGAAATTATGTCTGTTCCATTAATTGTAGATATGCAATTTGAAACATCTTTAAGAGCAGAAACATCTGTAAAAGCATTTTGAATTTGTTCAAATAGTTTGGTTTTTAACGGGTGAGTAAATTCTAATCCATCAAGCCACTTTGGAAAATTAATACTAATTTCTTCGATTGGAAATTCATAAAGTAAATTAGAAAACATTGAATTAATATCATCTTCTGTAAGTTCTTCGCAATTAATAGGCATAACTTTTGTATTATATTTATCAGATAATTGTATTGCTAATTCTCTTGTTTCAGGAGAAGAAGGATTAGAAGAATTTAATAATATAATAAATGGTTTGTTAAGAGCACGTAATTCACTTACCACACGTTCTTCAGCTTTTACATAATCATCACGAGGAATGTCTGTAACTGAACCATCTGTTGTAACTAAAATTCCAATTGTTGAATGTTCTTCAATAACTTTTTTTGTTCCAATTTCAGCAGCTGTTTCAAATGGAATCTCTTCATCAGACCAAGGTGTTTTTACCATTCTTGGCATATCATCTTCTAAATAACCAATTGCATTATCAACTAAATAACCAACACAATCAACTAAACGTGTCTTTAATTTTAAATTTTTATCTATTGTAATTTCTACAGCCTCATTAGGAACGAACTTCGGCTCTGTTGTCATAATAGTACGACCACCAGCACTCTGTGGCAATTCATCTTTAGCCCTTTCCTTTTTATATTCATTATCTATATTAGGAATTACAAGTAAATCCATAAATTTTTTTATAAAAGTTGATTTACCAGTTCTAACAGGACCTACTACTCCAATATAGATATCACCATCAGTTCGTTTGGCTATATCTTGATATAAGCCTACATTTTCCATCTATAATACCTCCTCGTTTAAGACAAACTTTTAATAATATATATTGGCAAAATATTAAGAATATGACATAGAAATAAAAAAACTTGCTAAAATAAATTAAATATGATAGAATACTAATGTTAAATTACATATAATATACAAAAAAGCAAAAGGAGCATAAAAATGGATAAGAAAAAAGAAGCTATAGAAGTTTTAAAAGAATACGAGCAAAATCATATAATTAAATTATTAGATAAATTAGATGAACAACAACAAGAAGAATTAATAGAGCAAATAAATAAAATTGATTTCCATCAAATTATGGAATTATATAATAATACTAAAAAAGAAATAGAATTTAAAGAAAGTAAAATCGAACCTTTAAAATATTTAGATAAAGCAAAGTTATCAGAAAACCAAAGAAAAAAATTTGATAAATTAGGAACAGAAGTTATAAGAAATGGGCAATATGCTGTTGTAACAATGGCTGGTGGTCAAGGAACAAGATTAGGATATTCTGGACCAAAAGGAACTTTTAAATTAGATGTATATGGAAAAGGAAAATATCTTTTCGAAATTTTAATAGATAATTTAAAAGAAGCTAATCAAAAATATAATACTACAATACCATGGTATATAATGACCAGTATTGATAATAATAAAGAAACAGTAGATTTTTTGGAAAAACATGAATATTTTGGCTATGATAAAAACTATGTAACAATATTCACACAAAGTGAAATGCCATTAATAAGAGAAGATGGAAAACTACTTATTGGTAAAGATTATAAAATAAAAGAGGCTTCAGATGGAAATGGCGGTACATATTCATCTTTGAGAGCAAGTGGATGTTTGGCAGATATGAAAGAAAAAAGTATAAAATGGGTGTTCATAGGTGGGGTTGACAATGTTTTATTAAAAATGGCAGATGTAACTTTATTAGGAATGGCAATTGCTCAAGATGTTCAAATTGCTTCAAAATCAGTAGTAAAAGCAAATCCACAAGAAAGAGTTGGAGTTTTTTGTAAAATGAATGGTCATCCAAAAGTTATAGAATATGCAGAACTACCAACAAAAATGGCTGAACAAAGAGATAGAAATGGCGAATTAAAATATGGTGAATCACATATAATGTGTAATTTATACACAATAGATGCAATTGAAAAAATAAGCAACGAGATTTTAATGTATCATAGTGCACACAAAAAGAATTCTTATATTGATGAAAATGGAAATGAAATTATACCAGAAGAGCCAAATTCATATAAATTTGAATCATTTATTTTTGATGCATTTGAGTTCTTTGATAATATTGCTATACTAAGAGGAAAAAGAGAAGATGATTTTGCACCAGTAAAAAATAAAGATGGAGTAGATAGCCCTAAAACAGCAAAAGAGTTATATGAAAAGTTTTGGAATAGACAAGAAAATAAACAAGAATAGTCCCAAAGGAGGATATATATGACAAAAATATACAAAACAAAAGAATTATATGATTTAAATGAAACTATTGCAAAAGAATTATTAGAGTCTTGTGATTATCCCTGGGAAGCATTACCTAATATAGAAGATTTTATTATAAAATTAGGAAATACACTTGATAAAGAAAAATATGAACAAAAAGACACAAATATTTGGATTGCAAAGACTGCTAAAATTGCTCCAACAGCATACATTACAGGACCTGTGATTATAGGAGAAAATGCAGAAATAAGACATTGTGCTTTCATAAGAGGAAATGCGATAATTGGAAATGATGTAGTGGTTGGAAATTCTACAGAATTAAAAAATGTTATATTATTTAACAATGTTCAGGTTCCTCACTATAATTATGTAGGAGACTCCATATTAGGATATAAATCACATATGGGTGCCGGTTCAATAACTTCAAATGTAAAATCTGATAAAAAATTAGTTGAAGTAAAAAATGGCGAAGAAATTATAGAAACAGGTTTAAAAAAATTCGGAGCAATGATTGGTGATTATGTTGAGGTAGGATGTGGAAGTATTCTTAATCCTGGAAGCGTAATTGGTAAAAATACTAATATTTATCCATTATCATCTGTAAGAGGTGTAGTACCAGAAAATAGTATATATAAAAATCAAAACGAAATAGTAGAAAAAATGTAAAGAGGCAGTGATGCCTCTTTTTTTTACATTTGTTGGTTTCCAGGTATGAAATAATCAACAACACCATAAATTAATGCTCCTATAATTGCTGCCATCCACGATATAGAATATCCTGCTACAAAGAATTGTGTAACATATAAAATTATGGCTGCTAAAGCAAATCCAACAAAACCTTTACCAAATGGACTTGCGTGTAATCCTGTAAATTTAACGATTAAGTAATCCATTATAGTTAAAACTATTGCAGCAATTGCTAATGACCATATATTATTTATAGAAAAACCAGGTGTAAAAAATGCTGTTATTGCTAAAACTATAGCTGCAGCAACTAATCTACCAGCAATTTGCCAAACAGTTGAAGTACCATTAGCACTATTACTTTGAGTATTTGACATATCAAAACCTCCTTATAATTTATAAACGTGTTTATTTTCAAGGTTATACAAATATTATTAACAACAAAAAAATAATTATACAAAAATCGTATAAATAACTGAAAAACGCCAAAAATAGAATTAGAAAAATTTTTTGGAGGAAAAAATATGTTAATTACTTTTTTTAGAGCAATTCTTTTATACATAATAGTTTTAATAGTAATGAGACTAATGGGAAAACGAGAAATAGGACAGCTTCAACCGTTTGAACTAGCTATTTCAATAATGATAGCAGATTTGGCAACAATACCGATGGCAGAAACAGGAATTCCAATCTCAAATGGTATAATTCCAATACTGGGATTATTAGTAATGCATTTAGTTATTTCAGTAATTAATATAAAAAGTACAAAAGCCAGAGAAATAATCTGTGGAAAACCATCAATATTAATTTTTAGAGGAAAAATAGATCAAAAAATTTTGAAAAAGGAAAGGTTTACTATCAATGAACTTGAAGAAAGACTAAGGGATAATAACATATTCAATATAGGAGATGTAGAATATGCTATTTTAGAAACAAGTGGTCAAGTTACAGTAATCCCTAAACCTTCTAAAAGAGCAACTATTCCAGAAGATTTCGGAATAGAGCCAAAATATGAAGGAATTCCATATGATTTAGTCGTTGATGGAAAAGTAATGTATAAGAATCTTGAAAAAGTTGGTAAAAATTATATATGGCTAAAAAAACAAACAGAGAAATTTGGAATAAAGCCAGAAGAAGCTTTAGTTGTTACACTTGATGCAGAAGGACAGTTTTTTTGTCAACCAATAGAAAAGGAGTAGAATGAAAATGTTTAAAGAAATTGTTATTTGTATAATAATTATAGTATTGATATTTTCATTAGATATTTATACACATAATTTAACAAAAGACATTGTTTCTAAAACTACAGAAAATTTTTCTGGTTTGGTGGAAAAGCTATATAAAAATGAATCAGAAAATTTAACCAAAGAAATTCAAGAAACAAAAGATGATTGGATTACATCACATGATCAACTTGCATATTATATTGAACATGATGAACTTGAAAAAGTAGATACAGTAATGGTTAATACAATTAGTTATGTTAGTACAGGAGATTATTCTTCAGCCATTATGGAACTTGAAAAAGGAAAGTTTATTCTTGAGCATATTCAGGAGAAAAATGAGTTTAATATACAGAATATTTTTTGATTTAGATTGACAATATATCATAATTAATATATAATTTGTATATATCGTTGGAGGTGAGAATTATGGCTGTTATAAGACCGTGTGCAGATTTAAGGAATAATTATAATGAAATATCAAGAATTTGTCATGAAACAAATGAACCTGTATATATTACAAAAAATGGATATAATGATGTAGTAATATTAAGCAATGAGGCATATGAACAATATAATGATGCTAAAATCAGAAAAATGGTTTATGAATTGTTCTATAAAGAATTTGCTGATTTAGAAAGCTTTAAAAAGGATATATATGAAAAAATTGAAACAGGGCTTAAGCAAGTTGCAGAAGGAAAATATAAAAGTGCTGAACAAGGTTTTAAAGAATTGGAGGAGAAACATAATTTATGAAAGAGTATAAAATTAACCTAACTCAACAATTTTGGGAAGAGTTAGATAAAATTTTGTACTTCTTTCCATATTCAAATATTAGTAAAAGAAAGTTGTATTGGGAAGTAAAAAATATAGTGCAAAGTTTATCAATCTTTCCTGAAAGATATCAAAAGATAAATTATTCTAAAAGAACGAATGAAAAAGACCTTAGAAAAATACCTATAAATAAATTTGTAATAATTTATAATATTGATGAACAAAAAGAAGAGGTATATATTTTACATATTTTTTATGAAAAGCAAAATTATTTTAATCAATTATAATATTTATTCTTATTTTTTTTCAAAAGAATTCTAAAAATAAAAATCATTAAACAGCTACTCTCAAAAGCAGATAGCTGTTTTTTAATACAAAAGAGTAATCTTATTCCCATTTTTCTTAATAAAACCATCATCAACAAGAGACTTAATCTCTCTCATCATAGCACATCTATCAACACTTAGAAAATCGGCCAAATCAGTATAAGAAAAAGGCAAAGTAAAAGTTCTATGCAAAGTACTTTTAGACAAAATTTCAAAATAAGATTGGATTTTTCCTCTAATATTGCGTTTAGTTAATAGTTCAATACGCAAATTTAATGAAATTATTTGACTTAAAAACAACTCACTTAAGTTACTAGTAAGTTCTTTATGAAAATCACAATTACGCCTACACTTGGTGCAAAGAGAATCATATGTAAAAAATAATATTTCTGAATTTTTCTTTGCAACAGCAAAAAGCTCGTTGTTAGTGTTAGTAGGATATAAAGCCTCACCAAAAATATCATCTATAATAAAATGACCAATTATGGTTTTATTACCATTAAAATCATATCTTATTAAATCAACTTCACCATCTAAAACAATGCATATTTGATTTCGTTTTTCAATATATGTTGTTACAGTTTCTCCTTTTGAAAATTTTTTAATTTGAACTTTATTACAACTATACTTAAATTTTTCTATAAAATTTTTTTTATCAAAATTAGTATCCATAAAAAATCCCCCTTAAACTTGCAAACCGAATAAAGATAAATTATACAAAATTCGACATAATTATTATACTCAAAATTATGAAATTACATAAACAATTATATTTCATTTATGTTGCTTTTGCAACAGTTTTTTTAAAATTTAACTATATAATTAGGACATACAAAACAAACTTAATTAAAACACAAAAGCTTAGAAAATGGCTACGTTTAGAGGTTTTGTACAGAAGAAAGGAATGGGGTATGATGAAAGTAATCAAAAGAGATGGAAGAATTATTGATTTTGATAGGAGCAAAATTCAAATAGCAATTGAAAAAGCAAATCAAGAAGTAAGAGGAAAAGAAAGAGCAACAAAAGAACAAATAGAAGAAATAATAGATTTTATTGAAGATTTAGGTAAAAAAAGAATGTTAGTAGAAGACATTCAAGATGTAATTGAAGAAAAACTAATGGAATTTGATAAATATGAATTAGCAAAAAAATATATAGTATATAGATATACAAGAGCATTAGTAAGAAAATCAAATACAACAGATGAATCAATATTAGGATTATTAAGAAATGAAAATAAAGAATTAGCAGAAGAAAACTCAAACAAAAACACAATGTTAGCATCAACACAAAGAGATTACATAGCAGGAGAAGTATCAAGAGATTTAACAAAAAGGATATTATTACCTGAAAAAATATCAAAAGCGCATGAAGAAGGAATACTTCACTTCCATGATGCCGATTACTTTGTACAACCTATATTTAATTGCTGTTTAATAAACATTGGTGATATGTTAGACAATGGAACTGCAATGAATGGAAAAATGATAGAAAGTCCAAAAAGTTTCCAAGTTGCATGTACAGTAACAACACAAATCATTGCAGCAGTTGCAAGTAACCAATATGGTGGACAATCAGTTGATTTAAAACATTTAGGAAAATATTTAAGAAGAAGTCATGATAAATTTAAAAAGAGATTAACAGAAAAATATGGCGGAAAACTAGCTAAAAATGTAATTGAAGATATGGTAAATGATAGAGTAAAAGAAGAGTTATCAGCAGGTGTACAAACAATACAATATCAAATAAATACTTTAATGACAACTAATGGACAATCACCATTTGTTACATTATTCTTACACTTAGAACCAGATGATGAATATATAGAAGAAAATGCAATGATAATAGAAGAAGTTCTAAAACAAAGAATACAAGGAATAAAAAATGAAGTTGGAGTATATGTTACACCAGCATTTCCAAAATTAGTGTATGTTTTAGATGAACATAACTGCTTAAAAGGCGGAAAATATGATTATTTAACAAGATTAGCAGTAAAATGTTCTGCTAAGAGAATGTATCCAGATTACATATCAGCTAAGAAAATGAGAGAAAACTATGAAGGAAATGTATTTAGTCCAATGGGATGTAGAAGCTTCCTAGCACCATGGAAAGATGAAAACGGAAATTATAAATTTGAAGGAAGATTTAACCAAGGTGTTGTAAGTATCAATTTACCACAAATAGGAATAATTTCAAAAGGTGATGAAGAAAAATTCTGGAAACTATTTGATGAGAGACTAGAACTATGCAAAGAAGCTTTAATGTGCAGACATTATGCTTTATTAGGAACAGCATCAGATATTTCACCAGTTCATTGGCAAAATGGAGCAATAGCTCGTTTGAAAAAAGGAGAAAAAATTGATAAATTCTTATATGGTGGATACTCAAGTATATCATTAGGATATATTGGAATATATGAACTTACAAAATTAATGAAAGGTGTATCTCACACAACAAAAGAAGGACATGACTTTGCTATAAAAGTTATGAAACATCTAGAAGAAACAGTTAACAGATGGAAAAAAGAAACAAATATAGGATTTGCACTATACGGAACACCTGCAGAATCACTATGCTATAGATTTGCTCGTATAGATAAAGAAAAATTTGGAAGTATTCCAGATGTAACAGATAAAGGATATTATACAAATTCATATCATGTTGATGTTAGAGAAAAAATAGATGCATTTAGTAAATTGAAATTTGAAAGTGAATTCCAACCATTATCAAAAGGTGGAGCAATTTCATATGTTGAAGTTCCAAATATGAAAAATAATTTATCTGCATTAGAAGAAGTTGTAAAATTTATATATGATAATATCCAATATGCTGAATTTAATACAAAATCAGATTATTGCCAAGTTTGTGGATATGATGGAGAAATGATTATAAATGAACAAAATGAATGGGAATGCCCACAATGCGGAAATAAAGATCATGCTAAAATGAATGTTGTTCGTCGTACATGTGGATATTTGGGAGAAAATTTCTGGAATGTTGGTAAAACTAAAGAAATCAAATCAAGAGTATTACATTTATAAAAGTTGACAATATTATTTGACTATGTTATATTGAAAGTAATTATGAGAAAACTCATAATAATATTTATACTTTGAAAGGGGAAAAGAATATGGAGAAACTAAAGAAAATCATAATTCCAATTCTAATCATTTTAATTATTTGCGCTATAATATTTTTTATAGTAAGTAACAAAAAAACAGAAACAACTGAAACAATTACAAGTTTTGACATTTCAGACCAAGTATTTTCACAAGAAAGTATGGACAAAACATTGCAAGATACTGCTAATGCAGGATATGTTGAAAATTTCAACACGGACTATACATATTCAAATGATATAGGAGCAAAAGTAAGCAATGTAATACAATCAGACAATGATTTGCGAATTTGGGTAGATTTTGACTTTTCAAAAAATAAACTTACACGAAATAGTGTTATATATGATTATATTGTTTATGATGAAAACAATAAAATACTTGGATATGAAAACCATGAGAATGGAAAATCTTCATATGATTATTTAAAAGATTTTTGCAATGAACATGGAATTACATTTGATGAATCTGAAACTATATTGAGTACATCATCTGCCTTTAATAACATAGTAGAAAATGAAAATAAAATTTCATCACTTTTAACATTAAGCACAAATAAAGGTGATTTTCCAAAAAGTCAAAAAATATATATAGATATTATAAAACTTACATATTCTAGTTCATCAGGATATAAAACATATAATGATGCAAACTGGCATTTTGAACTAGATTTATCTGAAAAAACATACAATAGAACATCAATAAGCTATAAATTAAAAGAAAATATAGAAGGATTAACTGTAGATAAAATTAATGTTACTGATACAAGCACATTAATTTCATATACATATACAGAAAATGGTGCAAAAGTAGAACTTTTAGATGCTAATGGAAATAAATTTGAGCCAACAAGCTCTACAGCAATTGGAGATAACACAACAGCTTCTATGTTTTACTCAATAAACAAAAACAACTTGCCTCAAGCACTTTATCTAAAACTTACAAATAGTTTTGGACAAGAAATAGGTCAAGCAGAATTAGAAATAGAAAATTAAATAAAATTATAAAAAATGGTCATTCTAATATAAATTAGGATGACTTTTTAATGTTCTAGAGAAGGGAGTAAATATGCTGAGGAGTAATAAAATTTTACAGAAAAAAATAGATGAATTAATATTAATGTTTCAAAAAAGTAATATTGAAGAAATAATGAATATACTCGGAAGCAAGAAAGAAGTTGCAAAAAGAAATTTTATTGCAGGAATTTTTAGAGGGATTGGAATTGGTATTGGAGTAACAATAATTTCTGCAATTATAATATATTTCTTGCAAAAACTAGTTTGGCTTAACCTCCCAGGAATAGGAAAATACATTTCAGATATTGTAAAAATTGTAGAAACTCTTAACAATCGTTAATTTTTTATATTTATATATTAATATTTTTTTGGCAAAACATATCTGGGGTCATACCATTGGGTCTTGCCTTTAAAAATATTAATATATAAATATTAAAGTATGTAAATATTATAAAAACACTTGTAAAATTAATATATTTAGTGTAAAATAAGGTCAAAATGATAATAAAATAAGAAATAAAAATTGCAAGAAAGGAAAGTGCTAAAAATTAATGAGATTTGTAACAGATGAAAAAGACAAACAAGAATATAAAAAGTTTTTAGAAGGACATGAAAGATGTAATTTTCAACAATCACTAGAATGGGGAAAAGTTAAATCAAATTGGATTAATGAAGTTGTTTTATCAGAAGACGAAAATGGAAAAATAAATGGGGCTGTAAGTGTATTAATAAGAAAAATACCTGTTTTTGGCAACATAATGTATTCGTCAAGAGGTCCAACATGTGATATACATGATATAGAAGTAATGAAACAATTAACAGATGGAATAAAAGAATTGGCAAAAAAATACAATGCATTTGTATATAAAGCAGAGCCAGACATAGAAAGTTCTGATGAAGAATTTAAGAAAATAGTAACAAACTTAGGGTATAATATAAAAGATGATGCCAAAAACTTTAGAGAAGAAATACAACCAAGATATGTATTTAGATTAAATATAAAAGACAAAACAGAAGACGAAATCTTTGCTGGATTTCATTCAAAAACTAGATACAATGTAAGGTTAGCAACCAAAAAAGGTGTAGTAGTAAAAGAAGGAACAAGAGAAGATTTAAAAATATTCCATAAAATAATGATAGAAACTGGAGCAAGAGATGGATTTATAATAAGACCTTTATCATATTTTGAAAAAATGTATGATGAACTTGCACCAGAACATATGAAATTATTACTTGCATATTATGAAGATAAGCCAATATCAGGAGTTATTCCAATAATGTATGGAAATAAAACTTGGTACTTATATGGTGCAAGCAGTAATGAACACAGAAACTTAATGCCAAATTATTTATTACAATGGGAAATGATTAAAATGGCAATAGCAAGAAAAGATGATATATATGACTTTAGAGGTGTTTCAGGAGTTGTAGACGAAAATCATCCTCAATATGGATTATATAGATTTAAAAAAGGATTTGGTGCAAAATTTACTGAATTTGTTGGAGAAGTCTATATACCTTTTAAACCATTAACATATTCAATATATAGATTTTCAGAAAAAACATTTAGAAATTTAAGAGGATTAAAAACAAAAATAAAAAAATCTTAAAAGGAGTATTATGAAAGCACTTATTGTAGAAAAAAATAATATAAAACATAATATAAAAATTATAAGAGATATAATAAATAAACATGATAAAAACGACAATGGAAAAAAAGTACAAATAATAGGTGTTGTAAAAGGAAATGGATATGGATTAGGTTTAATTAAATATGCAGAGTTTCTAATAGATAATGGAATAAACTTTTTAGCAGTGGCAACAGTTGAAGAGGCAATACGATTAAGAGAAGGTGGCATTAAATCAGATATTTTAATGATGTCATCAACAGCAGTTAAAAAAGACATTGAAAAATTAATTGAAAACAAAATAATTCTTACAGTTGGTTCTAAAGAAGCAGGACAAGCTGTAGACGAAATTGGAAACAAGTTAAATCAAAAAGTAAGAGTGCATTTAAAAATTGATACTGGCTTTGGAAGATATGGTTTTACCTATAATAATAGAGAAGAAATGATAGAACAAATAAAAAGTTGGAAAAATATAAAAATAGAAGGTACTTTTTCTCATTTTTCTTTAGCATTTTATGGTAAAGGAGAAGAATCAAAACAACAATTTAACAGATTCATTCAATGTATCGAAGTCCTAAAAATGAATGATATAGAACCAGGAATGCTACATATTTGTAATTCATCAGCATTTCTAAGATTTAGAGATATGCATTTAAATGCTGTAAGAATTGGTTCAGCTTTTTTAGGAAGATTATCAATGCCAAATGCATGGGGATTTAAGAAAGTTGGTTATTTAAAGTCAAATGTAGCAGAAATCAAAACATTGCCAAAAGGATTTAATATTGGATATTCAAACACATATAAAACCAAGAAAGAAACCAAAGTAGCTATTATACCATGTGGATATGCAGATGGTTTCAATGTTGAAGTTGGAAAAGATATGTTTAGAACAATTGATAAAATAAGATATATAGTAAGAGATGTGAAAAATTGTTTCAAAAAACAAAAATTATATGTAAAAATAAATGGGGAGAGATGTGAAGTTCTAGGAAGACTAGGAATGTTCCATGTAACGGCTAACATCACAGGAAAAAATATACAAATAAATGATGAGGTAATATTTGATGTCAGTCCAATGATGGTAGACAGTAGTATTGCTAGAGAGTATATTTAATAAGTAGAAAGGAAGAACAAAATGGAGGAAAGTAAAGAACTTAAAAATATTAGTTTTTTTAAAAAAGTGTGGTATTCAATCACTAAATTTGAAAAATATCCTGATATGGCAATAGAAGGTTTTTCTAGTGCAATAAAATATTTATTTATTCTAACAGCAATAATTACTGTTTTTTCAACAATAAGTTCATTAATTGAAATGCATAAATTAGTGGAAAATTTAGCAAAATATATAGAAGATAATATCCCAGAATTCACTTACCAAGATGGAAAAGTCAATATGGAATTATCTGAAGATATGGTTATAGATGATGTACAATATGATGGAATAGACAGGATTGTATTAAGTCCTAATACTGAAGAAGATGTAGCAAAAGAACAAGTAATAACAAATAATGAAATTGTAGGAGTTACAGTTCTTTTCTTTAAAGATCAAATTATATTAAGATCCAAAAACGAAAATAATGCCATAAACGAACAAGAATATACATACCAGGACTTTATCAAAGGTTATACACAGGAAGATATTAAACAATTTAATAAAACAGATTTAATAGACTATATGACAGGGACTGGAATGAATAATTATTACTATAGATATACAGTATCTTCTTTTATTTATTTACTATTTTTGGCATTAGTATCATCATTATTAAATGCGGTTCAAATAGCAATTTTAGGATTAGTAACAGCACTAGTTGCTAGAATAAAAATAACATTTGTAGCGATTTTTAATATGGCAATATATGCATTAACATTGCCAACAATTTTAAATATAGTATATATTGTAATAAACTATTTCACAACATTTACAATAAGCTATTTCCAAGTAGCATATACTACAATAGCATATATTTACTTAGCTGCAACAATATTCTTAATAAAAGATGACTTTATAAAAAAACAACAAGAAGTAGAAAAAATTAAACAAGAGCAGAAAAAAGTAAGAGAAGAAATAGAAAGACAAGAGCAAAAAAAACCAGAAGATAAGGAAGAAAAAAAACAAGAAGATAAAAAGAAAAAAGATGAAAAGAAGGATACAAATAAAAATGATGGGGAAGCAACTGGCTCAGAAGCTTAGAAAGGATGATTTAGATAATGAAACAAGATAAAGAACAAAATCCAAAAAAGAAAAACTCAACTATAATAAATGTAATATCAATAATTATATCATTGATATTAGTTGCACTATTAGTTTTGTTTTTATTTCAAAGTGAAGCAAAAAGAAACTCTGATGAAAATAAAATAGCATATACAGATTTAGTAAAAGAAATAAATAATGGCAATGTAGAAAAAATAGAAATGACTGTTGGAAGTACAACATTAAAAGTTAAATTAAAAGGACAAGAAGAAGAAAAAGAAGCTATAATTCCAAGTACACAAGTATTTATGGAATTAGTACAACAAAAAGCATTAGAAGGAAATGAAATTAATTTAGACCAGAAACCACAAAGTGTAATCTCTCAAATTCCATCATATTTCTTCTCACTATTACCAACATTAATAATGTTAGCATTATTTATAATGATATTTAAAATGCAAGGGCTTGGAGAAAAAGGACAAGTATATGATGACACAGCTAGAAAAACAAAAACTACATTTGATGATATTGCAGGATTAGATGAAGAAAAAGAAGAATTGAAAGAAATTGTAGAATTTTTAAAAAATCCAGAAAAATTTACAGAAATGGGAGCAAAAATACCAAGAGGAGTTTTATTATATGGTAAACCTGGAACAGGAAAAACATTAATAGCTAAAGCAATAGCAGGTGAAGCAAATGTTCCATTTATATCAATGAGTGGATCAGAATTTATTGAAATGTTTGCAGGTTTAGGAGCTTCAAGAGTAAGAAAACTTTTCGAAAAAGCAAGAAAATTATCTCCATGTATAGTATTTATTGACGAAATAGATGCAATAGGTTCAAGAAGAACAAGCAATAGTGGAGCAGAAACAGAAAATAACCAAACATTAAATCAATTACTAGTTGAAATGGATGGATTTTCTTCAGAAGAAACAATAATAATTTTAGCAGCTACAAATAGACCAGAAATGCTAGATAAAGCTTTACTAAGACCAGGAAGATTTGACAGACAAATAACAATTCCAGCTCCTGATTTAAGAGGAAGAGAAGAAATATTAAGAATACACAGCAAAGATAAAAAATTAGCAGATGATGTAACTCTACATGGTATTGCAGAAGATACAGCAGGATTTACAGGTGCCGAATTAGCAAATATATTAAATGAAGCAGCAATAATAGCAACAAAGAAAAATCATGAAGCAATAACAAATACTGATTTAGATGAAGCTGTAAAAAAAGTAACAGTCGGAATCGAAAAAACGAGTAGAAAAATTTCTGAAAAAGATAAGAAACTAACAGCATATCATGAAGCTGGACATGCAATAGTAAGCCAATTCTTACCAACTCAAACAGCAGTAAAAGAAGTATCAATAATTCCTAGAGGAGTGGCTGGAGGATACACAATGTATAAATCAGATGAAGATAAATACTATGTATCAAAAACAGAAATGGAAGAAAAACTTATTGCATTATTAGGAGGAAGAGCAGCAGAGCAACTAATTTTAAATGATATCTCAACAGGAGCAAGCAATGACATAGAAGTAGCAACAAAAATTGCAAAAGACATGGTAACAGTATATGGAATGAGCGACATAGTTGGACCAATATCTTTAAAAGATAATGAAGGACAATTAGAATATCAATTATTTGGTGAAGACATGCAAGATGTTGTTGGAAAGGAAGTTAAAAAACTTATAGATATAGCTTATAGAAATGCTCAAGAAATATTAAAGCAAAATATAGACACATTACATGCAATAGCTCAAGAATTGATGACAAAAGAAAAAATAAATGAAGAAGAATTTAATAAATTCTTTAATAATTAAAATAGAAGGGAACGTGAGAAAAAATGAACACTTTTGCTGAATACATTTTAAATGAAAAAGATTTAATATCAAAAATTGAAATAATCTATTTTTTAGCTCCAAAATTAGATATAAAAATAGATAAATCAATAATATTTAAAACTGAAATAGCCAGAATGTTTTTAAAATATACAAAGGCAAAATTAGATAACAACTTGGTTCTTACAGCATGTTTATTATGTAATTGTAAAAAAGTTGACAATGCACAAAAACTTGGAAAAGTGGAAACATACGCAATAGAAGGTGCAGAACATCTAAAAAAATTAGGATTTGATGAAAGATTTTGTAGAATATGTGAAGGAGTAAACAGATATAGTGGAATTTCTCCAAGAGAGCCTGAAAGTGATATTTTAGAATTGGCAGACCAATTTGGAGCTATGCTTATGGATAGACCAGAGAGAGTTGGATTTGCACCAGATGAAGCACTAGTATTACTTGAACACAGAAACTTAAAATCTCAGTACAATAGATATCTTGAAATATTTAGAAAGTTTGTAGAAGATATGGATAATGTAGATGTTCAAGGAATAGTAAATTCAACAGTTTTTGCAAGACTACAAAAATTAGTAAGAGAATCAAAAGATGTTCCTGATTTTGTAAGAAAATTAGCAGTTAGTTATTCAGCAAATGTTGACGAAAAAATAAACGAATTCACAGAAAACAAAAGAAATTTAGAAAATGTTGCAATGTTTAGTAGCGAAACAGAAGCCAAAATATTAAACAAACAGTTAAATTATTAATAGACGAAAGGAAACAATAAGATGTACGAAGTATTTGCAGATTTACATGTTCATATAGGAAGAAGCGAAAATGGAAAACCAATAAAAATAACAGCAGCAAGAAGCTTAAACTTTGCTAATATTGCTAAAGAATGTGCTGAAAGAAAAGGAATTAATATAGTAGGAATAATAGATTGTGCTTCACCATATGTAATAGAAGATATTGAAAACTTTCTAAAAACTGGAGAAGCTTATGAGTTAGAAGATGGAGGAATAATCTATAAAGATAAGGTATGTATTCTATTAGGAAGTGAAGTTGAAACATCTGAAAAAGGAAGAAACGGAAACTCAGGAAGTGCGCACAATCTATGTTTCTTTCCACATTTAAGTGATATAAAAAAATTCTCAAAAGAAATGAGTACACACATAAAAAATATTACTCTAAGTACTCAAAGGTCAAATGTATCAGGATATGAATTAATAGATATTGTCGAAAAATATAATGGAATATTAATACCAGCACATATATTTACACCATTTAAGAGCTATTACGGTAATTGTACAGATAGATTAGAAAATATATTTAAAGAAAAATATGCCAAAATATTTGCTGTAGAATTAGGATTAAGTTCAGATACATATTTAGCAGATATGATTTCAGAATTAGAAACAAAAACATTTGTAACTAATTCAGATGCACATTCTTTGCCTAAAATAGCAAGAGAATATAATAAAATGCTTGTTGAAGATATAAGTTTTAAAGAAGTTGTAAAGGCATTAAAAAACGAAGATGGAAGAAAAATATTAGCAAATTATGGACTAGACCCAAAACTTGGAAAATATCATAGAACACATTGCGACAACTGTGATTCTACAATAGAAACAAAAGAACCTGTATCAGTATGTCCAGAATGTGGAAGTAATAAAGTTACCTTTGGAGTGTTTGATAGAATTGAATTAATAAAAGATAAAGAAACAACAAAAAGCCCAGAAAGTAGGCCACCATATATTTATCAAATACCATTATCATTTATTCCAGGAGTTGGTGGAAAAACAATCGAAAAATTACTTGAAACATTTGAAACAGAGATGAACATTTTACATAAATTATCTGAAGATGATATAGAAGCAGTAGTAGGCAAAAAAGTCGCACATAGTATTGAAAATGCTCGTGAGGGAAAAGTTAAAGTTGAAGCCGGTGGTGGAGGCAACTATGGAAAAATTACAGGAGCATAAATAAAAATGTTCTAAAAAGAATCTTTATTGAATAGACATTATGTATAAACTTACAGTTTAAATAAGGAGAATGTCTATGCAAAAGAGGAAGAACGAAATTTTTACAATTGTTAAAGACGACATAAAAAATAATTTAAAATCATATGCAATAATTGTTATAATATTTACAGTAGGAATTTTTTTAGGAGTACTGTTTATAAATCAAACAGAACAAAAAGAAGAAATAACAGAATATATAAATACATATATTGAACAAACCAAAACAATCCAAAATGGTGATTTTTTTGGATTGTTAAAAGATGATATAAAAGGAAATATATTATTAGTTTTATTATTATGGTTTTCAGGAACAACAATAATAGGAATTCCAATAGTTTTTGGAATATTACTATTTAGAGGATTTTGCTTAGGATACACAATTGCATCATGTGTATATGTATTAGGCAAAATTAAAGGCTTAATATTTGTTTTAATAACAATATTTTTACAAAATATAATATTTATTCCTGCTATAATCATCTTGGGAGTAAGTAGTATTAAATTATATAAATCAATAATAAAAGATAGAAGAAAAGAAAATATAAAATTATCAATCTTGAAGCATAGCATAAGGACTGTTTTCATATTAATTGCATTAATTTTATCTTCTATAATTAAAATCGGAATTTCATATAAATTAATAATAGAATTAATAAAATATTTTTAAAAATTCCATAAAAGCTATTTACAATTTTGTGAAAATTTGATATAACATGAAGTATATCAGTTATGTAAAATTCTAGATATACATACAATAATAATTTAACATAGGTGGGGGAAAAAATGGAAGAACAATTAAACTTATTTTTTGGATTTTTAGAGAATGATAAAAAGGTATCAAGCAATACCCTTCAATCATACAAAAGAGACTTAAAGCAATTTGAAAAATATATACAAGAAAAAGGAGAAGACTACAGTAAAATAACAGATGAAGGAATAAAAACATATATCAAATATATGCAAGAAATAGGTAAAAAACCATCAACAATATCAAGAGGATTAGCATCAATTAGATCATTTTACCAATATGAGGTAAAAGAACAAAAAATTGAAAAAGACCCAACAGAAGGAATTCAATCACCTAAAATAGAAAAAAGAGTACCAAGTGTACTAACATCAAATGAAGTAGCATTATTATTGGAACAACCAAAAAATGTTGACTTAAAAGGAACAAGAGATAAAGCAATGTTAGAATTTGCTTATGCTACAGGAATGAGAGTAACAGAAATAATATCATTAAATATAGAAGATGTAGATTTAGAAAGAGGATATGCTACTTGTAGAAATGGTAAAAAAGAAAGAACAGTACCATTAGGAAACATCTCATTAAAAGCATTAAAAGATTATGTACAAAATGCAAGAGATGTTATGATTAAAGATAAAAATGAAAAAGCATTATTTGTTAATGTTAATGGACAAAGATTAACAAGACAAGGATTTTGGAAAATAATAAAATACTATAAGGAACAAGCTCATATAGAAAAAGATATAACACCACATGTTTTAAGACATTCATTTGCAACACATCTTTTACAAAATGGAGCAGACTTAAAATCAATTCAAACAATGTTAGGACATTCAGATATATTATCAACACAAATTTATATGCAATTTCAAGATGAAACTTTGAAAAATGTATATAAAAAAGCTCATCCAAGAGCATAGAAATAGTAAAAAATATAATTTTGTAAAATGCCTCAATAATGAGGCTTTTTTCTATTAAAAATCAGATTTTTTAGGAGGATGAAATGAAAGAAATAATAATTGCTTCAAATAATAAAGGAAAAATAAAAGAAGCTCAAGAAATTTTAAAAGACTATAAAATAATTGCAATGAAAGAAGCTGGAATTAATATAGATGTTGAAGAAGATAAAGATACATTTGAAGGAAATGCGATAAAAAAAGCTGAAACAATATCAAAAATTGCACAAGGAAAACCATGCATCGCTGATGATTCAGGAATAGAAATAGAATACTTAAAAGGTTTCCCAGGAGTACATACAAAAAGATGGTTAGACGGAACAGATAGAGAAAGAAATGAAGCAATATTAGAAAAACTTAAAGGTGTTTCAAAAGAAAATAGAAAAGTTAAATTTGTTACAGCTATTGCAATTTCAAATGGAAAAAAATCTGATGTAGTAGTAGAAAATATTGATGGATACATTTCTGAGAATATTAGAGGAGAAAACGGATTTGGATTTGATGAAATATTTGAACTAGAAAATGGTAAAACATTAGCAGAACTTACAAATGCAGAAAAAAATGAGATAAGTGCAAGGAGAAAAGCTTTAAACAAAATTTACAATATAATGGAAAAGTATTGATTTTTTGTCAATTTTATGTTAATATATATTCGTTATGCATTTGCATAATAGTAGTAAGTGTTTTCCATAGCACAACAACCGAAAAAAATAAAAGGAGGCAAATTATGGAATTCTTACGGAACTTACTCTCTGGGCCGACTATTGGAATAATCATTGCGATTATTGCCATTGTCGTCATTTTAACGACTGGTTATCTCAAGGCTCCGCCTGATACAGCAATCATCATTTCCGGTATCGGAAAGAAACCAAGAATTTTGATTGGCAGGGCAGGTTTGCGGATTCCCTTCTTCGAGAGGATTGACAGACTTACCTTGAAGCAGATTAATATCAACTTTAGAACAGAAGACTACATCCCCACAAAGGATTATATCAACATCACAGTGGATGCTGTAGCAAAAGTTCATGTCGACATGGAGAAAATCGCAGTGGCAATGACCAACTTCCTCAATAAGAGTGAGGATGAGATTATTGCAGACCTGCAAGGCACATTGCAAGGTAATATGCGTGAAATCATTGGTACTATGTACCTTAAAGAAATCTGTAATGACAGAAGTTCTTTTAGCGACAAGGTAAAAGAAAGTGCTAGTCCTAACATGAGCAACCTTGGTATTGAGATTTTGTCTTGTAATATTCAGACAATCTCTGACCGCAATAACCTGATTGAAGATATGGGTATGGATAATACCAGTAAGATCAAGAAGGATGCGGCTATTGCCAAGGCAGAATCTGAAAGAGATGTCGCTATTGCGGAGGCTCAGGCCAAAAAAGCTGCTAATGATGCAAGAGTTGAAGCTGAAACTCAGATTGCTGAGAAAAATAACCAGCTTGCAATTAAACAGTCCCAGCTCAAGATTTCTGCTGATATGAAGAAGGCAGAAGCTGATGCTGCCTACAAGATTCAGGAACAAGAACAGCGTAGAACCATCGAAGTCAACTCCGTAAATGCTGACATTGCTCGGCAGGAGCGTGAGGCTGAACTCAAGAAAGTCGAAGTTCAAGTTACTGAGCAAGCTCTTGATGCCGAAGTCAAGAAAAAGGCAGATGCTGAACAGTATGCTCAGCAAAAGAGGGCTGAAGTTGAACTCTTCCAGCGTCAGAGAGATGCTGATGCTAAAGCATACGAGATTCAGAAAGAAGCTGAAGCCATGAGAGCCAAAGCTGAAGCTGAAAAGTATGCTGCTGAACAGAAGGCTGCAGGTATTCGCACTATTGGTGAAGCTGAAGCTGCTGCTGTCAAGGCAAAAGGTCTTGCTGAAGCAGAAGGCATCGACAAAAAGGCTGAAGCCATGAGAAAAATGGGTGAAGCCTCTGTTTTGGAAATGTTCTTCAAGGCCTATCCTGAGGTTATGGCAGCTGCTGCCAAGCCTTTGGAGAATGTTGGCAACATCACGATGTATGGAGAAGGCAATTCTGCTAAGTTGATTGGCGACATTGTCAACTCCGGAACACAGGTCATGAGTGGCGTGGAACAGGCAACTGGGCTTGATATTAAAGCACTTCTGTCTGGTTTCCTTGGCGGAAAGCTCGCTGGTTCGAATTCTGGCGATGATACGGAAGCTTCTGATAAGTCTTCTTCGGAAGAGAAGCCCGTGATTTGACTCGGGTCTGATGTTGACGAAACTGTAAAGTTTTGAAAACATGAGTGAAGAGTAAGAAAGTAAGTAATTAAACTAAACAAAATAGGAGTGGGCAATGCCTGCTCCTATTTTGGCTTTAAAATTTGTCACAGGGACGGTCCTTAATGGCAAAAAAGTTTGAACAATAAATTATTGACATAAAATGTTAAATAATATATAATGTAACTGTTTACTTTTTAAACAGTACTTTAAATAACACTACAAAATGAAAGGAGTGTATGATTACAAAGTCATACAAATAAAATATGCCAGAAATAATACCACAATTTTTAAAAGAAATGTTAGTTAATCAATATGGACAAGAAACAACAGAAAAAATAATAAAAGGATATGTTAAAAAAGTTGTAACAATAAGAATCAATACTATAAAAACAGATAAACAAGAAATAATAGATAAACTAAAAAATGCACAAATTGAATTTGATGAAATCGAATATAACAACAATGCTCTTATAATAAGAAATAAAAATGAAGAAGATTTAAGAAAACTAGATGTGTATGAAAATGGAGAAATATACATGCAAAGCCTATCTTCTATGTTACCTCCAATTGTATTAGAACCAAGAGAAAAAGAAAATATACTAGATATGACTGCTGCACCTGGAGGAAAGACAACACAAATGTCTGCAATGACTGATAATAAGGCATATATAACAGCATGTGAAAAAAATAAAATTAGAGCAGAAAGATTAAAATACAATTTGCAAAAGCAAGGTGCTAAGATGGTAAATGTTATGCAAGAAGATGCTCGTAAATTAAGTGACTATTTCTCATTTGACAAAATACTATTAGATGCACCATGTAGTGGAAGCGGAACAGAAAATGTTTTGAATGCGAAATTCACAGAAGAACTAATTGAAAGGTCTGTAAAAACACAAGAGGAACTATTAAAAAAAGCTTTAAAGATTTTAAAACCTGGTGGAGAAATGGTATATTCAACATGCTCAATACTTAAACAAGAAAATGAAGATCTTTTAAAGAAATTTTTGAAAAAATCAAAAATAGAGATTATGCCAATCAATTTAACAGACGAAATACCTATGCTTCCAACAACTTTGAAGGGAACAGTATGTGTTTGTCCAACAGAAATCTATGAAGGTTTCTTTGTGGCAAAGATAAAAAAATTAAGTTAATTTCTTTAAGTTATTTACTTAAAGATTTAACTTATATAAATATAATAACAATAAAATATCTAAAAATCAATAGTTTCAAATTATAAAAATTGAAAATTTTATGATTATATAAAAGTATTATACGAAAACCAAAAACAATGAAATTCACTTCTAACAGCGGTTTTCGTATTTTTTTTGTTCCTTAAGTAAATAACTTAAGGAAAACAAAAGAAATAGGAGGAACAAAGAATGTATTTAAGTAAATACAAAAGCAAAAGTTTACAAAAAGGAATAACATTAATAGCATTAGTAGTAACAATAGTAGTGATATTAATACTAGCAGGAGTATCAATCTCAATGCTATCAGGAGATGATGGAATAATAATAAATGCGGGAAAGGCAAAAGAAGAAACAGACAGCAAAGGAGTACAAGAACAAGTAGAATTAATGACATCAGAATATATAATGCAAAAAAATACTGGAGGAGAAGATAGCATAAAGAAATATTATCAAACTCAAGCTTCAAAAGGAGAAATATCAAGTATAAGAGAAAATAACGACAACACATATACCATAACAAAAGACGGATATGAAGTAAAGATTGATGAAAACGGAAAAACAATAAAAATAAATGAAAAAGAAAAAATACCAGTAACAGATATCTGGTACAAAATTGATGGAACCACCATACATTTGAGTAATTCTGATTTAGGTGGATATACAAAACATGATGAAAGTTTAAGTTATCCTGAATGGGCAGGAACAGTTAGTAACCCAAGTGATGTTACAAAAGTAACCTTTGAAAATGTGGTAGCACCAACAAGTACAAAACAATGGTTTCAATACATGGAAAGCCTAACTGAAATAGAAAAATTAGAAAATTTTAATACAAGTAATACAACCAATATGAGTGGAATGTTTATACAATGTACTAGTTTGTTAAGCTTAGATTTAAGCTCATTTGATACAAGTAATGTAACAGATATGAGCTTTATGTTTGGAGCTGATACTAAAACAATGAATATACAAAGCTTAAATATAAGCAGTTTTGATACAAGTAAAGTAACTGATATGATGTCAATGTTCGGTCAGTGTAGAAGACTTAACTATATAGACTTAAATAATTTTAATACTAAAAATGTGAAAAATATGATTATGATGTTTATTGGATGTAGAGATTTAAAAGAATTAGATTTAAGCTCATTTGATACTGGAAATGTTAGTACAAGTGAATTTATGTTTGGTAGTAATGTTACTTGTCCAGTATATATAGGAGAGAAATGGACATTATCAGAAACAAATACTAGGTATAATGGAAGCTTTCAAAAAATAATAAAATAATTATCAAAATATTGATAAAAATATATATCTATGTTAATATTTACTTATCATATAAACAATAAATGAAAGGGAAAATTATGAAAAAAAGTAAAAAAATTATAACAATAATATGCATTTTAATCATTATATTAAGTATTTGTGGCTATTTTGTAATTGATTATATTTTGGACAAAGATATAGAAAAACAGCAACAAGAGTTGCAAGAAATCATAAATAAATATGGAACTGTAAATGAAGAAAATGTCAACACAATTGTAGCTAAATTTAATACAGAAGTCATGGAAAACGGTTCACAATATCCTGCAAGTAATGAAAACTCTAGAACAGAAAATAACGTTTATTGGCATTTATTAAGTGATGATATATATCTATTTGTTAAACCATTAGAATTTACAGGAGATAATGAAAAAGACATAGTGAGTACATCAACAATTAATTATCCAAATGACTTAGACAATGAAGAAACGGCAATACAATATGTTAAAAATTTGATTAAAGCAAATAACACAGATTTATCTTATGAAGAAATTAATCAATTGATAAATGACGCAAAAGAAGCATTTACAAAACAGAGTGGTACTACAGTAAATAATGGTAAAGGAATTTCAGTGGCATTTGTTGAAGATGAATCAAATTGTGAATATCAAATTATTAGATTATTACCTCAAAATTAATATAAAAAATTATCATTAATTATTAAACTTAAAGAAATAAACTATGTAATCATTATATAAATAAAACACATAAAAAATCAATAGTTTTAGCAAAAAAATTAACATTACTTTTAACAAAATTTAAATAAAAAAAGAAATAAAAAGAATAAGTAAAATGCTAAGTTTTGTATGGTCTTGGCATTTTTTTATTTCTTTAAGTTTAATAATTAAAGATAAAAATAAAATAAACAGGAGGAAGAAAAAATGTATTTAAAAAACAAAAGTAAAATATTACAAGAAAAAGGAATAACATTAATAGCACTAGTAGTAACAATTTTGTTCTCTTATGACGAAAAAATAAAATGTAGTAATAGCAAAGGTTTCCTCCCAACAACAATTTAATAAAAATAAAATTTTCACATATTTAGAAGATGAATTGTAAAAAATAATAATACAATGTCATCTTTTTTTGAATTTATAATGAAATTTAGAAAAATACATGATATAATGCTAATTGTTAAGAGATAATTAAATTTGGCAGACGGCGTCTGCATAATTAGAAAGAGGAGAATATGAACGAATTAGAAAATATAGATAATATTAATATTGATGACTTGTATAACAGAATAGTTACATTGATAGAAAATGCAAAAAGAAATGTAGCAACTACAGTAAACCAAGAAATGACATTATTGTATTGGAATATAGGAAAAGATATAACAGATAATGTTTTAAAAAATAAGAAAGCAGAATATGGAAAAGCTGTAATTAAAAAATTGAGTCAAAAGTTAACTATTGAATATGGTCGAGGATATAGTAGAGCCAATTTATTTAGAATGATAAAATTCTATGAATATTTTAATGATTTTGAAAAAATCTCGACATTGTCGAGAAAATTAAGTTGGTCACATTTCGTTGAATTATTACAAGTACAAGATAAATTAAAAAGAGAATTTTATGCAACAATATGTTCGAATGAATATTGGTCAGTAAGAACATTAAGGGAAAGAATGGAGTCAGCTTTATTTGAAAGAACAGCAATATCTAAAAAGCCAGAAGAAACTATAATAAATGATTTGCAATTGTTAAGCAATGAAAATAAGATGACTACAAATTTATTTTTTAGAGATCCATATATATTAGACTTTTTAGATTTAAAAGATACATATAGCGAAAAAGATTTAGAGAATGCAATTATAAGCGAATTAGAAAAGTTTATTTTAGAAATGGGAAATGATTTTGCTTTTTTGGCTAGGCAAAAGAGAATAACAATAGATGGAGAAGATTATTATATTGATTTGTTGTTCTACCATAGAAAAATGAAAAGATTAGTAGTTATAGAATTAAAACTAGATAAATTTAGACCAGATTACAAAGGTCAAGTTGAATTATATCTAAAATGGCTAGATAAATATGAAAAAGCAGAAGGAGAAGAATCACCAATTGCTATTATATTATGTGCAACAAAAAGCGATATGATGGCACAATTATTAGAATTAGATAATAGTGGAATACATGTAGCACAATATTTGACAGAATATGTACCAAAAGAAATATTAGAGCAGAAATTGATAAATAGTATAGAAAATGCAAAAATACAATTAGAACAAAGAAAAAATGTAGAGGATAATAACAAATAATTTAAATTTTCTCGACACTGTCGAGAAAATTTAAATTAACAGAAACACTTTGAATTTAGAAATAAGTTCAAGGTGCTTTTTTTATGGAAATTTTTTATCTACATCAAAAAAATCGAAAAAACACTGAAATTTATATGGTTTCAGTATTTTTTTGGCTTCCTTAAGCATAATACTTAAAGAAAATCTTATAAAATAATAATATCATTAAACAATAATAAAGTCAATAGTTTAAAAAATAATATAAATTATTTTTTTAAAAAGTTACTTCTGCTGAAATCCTTGAAAAACAAGTAATTCGCGAATTTTTCTATTCATAAAGTATTATGCTTAAAGAAAAAAGACTATATTTAAATGTAGGATAATCATTCAAACATAGTGCATAATTAATATATGCAAAAAGAGAATGTGGTTAAAGGAGAGGGGAATGAGATGAAAACAAAAGAAGCAAAAGCAAGAAACAATGGAATAACATTAATAGCATTAGTAGTAACAATAGTAGTGTTATTAATACTTGCAGGAGTATCAATATCAATGCTATCAGGAGATGATGGTATAATAAAAAATGCTCAAAAAGCAAAAGAAGAAACAGGAAGAGCACAGGAGGAGGAACAAACAAAACTTGAAGAAATGGAAGATACAATAAATGAATATGCAGGAATAGACTGGGATACTGTATTATCTAATGCACAAAAACATCCAGAACAAAAGACGAGTACAGCAATAGGAGTAGGAACAGATGGAAGACCTGTTAATATGGATTTGTGGGAATATACTTTATTAGAGGACGGAACATATGCATTAAATAGTGAAGAAACAATAACAGCGGTTAAAGAGAATAATTGGTCAGCAATAACTATGGGATATACAGGCACATTCACAGAAAATGGTAAAATAGATGGAGTATTACCACAATATATAAAAGATGATACAGATAGTAATTTTATTCCGGTAACAGATTTATCGTGCTCGTTTGCAAGAAATGCAGAAATAAAGGTAATGCCACAAATTCCTAGTACTGTAAAGATACTAAATAATACCTTTTTAAATTGTGAAAAATTGATAGAGGTTAGTTCTATACCTTTTGGTGTAACTGATTTACAATCAACATTTTCGAGATGTACAAGTTTAACAAAGATGCCTAAAATAGCTGATACTGTTACCAATATGAATTCTACATTTTATTTATGTAGTAATTTATCAATTGTTTCAGAACTTCCAAAAAGTTTAAAAACTATGGAATTTACATTTGAAGGATGCTCAAAACTTACAGAAGTACCAGAAATTCCTAATGGAGTAGTATCTTTAAGAGGAACTTTTTATAATTGCATTGGCATAACATCAAGTCCAGTGATTCCAAATACTGTTACTTCAATGAGAGCGACATTTTCAGGATGTACCAATCTAATAACAGCACCAGAAATTCCTGAAAGTGTAGAAAATCTACAGAATACATTTCAAGAATGTTCAAGCCTAACAGGAACGATAACTATTAATGCTAAAGTGAATGGAACTACTTTAGACAACAATTACAATGATTATTATTGTTTATTTTTTAAAGCAGCAACAAATGAAGGATGTAGTATAAAACTAACAGGTACATGTTCAGTATTGCAAGATATAGTTACAGATACTAATAAAGATAATATAACACTTTTATGAAAATTTAGAAGATTTATTAATTATTTATGATATATCCTGTCATTTCGCATGGTCATAATGAAAAAAACTAGCATTAAAAACATAAAACGAGAATAAAGAAAAAGAATCCTCATATAGAGGATTTTTTCTTTATAAAACATTGACAAACCACAATAAAAATAATATAATGTTAACCGAAGTTAACAAAAGGAGCAAAAATATGATATCGAAATCTTTAGAAGAATATCTAAAAACAATGTATCTGTTAAAAAAGCAAAATGATAAAATAAGAGTTACAGACATTGCAGAAAAAATGAATTGTACAAAAGCTAGTGTTAACAAAGCAATATATAATTTAAAGGATGAAAGAATGTTAAACTACGAATCATATGGTACAATAGAACTTACAGAAGAAGGAGAAAACTTAGCAAAGAAAATTCTAGAAGCATATGATATTGTTTATTTATTTTTAAAAGATGTATTAGAACTTAATGAAGAAGATGCAAAAAATGAAGCAGAGAAGATTAAATTAGCAACAACTGACAATACTATAAATAAACTTGCCAGATATGTACATAAAGAGTTAGGACTAAGTAATTTAAATTGTAATTATGATATAAATCAAGAAAAATGTAGAAGTTGCATAAAAAGAACAGCAACTAAGAAAAAATGACAAAACAGAACCGGCACCAAGTGCCAAAAAAATTTGCCACTAAGGAACGTCCCCGTGGCAAAAAATCAGAAAGGAAATTAATATGAGTAAATTATTAGAAATCAAAAACTTACACGTAAACGCAGAAGAAAAAGAAATACTAAAAGGAATAAACTTAAACATAAACAAAGGAGAAATTCATGTAATAATGGGACCAAACGGATCAGGAAAAACAACAACAGCAAATGCAATTTTAAATAATCCTGAATACACAAAAACAGAAGGAAAAATCATATTTGATGGACAAGACATAACAGACTTAAAAACAGACGAAATTGCAAGAAAAGGAATATTTATGTCATTCCAACTACCAGAAGAAATTCCAGGAATATCTGTAACAAACTTCTTAAAATATGCAAAAAACAAAGCAACAGGAAAACCTGTAAAAATATTTGAATTCAAAGATGAGTTAAAAAAATACATGGAAGAACTAAATATGAATCCAAAAAACATGGAAAGAAGCTTAAATGTGGGATTTTCTGGAGGAGAAAAAAAGAAAAACGAAATATTACAAATGTTAGTATTAAACCCAAAACTTGCAATATTAGATGAAACAGACTCAGGACTAGATGTTGACGCAATAAAAACTGTATCAAAAGGAATAAAAATGTTCAAAAACGACAATAATGCAGTTCTTATAATAACTCACAATACAAAAATACTACATGAATTAAAAGTTGACTATGTTCATGTTTTAGTAAACGGAAAAATTGTAAAAACAGGTGAACAAGACTTGGCTGAAGAAATAGAAGAAAACGGATATGCGCAATACAAATAAAATGAGTGAAAGGAAAAATATATGAAGACTCAAGTAGAAGAAATAAATAGAAATATTTATGACATAAAAAATAAAGATGAATATGATTTCAAAATAAAAAAAGGTATAACAAAGGAAATTATAGAAGAAATATCAGACCAAAAAAACGACCCAGACTGGATGAGAGAATTTAGATTAAAAGCTCTAGAAGTATATAATCAACTTGAAATGCCAACATGGGGACCTGACTTATCAGAACTAAATATGGATGAAATTGCAACATATGTAAGACCAAAAACAAAGTTAAATACTTCATGGGAAGATGTGCCAGAAGATATAAAAAACACATTTGATAAACTTGGAATACCAGAGGCAGAAAAGAAATCACTTGCTGGAGTTGGCGCACAATATGACTCAGAAGTAGTATATCACAGCATGAAAGAAGATTTAATAAAACAAGGTGTAATATACACAGATATGGAAACAGCAGTAAGAGAATATCCGGAACTTGTAAAAAAACATTTTATGAAATGCGTTCCAGTAACAGACCATAAATTTGTAGCATTACACGGAGCTGTTTGGTCTGGAGGTTCATTTGTATATGTTCCAAAAGGTGTAAAAGTAGAAATACCTCTACAATCATACTTTAGACTTAATTCACCAGAATCAGGTCAATTTGAGCATACTTTAATAATAGTAGAAAAAGGTGCAAGTTTACACTTTATAGAAGGATGTTCAGCACCAAAATATAATAAAGTAAACTTACATGCAGGATGTGTTGAGCTATATGTAAAAGATGGTGCATATTTAAGATATTCAACAATAGAAAACTGGTCAAAAAACATGCTAAATTTAAACACTAAAAAAGCAATAGTAGGTAAAAATGCACAAATGGATTGGGTATCAGGTTCATTTGGCTCTAAAATATCAATGTTATATCCAATGAGTATATTAAATGGAGAAGGAGCAAAAACAGAATATACTGGAATATCATTTGCTGGAAAAGGTCAGAACTTAGACACAGGATTCAAAGTTGTTCACAATGCTCCAAATACTTCTAGTGTAGTAAATTCAAAATCAATTTCAAAAAACGGAGGAAAATGCACATATAGAAGTTTAGTAAAAATAAAAGAAAATGCAAAAAATTCTAAATCATCAGTATCTTGTGAATCATTAATGTTAGATGATTTTTCAATATCTGACACAATACCTGTAAATGACATTCAAACAGATGAAGTAGAATTCTCACATGAAGCTAAAATTGGTAAAATAAGTGATAAAGCAATTTTCTACTTAATGAGTAGAGGATTATCAGAAGAAGATGCAAAGGCCATGATAGTAAGAGGTTTTGCAGAACCAATAGCAAAAGAATTACCAGTTGAATATGCAGTCGAAATGAATAATCTTATTAATTTAGAATTAGAGGGAGCAATAGGTTAATATGGAAAAATTAAAATTAAATGAAACACCTGTTAGAACATCTCGTAATTATAATATGAATAATATAAAACTTGAAAATATAGAAATACCAGCAAAAATTCCAAGTTTTAATAATGTACAAATAACAGGAAATAATTCAAAAGTTTCAATTGACTCACAAACAAGCAAAATTAATTTAAAATATGGTCTAAATAAGAAATTGCTTGAACAATTAGATTTATATGCTAATCAAAAGTTAAAATTAACAATAGATAACAAAACAAATAAAGAAACAATAATAAATTTTAAACTAGATGAAAAAGAACCAATATTATTAGACAATATTGAAATTAATGCAAATGAGCAAACAAATGCAACTGTAATAATAAAATATGAAACAACTAAAAATGTTAAAGCTTTTCATAATGCTGTAATAAGAACTAACGCAAAAAAAGATGCAAATATAAATATAATACTTATAAATTTAGTAAATCTAAGCACAGATAACTTTATAAGTATACAAAATAACTTTGAAGAAAATTCTAGAATAAATTATACAATAGTTGATTTTGGTGGAAAAAATAGTATTACAAATTATTATTCAAACTTAGTAGGAGATAATTCAAACAATCAATTAAATGTGGTTTATTTAGGAAAAGAAAATCAATTATTTGATTTAAATTATATAGGTGAATTAAGAGGCAAAAAAACTAATATTGATATAGAAGTTCAAGGAGCATTAAAAGATAATGCAAAAAAACATTTTAAAGGAACAATAGATTTCAAAAAAGGTTGTAAAAAAGCTAAAGGAAACGAAAACGAAGTTTGTATGCTTTTATCAGATACGGCAAAATCACTAGCATTACCAATGCTTCTATGTTCTGAAGAGGATGTAGAAGGAAATCATAGTACTGCAACAGGAAAAATAGGAGAAAAAGAATTATTTTATATTATGAGTAGAGGATTTGAATTTAAAGAAGCTATGAAATTAATGGTAAGAGCAAGATTCAACAAAATACTTGACAACATAAAGAATGACGAAATAAAAAACGAAATTTTACAAGAAATTGATAGTAGATTAGATTAAAGGAGAATATTCATGAATAATTTAAAAAAAGATTTCCCTATATTAGAAAACAAGAATATTGCGTATTTAGATAGTGGTGCTACGACACAAAAACCAAAACAAGTAATAGAAGCAATAAAAAAATTCTATGAAACATCAAATGCTAATCCTCATAGAGGGGCATATGGTCTAAGCATTGAAGCAACCGAAATTTATGAGGGCACTAGAACTAAAATAGCAAAATTTATAAATGCAAAACATAGAGAAGAAATCATATTTTCAAAAAATGCTACAGAAAGTTTAAATCTAATAGCATATTCATATGGAATGGACAACCTAAAAAAAGACGATGAAGTTGTAATTTCAATAATGGAACACCATTCTAACTTAGTTCCATGGCAAAAAGTAACAAAAGTTACTAATAGCAAATTAAAATATATGTATATAAATGAAAATTATGAAATATCAGAAGAGGAAATAGAAAATAAAATAACAGATAGAACAAAAATTGTAGGAATAACACATATATCAAATGTTTTAGGAACAATTAACAATGTGAAGAAAATTATAGAATATGCCCATAAAAAAGGTGCAATTGTAATTGTTGATGCATCTCAAAGCATCCCACATATGAAAATTGATGTTCAAGACTTAGATGCGGATTTTTTAGTATTTTCAGGACACAAGATGTTAGCTCCACTTGGAGTTGGTGTTCTATATGGAAAAAAAGAATTGTTAGAAAAAATGACACCATTTATTATGGGGGGAGATATGATTGAATATGTGTATGAACAAGACACTACATTTGCAGAATTACCAAATAAATTTGAAGCGGGAACTCAAAATGTAGAGGGAGTAGTAGGTCTTGGTGCAGCAATTAATTATATTGAAAGTATTGGATATGATAAAATCCAAGAAATTGAAAAAGAAGTTGTATCATATGCAAAACAAGAATTGTCAAAATTAGATTATTTGACATTATACATGACTTCTAATGAAAACAAACACTCATCAGTAATATCATTTAATATAAATGGTGTGCATCCACATGATGTAGCAAGTATATTAGATTCTGTTGGAGTATGTGTTCGTTCAGGAAACCATTGTGCACAACCACTTATGAGATTTTTAGGAATAGATTCAACATGTCGAGCAAGTTTTTATTTGTATAATACAAAAGAAGATGTTGACAGCTTAGTAAATGGATTAAATAAAGCTTATGAAATGTTTAAAAAATATATAAAAAATTAAATGTCAATAGAAAGGTGAAAAATGGAAGATTTAAGTAATGTTTACAATGAACTAATAATGGAACATAGCATGAATTCATACAATAAAAAGAAATTAAAAAATGCTGATTTCTCAGAAATAGGACATAATCCAAATTGTGGAGATGAGATAACATTAGAGTTAAAGTTAAATGGGGATATAATAGAAGATATGGCTTTTTCTGGGCATGGATGTGCAATTTCACAAGCCTCTACATCAATAATGATAGACACATTAAAAGGTAAAACGATAGAAGAAGCAAAAGATATAATCAACACTTTTATTGAAATGATTAAAAGAGAAATTACAGATGATGAGCAACTAAAAAAATTAGAAGATGCTATAGCATTTAAAAATATTTCAAATATGCCTGCTAGAGTAAAATGTGCATTATTAGCTTGGCATACAATAGAAGATATGTTAAATAAAAAAGATAATGTGGGTAAAGGAAGTATAGATAGTTGTCATTAAAATGATAAGGATTCACAAATAGCACAAAACACTTGACATAAAATGAAATTGGATGATATAATTGCAATATGCAGAATAACTGCAAATAATAAAGAAAGAGGTCTTTAACTATGTATATTGTGGCAGAACTTCCTAACCGGCAAACTAACAACTCTTTAAGTGCTGAAGTGGTGGTAGAAGATGAAAAGAAAAGTAATAAACAAATTATCTTAGAAATTGAATTTTTTTATAATCAATTTTCAAGTTTAAGACTTAATGGTAGACAATATAGGGCTGGTAATATTCCTATTTATAAAGATGCTGAAAATGAAGTAAATATTGATTATTCAAGAACATTTACTGATGCTATTCTTGATGTTATAAGTCAAGAAAAAATTAGTCCTGATATTATTTTATTGTCAAACTATAGTTTTATATTGGGGCTCAAACAAGAAGGCATATGCCAAAAAGAAAAATTGAAATTTATCCCGCTAAGGATAAATTTCAAAACCAACATTGATAAGGGCGAAAGCTCTTATCTCTTATATTATATATATTAACATATAAAAAATTGAAAGTCAACAGAAAGGTAAAAGGAATTGTAGATAATTATCAATATAAGTTTAATACTAGTAAGTAACACAAAAAAACTTGACATAAAACAAAATAAATAATATAATTGCAATATGCAGAATAACTGCAAATAATAAAGAAAGAGGTCTTTGACAATGTTTGAAATTGCATTTTTTCAGCGGGCAGACAAATTTGTAGGAGGAAATGCCCAGGAAAGATGGGCCAAAATTATCCTTAAAGAAGATGATTGGTGTTCTTGTGAAGAACCTAGTGGAGAAATTTTCAAAATTATTGTAGATGAAGAAAAGTGTAATAACATTCCATTACTGCAAGATAACGATTCTAGTTTTGATCTTGATTTTGAAGACGCTTCTGAGGGAATTAAAGAAGCAATTCAAAAACATAATTTCAAACCTGAAGTAATTCTTTCCACTGCTTTAATGAGAATGTATGAAATGATTTATTCCGCTGATAAAGGAAAAATTTCTTTAAATGTTTTGGTTACACCACATAAAAATATTTTGCATTATTTTTGCTGTGGTGTAGACAATGAGATTTTGATAGTTTCGTTTACAAGTTTAAAGGGTTTACTTTAACTGAAAACGCGTAACGAAACTAACGGCTAAGTAACTCTTTCGCCCACTAAACCTAAAAATAGGGTTTAGTGGGTTTGCTTATATAAATATTAAAAAGAAAATGAGGAAAAGAAATGGAAAATAAAAAAGTATTATTAGGAATGAGTGGAGGAGTAGATAGTAGTGTATCAGCTCTATTATTACAAAAACAAGGATATGAAGTAATAGGAGCAACATTAGAACTATTTACAAAGAACAATAATTGTGATAAAAATACATATGTAGATGTAAAAAATATATGTGAATCATTAGGAATTCCACACTACATTTATAATTGTAAACAACAATTTAAAGAACATGTAATTCAAGATTTTATAAATTGTTATTCTATTTGCAAAACACCAAACCCATGTATTGAATGTAACAGATACATGAAATTTGGAGTGATGTGGGAAAAAGCAAAAGAGCTTGGCTGTAATTATATAGCAACTGGACATTATGCAAAAACAGAATATAGTGAAAAATATAATAGATGGGTATTAAAAAAATCTAGTGCAGGGAAAAAAGATCAAAGTTATGTATTATGGAATATTCCAAAAGAATTAATTGAACACATTTTATTCCCATTATCAGACTTTCAAGAAAAAGAAGAAATACGCCAAATTGCAAGAGAAGGTGGACTTGAAGTTGCGGACAAGCCAGATAGTGAAGATATATGTTTTATTCCAGACGGAAACTATAAAGAATTCTTAGAAAAAAATTCAAATTTAAAACCACGAGAAGGAAATATTGTAAGTTCAAAAGGAGAAATACTAGGAAAACATAAAGGATTATATTATTATACAATTGGACAAAGAAAAGGACTAGGAATTTCATATAAAGTTCCACTATTTGTAATAGGATTTAATCAAGCTAAGAACGAAGTTATTGTCGGAGAAGAAAATGAATTATACAAAAAAGAAATCACTGTAGGCAATATAAATTTATTATTAGTAGATGAAATAAAAGAACAAATGGAAGTAGAAGTAAAAACAAGATATTCTTCAAAAGTAGCAAAAGCTAAAATTACACAAAAAGAAAATCAAATAGATGTAATATTTGAAGAACCTCAAAGAGCAATAACACCAGGGCAATCAGCCGTATTTTATATAGGAGATATTGTATTAGGAGGAGGAAAAATCTTATAAAATGTTAAATCAATTTTCAAGAACAGAATTATTAATTGGAAAAGAAGGAACAGAAAAATTACAAAAAGCAAAAGTTGCAATATTTGGAATTGGAGGAGTAGGCTCTTTTGTAGTAGAAGGTATAGCAAGAGCTGGTGTAGGAAATTTTATACTTGTAGATAATGATGATATATGTTTAACAAATTTGAATAGACAAATAATTGCGACTCATAAAACTTTAGGAATGTCTAAAGTAGAAGTTGCAAAACAAAGAATTTTAGACATTAACCCAAATGCTAAAATAGAAATTAGAAAAGAATTTTTCACAAAAGAAAGTGAAGAATTTATTGACAAAACAGTAGATTATATTATAGACTGCATAGATACAGTAAGTTCAAAAATTGAACTAATTTTAAGAGCCAAAAACCTAGATATTCCAATAATATCAAGTATGGGAACAGGAAATAAATTAGACCCTACAAAATTTGAAATAACAGATATTTATAAGACAAGTGTATGTCCACTTGCAAAAGTTATGAGAAAAGAACTAAAAAATCGAGGAATAGATAAACTAAAAGTGGTTTATTCTAAAGAAGAACCAATAAAAATAAAACAAAGCGAAGAAGAAAAATGCAAAGCAGGAAGTATATCATTTGTACCATCAGTAGCAGGATTAATAATTGCAGGAGAAGTTATAAAAGACTTAATAAATTAATAGGAGGAAATGCTAGTAACATAGCACAATCAACTAAAATGGGAAATATAGTATTATTAGATGATCTAACAATAAACAAAATAGCAGCAGGAGAAGTAATTGAAAGACCTGCAAATGTAGTAAAAGAATTAATAGAAAACTCACTTGATGCAGGTGCAACTAATTTGATTATAGAAATAAAAAAAGGTGGAAAAGAACTTGTAAAAGTAATAGATAATGGAAAAGGTATAAAACAAGATGACATGGAAATTGCTTTAGAAAGACATGCAACATCTAAAATTAGAAAAGTAGAAGACTTAGAACATACTTATACAATGGGTTTTAGAGGAGAAGCATTAGCAAGTATTGCATCTGTTTCAAAAATTACTATAATTTCAAGAACAGCTCAAGATGATACTGGCTCAAAGATAGTTGCAGAAGCAGGAGAAATCATAGAAAAAAGTCAAACAGGTTCACAAATAGGAACATCAATTTCTGTGGAAAATCTATTTTTTAATACACCTGTAAGATATAAATTTTTAAAACAAGATGCAACAGAAACAAAATATATAAAAGAATTTATCCAAAAAGTTGCACTTGCAAATCCAGACAGAGCAATTAAGCTAATAACAGATGGAAAAACTGTATTTCAAACAAATGGAAACGGAAAAATAGAAGATGTCATATATTTAATATATGGAAAACAAATAAAAGAAAATATAGTAAAAGTAAATTACGAAGAAGAAAATATAAAAATTACAGGAGTAATAGGAAATACTACAATTGCAAGAGACACAAGAAAAGATCAAATAATATTTTTAAATAAAAGAAATATAAAAAATCAAATATTAACAAATAGTGGAGACCAAGCATTTAAAGGAAGCACTGGTATTGGGAAATATGGTTTTTATGTATTAAACTTAGAAATGCCTGCAAATTATTATGATGTAAATGTTCATCCAACTAAAATGGAAGTAAGATTTAAAGATGAAAGCTTAATTTATAAAACATTATATCATGCAATAAAAAGCGCAATTTTAAGCAAAGAATTTTTAGGTAATACTCAAACTGAAAACCATAATGAAAAATATATAGAAAATGAACTTGAATTTTTAACACAAAGAGATAAACTATTTGAACAAAATTCAAACAACGAAGAACTTATATATAGAGAAGATAAAAGAAAGATTGACTACAAATATATAGGAATTTTATTTAGAACATATATAATAATTCAAGTTGAAAACGAAATTTTCTTAATTGACCAACATGCCGCACATGAAAGACTTTTATATGAACAAATAAAAGAAAATTATAAAAGCAAAGTAAACAGTAATAGTCAAATGATGTTAATACCAGAAGTAATAAATTTAACACATAAAGAAATAGAATTTATTCAAAAAAATATTGAACTTATAAAAGAATATGGGTTTGATATAGAAATGTTTGGAGATAATGCAGTAAAAATTAATGGAATTCCAGATATTGAATATAGAGCAAAATCAAACAAGAAAAACATATTTTTAGATATTCTTGACGAAATGATTACAAATGAAAGAAGTTCAATAAAAGACATAGAAGAAAGGTTTATTGCAACTGTTGCATGCAAGGCTGCAGTAAAGGCTAATATGGATTTAACCCCTCAAGAAGTAGACAATTTAATTCAAGAATTACTTACATTAAAAAATCCATATACATGTCCACATGGTAGACCAACGACTATTAAAATAAGTAAAGAACAATTATTAAAAATGTAAAAGGAGTAAAAATATGAGATGTCCTAAATGTGGAAGTACAGATATATCAAGTATAGTTGATACAAAAACACACACAAAAGGTTTTGATGGAGGAGATGCTTGTTGTGGATACTTGCTATTCGGATGGCCAGGAATTTTGTGTGGTTTATGTAATACAGGTGATACAACAACAGAAACAAGAACAACAAATATATGTAACAATTGTGGAAAGAGATTTTAATGAAAAAGAGTACAAAAATAAAAACATGGGCCTTTTTCATGAGGCTAAGTAACAGATGTGGATGCCATCAAATAGAAGAAAGAAGTTTTAAAATTAAAGGTTGGCAATTTCCTGTTTGTGCAAGATGTACAGGAATTTTAACAGGTCAAATTATAGGAATAATAATATATTTGTGCCATAAAACAATACCAATTTATATTGATATTGTGTTTTTAACAATAATGTTTTTGGATTGGTATATTCAATATAAGAAAATTAAAGAATCTACAAACTTAAGAAGATTTATTACTGGAAACCTAGCTGGAATTGCACAAATTAGTATTCTAATTAAAATTATAATGTTAATTGTTCGAATAATAATCTAAGTTAAAGGAATGATGAAATGTTTAGATTAAGAAATATAAAAATAAGAGAAGATTTAACAGAAGAACAAGTTTTCCAAAAAGCTATTAAAGCTAATAAAATAAAACAAGAAGAGGTTGAAAAGTGGTATATCTATAAAAAATCAATAGATGCTAGAAAAAAAGAAGATATATATTATAATTATACAATTGATATTAAATTAAAAAATAAAGAAAAAGAAAAGAGATTTGAACAAATTGAGGAATATGAATTTCCTAAAATTGAAATAAAAAGAAAAAGTCAATATAAACCTGTAATAATAGGCTCAGGCCCAGCAGGTTTATTTGCAGGTTTAATATTAATTGAAAATGGTATAAAACCAATTATTTTAGAAAGAGGAAAATGTGTAGAAGAAAGAATTAAGGACATTGAAGAATTCAAAAAAACAAGAAAGTTAAACACAAAATCTAATATACAATTTGGAGAAGGTGGAGCAGGAACATTTTCTGATGGAAAATTAAATACAGGAAATAACAGTATATATTCAAGAAAAGTATTAGAAGAGTTCGTTAAATTTGGTGCACCTGAAGAAATTCTTTATATGTCAAAACCACATATAGGAACTGATAATCTTGTAAAAATAGTAAAAAATATTAGAGAATATATAATTTCAAAAGGTGGAGAAGTTTTATTCAATGAGCAAGTAACAGATTTTGAAATCCAAGAAAATGAAATAAAAGCTGTAAAAAGTTCGAAAAAGATAGAAACAGATACAGTTATTTTGGCAATTGGACATAGTGCAAGAGATACATTTAAAAGATTATATGAACTAGGTGTAGAAATTAGGCCTAAAAACTTTGCAGTTGGTGTACGAATAGAACATTTGCAAAAAGACATAAATAATGCACAATATGGAGAAAAGACAAAATTAAAATTACCATCAGCAGACTATAAACTAGTTTATCATGCAAAAAATGGAAGAACATGTTATACATTTTGTATGTGTCCAGGAGGACAAGTAATAGCATCAAATTCAGAGGAAAATTCAATTGTTACAAATGGAATGAGTAATTTTGCAAGAGATGGAGTAAATGCAAATAGTGCATTATTAGTTAATGTGACAGTAGATGATTTTTATAAAAGCACTCCATTAGATGGAATGTATTTTCAAGAAGAATTAGAGAAAAAAGCATTTGAATTAGGTGGTAAAAACTATAATGCACCAGCTCAAAAGGTTGAAGACTTTTTGCTTAACCAAAAAACTTCTGATTTTGGAGAAGTAAAACCAACATATCTTCCAGGAGTAACAAAAGCTAATCTAAATGAAATCTTACCTAATTTTGTTTCAGAAACAATAAAAGAAGCTATACCTGAACTAGATAAAAAATTACATGGATTTGCTGATAATGATGCAATTTTGACAGGAGTAGAAACAAGGAGTTCTTCACCTATACAAATAACAAGAGAAAAAGAAACACTTAATTCAACAAATGTAAAAGGTTTGTATCCATGTGGAGAAGGTGCAGGCTATGCAGGTGGAATTATGACAGCAGCTATAGATGGAATAAAATGTGCTATTCAAGTTTTAGAAAAGGATTAAATATGAGAAAATTAATAATAGACTCAAGAATGAGAAAAACAGAAAAAGACAAATTAAAAGAACTAGGCTTTGAATTAATTGAGATTAAACCAAGCGAAAATGTATATGAAGAAATATCTTCTCATGTGGATATATTTACTTGTAAAATAGGAAATACCATAGTTATCGAACCTAGCAAATATGCCCAAATAATAGATAAAATAGAAAATACCAATAAAAACATAAAAAAAGGAAGAGAAAAGATTTCTTCAAAATATCCTGAAGACATAAAATATAATGTTTGTATTATTGGAAAAAAAGCAATACATAATTTTGAATTTACTGATTTAAGTGTAAAAGAAGAATTAGAATCACATGGTTATGAATTAATACCAACAACACAAGGGTATACAAATTGCTCTATTGCTGTAATAGATGACAATAGTGCAATAGTTACTGATAAAGGATTATATAAAATACTTCAAAAACATAATATTGACGTAATATTTATCAAAGAGCCAGATATAAAACTTTTAACCAAAAACGGAATTAGTAATAAAAAAGGATTTGTAGGAGGAGCAATTACCAGAATAGAAGACAACATAATTGTAACAGGTGATTTAAGAAAAATAGATATTGATGGTAAAATTAGAGAATTTATAGAACGAAAAAACTTAAAAATTATAGATTTTAATGATTTAGATGTAATAGATTATGGAGGAATACTTGAAATATGACAGGTTTAATAAAAGTAAAGGACTTAGAAATACCAATTGAAATAAAGAGTTATAAAACATCAAAATCTGTAAAAATTTATTTTAAGGGGAATCAATTAACTATAACAAAACCAAAAAGATTATCAAACAAAACCTTGATGAACATTATAAAGGAAAACGAAGCTCAATTATATAAGAAATACAAAAAAATCTTAGGAGCAGAGATAAACACAATAAAGCAATGGAAAACTGGAGAAAAAATTCATTATCAAGGTGAAGAATTTACTATTATTAGAGAAAATAATACAAAGAAACTTATAAACATAGAAATAGAAAAAGAAGAAAATCAAATTATTATAAAAGCACCTGAAGATGTTGAACAGCAAATCTTAAAAAAAAGTATAGATAATGCTATTAAAAAAATATTTAAAAGAAATACAGAAATGCTAATATATGACAAATTACCATATTGGAGTAAGATTACTAAAATAGAGTATAACCAAGTAAAAGTAAGAGATGCAACAACTAGATATGGAAGCTGTATGCCAAGTAAGAAGAATTTATACTTTTCTTCAAGATTAATAATGTTACCAGAAGAACAAGTTGATGCAGTAATAGTACATGAATTATGTCACATAAAATTTAAAAATCATGATAAAAATTTCTATAATTTAGTATCAGAATTCATACCAAATTACAAAGAACTTGATAAATGGTTAAAAAAGAATGGAAATATAATAATGTTTTAAAGAGGTGAGAAAATGGAAATTCCTCAAGAGCTAAAAGAAAATATAGAGAATCTTATAAGTGGTGGGCATTCAAAAATAATTGAACAAGCACAAAATGTTAGTAAAAAATATAGAGAAAATAACAGAAAAGGCAATAAAATAATTACTAGTAATTCTGAGGCGATTGCATATGCTATCTCAAGAATGCCAGCAACTTATTGTGCTGTATATTCAGCACTACTGCAGACATTAAAAAAATATAAAAATGAAATAAAAACTGTATATGATATTGGAGCTGGAACTGGTTCTGCAACATGGGCTATTCAGGAACTGCTTCAACCTCAAAAAATAACATGTTTAGAATATGAAAAAGAGATGCTAAAAATAGGTGAAAGACTAATGAAAAAAACTGAAACTAAAGCTTCTTGGGAACAGTTTGATATAACTAAAGACTGTTTTCAAGAAAAAGCAGATTTAGTAATTTCATCATATATGCTAAATGAATTAGAAGAAAGTTCAAGAAAAAACGCAATTCAAAAAATGTGGGAAGCGACATCAGAATTGTTATTACTTATTGAACCAGGTACACCAAAAGGCTTTAAACATATTCTAGAAGCACGAGAAATTTTATTACAACAAAATGCAAATATAGTTGCGCCTTGTACTCATAATGGAAAATGCGAAATAAGTCAAGATGATTGGTGTAGCTTTTATGTAAGAGTTGCAAGAAGCGGAATTCATAGACAAGCTAAAAATGGTACATTAGGATATGAAGATGAAAAATTTTCTTATATAGCAGTTTCAAGAGAGCCTGCTTTTGAAAATGGACAAGCTAGAATTTTAAGACACCCACAAATTGGGCAAGGACATGTAAAAGTAAAAGTTTGCACACAAAATGGAATACAAGAAAAAACTTTTACAAAGAAAGATAAAGAAGTTTATAAAAAAGTAAGAAAATTGGATGCAGGAGAATGCATCTAAATGGATTGAAAAATTAAAATAAATGTGATAATATCACATAAAATAAGGAGGAATTTATATGTTAAAAGAAAAATTAATGGAAGATTTAAAGAACTCAATGAAAAACAAAAATGAAATTAGAAAAAATACTGTTCAAATGGTAAGAGCCGCAATTCTACAAATTGAGAAAGATAAAGGAATACAAGTTGAAGATGATAAAATATTAGAAATAATTGCAAAAGAAGTAAAAACTAAAAAAGATGCTTTAAAAGACTTTGAAAAAGCTCAAAGACAAGACTTAATAGACCAAACAAATAAAGAAATTGAAATCTTACAAGAATACTTACCAAAACAATTAACTAAAGAAGAAATTAAAGAAAAACTAGAAAAGATAATTTCAGATTTAGGTGCTACATCTATGAAAGACATGGGAGCAATAATGAAAGAAGCAAAAGCTCAAATGGGAACATCAGCAGATGGTAAAACAATAAATGAAGTTGCAAAAGAAATTATGGGATTATAGTGTTGACAATAAATGATAAACATAATATAATATTGTTGGTAAAAATTTATGAAAGGATGAATTTTCAAATGAAATCTCCTAATACCAAAGCACTAAAAGAACTTATTGGAAATAATTTGCGAAAAGCAAGAATCGAAAAAGGTCTTACACAATGTAAATTGTCCGAGATTTCTGGAGTAGATCGGACATTGATTACAAAAATTGAACTTGGCCAACATATGGCATCTTTAAAGACATTTTTGAGATTAGCTGTTGCATTAGATTGCCCTATTGAATCTCTGCTAGAAGGATATGAAAGTTTTATAACTTTAAATATCAATATTTCGCAGAAAGACATTGATAGAGCTAACAAAGAAATCTCTCGTAAACTTGAAGATGTTGATAAAAGATTGTCTCAGAGTATGATATATGCCAAAACAGAAAGATTTCGTTAATAACTAATAATTTTTAGTGTGAAAAAGTCTAGTATAGCAAATAGATATTTCTATTTACTATGCTAGGCTTTAATATATAAAAAAAAAGATTAAGCGAGTATAAATTCAAAAAAGAGAGATATAATAATATTAGCATAAATTTTCTATAAAAATTGAACTATCACATAGTTGCAATTAAAGAAAAAATATGCTATTATATTAATAACAAAATGAATTAACAAATGCCCTGCATAGTGCGTGTAGCATAGAATTTTTAGAACCTACAAGTTTAAAAAGGGGTCAAAATCTTTGAATATGGCGTGCAAGCTTACACTTTCGAGTAGTAAGAAGCCCATGAGTATTCAAGTAGACACCCACCTGTCGAAGACAGGTCCTTAAAAATTCAGACAACTTACGGCTAAGGCGGGGGATTTGTTTTTTTGTATGTGAAACAGTTTGACAATAACTAATAAACATATTTTAAAAAATAAATTACCATCCAAATAATAAATTAGCATAAACATAGCATGGCAGATAGAATTTCTATTTGCCATGCTATGTTTTTTATTTTTCAACTAGTGAAATGAATTTTTCATAAATATCGTTAAAATGTTTTTTTAGATTTAAAGGTTTTAAATTAGAATCAGTAAAACAATGTCTAGTCATACCAGAAACACAAAGCTCAGAAGTGTTTTTGTTATAAATTTCATATGCTACTGTAAATTTTACACCTGAAAATTCTTTAATATATGTGTGTATTTCTATTGTATCACTAAATGTTACATGTCTTTTATAATCACATGAAACTCCAAGAACAGGTGACATAATTCCTTTTTCTTCTAACATACTATATGGCAATCCTTCATTATCTAAAAAATAGCATCTGGCTTCTTCAAAATATCTAATATAATTTGAATGATGAACAACTCCCATTTTATCTGTTTCATAATAATTTATTTTTCTTTCATATTTTTGCATAATCTTACCTCCAATGAAACTAATTATATCACAAATTATTTTATTATCAATATTATAATAGTTATATATTAATATTTTTTAGACAAAACATAGCTAGGGTCATACCATTGGGTCTTGTCTTTAAAATATTAATATATAACTATATAAAAAATCATTTACAATTATAATTGTTTGTGATAAAGTAAGAAATGACAAAAGAGAACCGGCACCAAATGTCAAAATAGCAAAAAAGAACCGGCACCAAATGTCATGTGACAAAAAAGAACCGGCACTGAATGTCAGGAGGTAGAAATGTCAGACTTTGTACACTTACATATACACAGTGAATTCAGTTTATTAGACGGAGCAAACAGAATAAAAGACTTACCAGTAAGAGCAAAAGAGCTAGGAATGAAGGCAATGGCAATAACAGACCATGGAGTAATGTATGGTGTCATTGACTTTTACAAAGCATGCAAAAAAGAAGGAATAAAGCCAATCATAGGATGTGAAGTATATGTAGCACCACGATCAAGACTAAACAAAGAACCTAATATTGACAATAAATATAATCATTTAATTTTACTTGCAAAAGACAACCAAGGATATAAAAACCTAAGTAAATTAGTATCAATAGGATTTACAGAAGGATATTATTATAAGCCAAGAATAGACTTAGAAGTATTAGAAAAATATCATGAAGGACTAATATGTTTAAGTGGATGTTTAGCAGGAAGTGTAAATCAAGCACTATTAAATGGTCAAAACGAAAAGGCAGAAGAAATAGCATTATGGCACAAAAAAGTCTTTGGTGAAGATTATTATATAGAAATTCAAAACAATGGAATAAGAGAGCAAGTTTTAGCAAATCAAAAGTTAATACAACTTGCACGAAAACTAGATATACCAATAGTTGCAACAAATGATGCACATTACTTAAAAAAAGAAGATGCATATAATCACGAAATCTTACTTTGTATTCAAACAGGAAAAAGAATGAGTGATGAAGACAGAATGAAGTTTGACACAGACGAATTATATGTAAAATCACCACAAGAGATGAGTGACTATTTTTCAGCATTTCCAGATGCAATAGAAAATACAGTAAAAATAGCAGATAAATGTAATGTAGAATTTGAATTTGGACATACAATTTTGCCAAACTATGATGTACCACCACAATATCCAACACATTATGATTTCCTAAAAGAATTATGTGATAAAGGTTTAAAAAAGAGATATGGAGAACACCCATCAGATGAAATCTTAAAAAGAGCGGAATATGAAATTGGAATAATTAAAAAGATGGGATATGTGGATTATTACTTAATTGTATGGGACTTCATTCACTATGCCAAAAGTCAGGGAATACCTGTAGGACCAGGAAGAGGTTCAGGAGCAGGGTCAATACTTGCATATGCAATAGAAATTACAGATATTGATCCAATGAAATATGGATTGCTTTTTGAAAGATTCTTAAATCCAGAAAGAATAAGCATGCCAGACTTTGATGTAGACTTTTGTTATGAGCGTAGACAAGAAGTAATAGATTATGTATCAGAAAAATATGGACATGACCATGTATCACAAATTATAACATTTGGAACAATGGCAGCAAAAATGGTAATAAGAGATGTTGCAAGAGTATTAGACTATCCATATGCAGATGCAGACAAACTTGCAAAAATGATACCAAATGAAATACATATAACAATCAAAAAAGCATTAGAACAGAACAAAGAATTAGAAGAAGCATATGAGAATGATGAACAAGTTCATAAGATTCTTGATATAGCAATGGCATTAGAAGGAATGCCAAGACAAGCATCAACACATGCTTGTGGAGTTGTAATCACAAAAGAACCTGTTGATACATATGTACCTTTATATGTAAGAGATGGTCAAATTTCAACACAATATATAATGACTACACTTGAAGAACTTGGACTTTTAAAAATGGACTTTTTAGGACTAAGGACATTAACTGTAATTCAAGACACAATAAACTTAGTAGAAAAAGGAAGAGGAATTAAAGTTGAATTTGACAAAGACATGGCAGACCCAAAAGTATATAAATTATGGCAAGATGGAAATACATCAGGAATATTCCAATTTGAATCTCAAGGTATGACAAACTTTATGAAAGAACTTAAACCTGACTGTTTAGAAGATTTAATAGCAGGTGTTTCATTATATAGACCTGGTCCAATGGACCAAATACCTAGATATATTAAGGGAAAACAAAATCCTGGACATAATGAATATACACATCCAAGATTAGAACCAATATTAAATGTAACATATGGTTGTATGGTATATCAAGAACAAGTAATGCAAATAGTAAGAGATTTAGCAGGATATTCTCTAGGTAGAGCGGATTTAGTTCGTAGAGCAATGGGAAAGAAAAAGCTAGATGTGATGGCAAAAGAAAGAGAAGTTTTCATAAATGGACAAGTTGATGAAAATGGAAATGTAATTGTACCAGGATGTGTTAGAAACGGTATAGATGCCGAATCAGCAAATAAAATTTTTGATGAAATGGCTGAATTTGCAAAATATGCATTCAACAAATCACATGCAGCATGTTATGCAGTAGTGGCATATAGGACAGCATACTTAAAAGCTTATTATCCTGCGGAATTTATGGCATCAATGTTAAATAGCTTCCTTGGAAATCTTGACAAAGTACCAGAATATATAGACGAATGTAAAAGATTAGGAATAGAAATATTAAAACCTGATATAAATAAAAGTTCGGCAAAATTTACTGTTGAAGGAATTAACTCAGGTGATGACAGTAAAACTCAAATAGGAAAAATTCGTTTTGGATTAGGAAGCATAAAAAATGTGGGATTACAACCTGTAAATAATATAATAGCAGAAAGAGATGCAAATGGCCCTTTTAAAAGTTTCACAGACTTTTGCGAAAGAGTATCAGGAGAAGCTGTAAATAAAAAATGTATTGAAAGCTTAATAAAAGCAGGAACATTTTCAGAATTTCCAGAAACAAGAGCAACTTTATTAGCTTCATTTGAACTAATTACAGATACAATTCAATCATACTATAAAAAAGGAATGAATGGACAAGTATCAATGTTTGATTTAGGAAATACTGAGGAAGACCAAAATAATTTAAATGAAGTTAAATATAACTATAAAGAGTTGCCTGAAATGAGTGAAAAAGAGCTATTATCAATGGAAAAAGAAATGCTGGGAATTTATGTTTCAGGACATCCTTTAGAAAAAATAAGAAATCAAATTATTGCAACAACAAATATTTCTTCTGCTCAAATGAAAGAAATAGATGAGATAAATTCAATAAGTGAAGATGAAGAAAATTCAGATATAAGAGTAAAAGAAAGAAATAGATTTGTTGATGGGCAAGAAGTAAAAATTGCAGGAATTATAACATCAGTAAAAAAGAAATACACAAAAAACAATAAAATAATGGCATTTATAACATTAGAAGACCTATATGGTTCAGCAGAAATTATAGTATTTGAACCTACATATCTAAAAGCTCAAAATATTTTAGTTGAAGAAAATATTGTAATTATTGATGGCAGATTAAGCGTAAGAGAAGATGATGCGACCAAAATAGTAGCTAGAGAAATTAGAAACTTTGGAGAAAACAAGCCTAAAATGTTAATATTAAATATTACAAGTACTTCAGAAGAACAAAAAGCAAAACTTAGAGGAGCTATAAAATTCTTTAATGGAGAACAAAACAATATAAGTGTTGCAATAAAAATAGGAGAAGATTTAAAATCATGTGGTGCAATTTATTTGACTGATGAAATTTTAAAAGTGTTTGAGGATATTATAGGAAAAGAAAATTGTCATCAGGGACGGAGCTTAGTGACAATATTTTATATAATTGTTTAATAATAAAAAAAAAGAACAAAATAAAATTGGAGGGATAAGTCATGACGAATGATAAAAAGGAAGATGTCAATATTAATAAAATTTATGGACATCTTTGCAAAATGTCAAAAGAAGAATTTATTTCAAAATATAAAATTAAAGAAAATGGACTACAAACTAGCGAAGTTGAAGAAAAACTTCATAAATTTGGTTATAATGAAGTTACACAAACAAAGCCTAAAAGATGGTATCATTATCTATTTAAAAGTTTATTTACACCATTTAATAGCATTTTATTAGGAATAGCTTTAGTATTATCATATACAGACATATATTTGGCTGAAGATCCTAATTATGCAAATATAATAGTCATTTTAGTATTAGTTGCTGTAAGCACATTTTTAGACTTTTTTTCTGAGTTTAGATCAAATAAAGCGGCAGAAAAATTAAAACAATTAGTTTCAACAACAGCTACTGTATTAAGAAATGGTCAAAAAGTAAAAATTCCATTTAAAGATATAGTATTAGGAGATATCGTAATATTGTCAGCAGGTGATATGATACCAGCAGATATAAGATTATTAGACTCAAAAGACCTTTATGTTGGGCAATCTTCTTTAACTGGAGAATCTGATGCAATAAAAAAATTAGAAAACACTGAATTTAAAGATGAAGAAATAGATAGTTTATCAGATATTGATACAATTTGTTTTATGGGAACTAGTGTCATAAGTGGTTCAGCAAAAGGCGCTGTGGTATTAACTGCTGATGATACTTATTTTGGAAAAATAGCACATACATTAACAACAGGAAAGCCAAAAACAGCATTTCAAAAAGGAATTGAAAATATAAGTAAACTTCTAATTAAAGTAATGCTTATACTTATACCGATAGTATTTTTACTAAATGTTTGGAAACATGATATTATAGTATCATTTACATTTGCTGTTGCAATAGCTATATGTATAACACCATTACTATTACCAGTAATATTATCTTCAAGTTTATCAAAAGGTGCTATACGAATGTCAAAAAAGAAGACTATAGTAAAAAAACTAGATTCAATACAAAGTTTTGGTGCTATGAATATTTTATGCACAGATAAAACAGGTACATTAACAGAAGACAAAATTGTATTAGAAAAGTATCTTGACATAATGGGAAATGAAAGCCTTGATGTATTAGAACATGCATTTTTAAACGCTTATTTTCAAACTGGGCTAAAAAGCAATATAGATGAGGCAGTTATAGCAAGAGGTCTTGAACATCAGATGAAAGAAAGAACACAAAACTATCAGAAACTTGATGAAATTCCTTTTGATTTTACACGTAGGCGTTTATCTGTAATTGTGAGTGATGGAAAAGATACACAATTAATTACAAAAGGAGCTGTAGAAGAAATTTTAAGTATTTCAAATACTGTAAATTATCAAGGAAAAGTTTCACCACTTACAAATGAGTTAAAAGAAAACATGAAAAAAATCACAAAAGAGCTAAATAAACAAGGACTTAGAGTTGTAGCAGTTTGTGAGAAAAATGAATTAGACAAGACTTCTGGTTTTGGTGTTTCAGATGAAAAGAATATGACAATAATGGGATTCATAGGTTTTCTTGATCCACCAAAAGAAACAGCAAAATCATCTATAGAAAAATTGAATAATAATGGTATCAGAGTTATAGTACTTACAGGAGATAATGTTGAAGTAACAAGATGTGTATGTGATAAAGTAGGAATAAAATCTTCTCAAATAGTTACAGGAACACAAATTGATAGATTAGCAGACCAAGGTGTAAGAAGACTTTTGAAAAAGACAAATATATTTGCAAAACTTTCACCTATACAAAAAGCACGTATTGTAAGAATATTAAAAGAAAGTGGAAATATAGTTGGATATATGGGAGATGGTATTAATGATAGTCCATCACTTATAAATTCAGATGTTGGTGTTTCAGTAGATACAGCTGTTGATATTGCAAAAGAATCAGCAGACATTATATTACTTGAAAAAGATTTACATGTTTTATTAGACGGTGTAAAAGAAGGCAGACACACATTTGCAAATTTAATGAAATATATAAAATTAGCAGCAAGTTTCAACTTTGGTGAAGTAATGTCAGTAATAATAGCAAGTGTACTTTTACCATTTTTACCTGAAACTCCAATACAATTACTTGTAGAAGGATTACTATATGATTTTGGACAATTAACATTACCATTAGATGATGTTGATGAAGAATATATTAGAAAACCTAAGAAAATAGACATAAAAGGATTAAAACATTTTATGCTATTTATGGGACCTTTAAGTTCTATATTTGACTTATTAGTATTTGCATTAGTTTGGTTTGTTTTTGGAGTAAGAGAAGCAGCAGTATTCCAAACAATATGGTTTACTTATAGTATAGTTTCTAACTTGATGGGATTACATGTAATAAGAACAGCAAAAGTACCATTTAAAGAAAGCCATGCTTCAAAACCTGTATATGCATCATCAATATTATTAAGTATAATAGCAATGATAGTACCATATACATTCTTAGGACATGCTATAGGACTTACATCAATTGACTTAAAATATTTCTCAGTAATACTAGGAGTTCCTGTTTTATACTGTTTTGTTGCAATATTTGCAAAGAAAGTATATATCAAGAAATATGGTGAATGGATTTAGATAAAAAAGTTTACAAAAATAAAAAATAATGTTATAATAAAAAATACGAGTAAATTGAACAGTCGCTGGTAAATTTCGAAAGAAATTACGAGAGGAAAGTCCGGGCTCCATAGAGCAAAGATGCTAGATAACGTCTAGTGAGGGTGACCTTAAGGAAAGTGCAACAGAAAATAACCGCCTCTGGCTTTGGATTAGAGGTAAGGATGAAAAGGCGAGGTAAGAGCTCACCGCTGGCATGGTGACATGCTGGGTCTGTGTAAACCCCATCTGGAGCAACACCTAAGTAGAAGATTAAGCCTGCTCGGCGCCTTCTAAATTGCGTGGCTTGAGGCATATAGTGATATATGTCCTAGATAAATGACTGTTTTTGATGACAGAACCCGGCTTACAGATTTACTCTTGAAAATTTTTATTAAATGTGTTATAATATAATTTGTTGACTAAAAAGTCATCGAGTAATACCGTAAGGTAACAACAAAAACCACAAATGTGGAAAATGGAGGTAATTTACAATGTTTTATGAACCAATCCGGTATGTACCACTTAAATCGTTAAAAGAAGTAATGGATAACTCTATTGAGTTAATTGTTACTTGTCTTGGTAATCCCAAGGAATTTACACATTTTCAGGATAATATAGTTTTTATTAATGGAAGAAATCAAACATTTGTCACTCCTTTAAGAAAGGAAATCACTAAAATCTTAGAAGATAACGGATATAAGGAAGGTGACTATTTTATAAGGAGTGGAGACAAAGAATACATTGAAAAACTTAATGCAACCATAAATGGAACTGAATTTATGTGGCTTAAGTATATGGCAAATGAGCAAGCATGGAATTTAGCTTATCAAGAAGCCTATAAATATGCTACTTCAAAAAATATAATGACTGTAGAACCAGAAATGAGTTCAATTATAAATTTTGAATGCATAGAGGACGAGAAAACTATAGACAATACAGTTTATAATATGATGATGACAAATAGATCTTTCGGATACTCCTATGTTGGAACATTTATAAGAGCAAAAGAAAATACAGTTTTGCTTTGCGATGAATACGGGAGAACATTTCTTGTAACATTCAAGTATAGTGCAAATGAGTTTATTAATCAGCTCATTAAAGCAAACTATACTAGAGCACAGTATCCGTGGATTTTTGTTCAAAAACTGGAGGAGTAAACAAGTAAATTGCTGAAAGAGAAGGATGTTGCAGATTTGCAATATCCTTCTCTTTTTCTCATAATAAAGTGTTGAAAAACATATAATGGTATGATACAATTCTTGCAAAGGGGGAATAACATGAAAATAAAAAAATTTATATTTTTGATTATTCTAATGATTTCAATCATTCTAATATTTCCTAAAGAAGTATTAGCAGATCAAGAACTTAATGAACTTGATTTTGAAGCACAAATAAATGAAGACGGAAGTATGGATGTTACAGAAACATGGAATATTTATATATCTGAAACAAATACATTATTTAAAACATTTGAAAAAGATAAATCAAAATATTCTGGAATAACAAATGTTATGGTAAAAGAAATTACATCTGGTCAACAAAAGGAATTTTCTCAAATTGATGAAGAAATGTATCATGTAACAAAAGACTGTTTCTATGCACTTGACAATTCAAAAGGAAATTTTGAAATTGCCTGGGGTGTAGGATTAGATGACGATTCTGCAACAAAAGTATATCAAATTTCATATACAGTAGAAGATGCAATAGCAAAATATAATGATTATGCAGAATTATATTGGAAATTTATTGGAGACGATTTTGAGATTGATGCAGATAATATAAAAGGAACAATTTTGTTACCAAGTAACGCCAACTCAAAAGATGAAATTAGAGTATGGGGACATACTGAGGGATTAAATGGAGAAATATATGCAACAGCTCCTAACAAAATAGAATTTTCGATAAATAAATATTCAGCAGGTAATTTTGTAGAGGTTAGAAGTTTATTTCCAAATAGTATGATAACAAGTACAAACAGAACATATAATTATGACATTTTAGACAAAGTTATAGAAGAAGAAACTGTTTGGGCAAATGAAGCAAATGAACGTAGAGAAAGTAGAGAAAGAATTGGATTAATAATAACTATAATTTTATTAGTTATTGCGGTATTTTTGATAATAAATGTAATAAAAAATATCTTAAAGCTTTTAAAGATGGAGAAAAAAATAAAGCCATCAACAAAACTAGATTATTTTAGAGAATTGCCATATGAAGATGCAACACCTGGTGAAGCATTATTTGTATTAACTACAGGAGCAAACAAGAATTTTTCTAGTAGTTTTTCAGCAAATATTTTAGATTTATGTTTGAAAAAATATTTGACTTTAGAAGCAATAAAAGAAGGCAAAATAGCAAAATCAGATGTGATTAAAATACAACTACTAGATAAAAATGAAAATGAACTTAAAGAAGATCAAAAAATCACATTAGACTTACTAAAAAAAGTGGCAGGAGAAAAGAAAGAACTAACAACAAAAGATATTACAAAATATTTACAAAAACATCAATCTGAAATGATTTTAATTAATAAAAATTTTTCAGACACAATAGAAAAACAAGAAACACAAAAAGAAAATTATATAAAAGACAATTACAAAAAAATGAATCAATATGGAGGATTTGCAACTTTATATATAGGTATTGTATTCTTTTCAATACCATTTGGAGCTCTTTTTGTAGAAGAAATGGGAGTATCTATTTACTCAATATTAGGTATTGCAATACCAGCAGTTATAAATATGATAATCTTAGCAATTATGTCATTTAAAATTAATGTTTTTACACAAAAAGGAATTGACGAAAGAGAAAAATGGAAAGCTTTTAAAAAATATATGGAAGATTTTTCATTACTTAAAGATAAAGAAGTTCCAGCACTTGCATTATGGGAAAAATATTTAGTGTTTGCAACAGCATTTGGAATTTCTGATAAAGTTTTAAAACAATTAAAAGTAATTTATCCTGAAATAAATGATATGAATTCTGCAATGTATACATATTCATATATACATATCATGAATTCAGTTAATATTGGAAACTGCATAAATTCATCAGTATATTCAGCAACTGGTTCATCAGGAACTGGAGCTGGAGGAGGATTCTCTGGTGGAGGAGGCGGAGGCCGGTGGCCGGAGGTGGCGGTGGCGGACGCTAAAATTTGATATAAAATAAAACCTACTTAAAATTAATTAAAGTAGGTTTTATATTGTTCTTCTAATTCGATTCTTAATTCATCAACTGTTTGAGGATATCTAGTTGGCGTAATTAAAATATCATCTTTTCTAATATGAATATTACTATCAGTTGAGTGATTAAAGCCATTTTTAAATTCTAGAAAATCTATAATTAAATCAAGAGCATATTCAAAATCCTCATAGGTTTCAACATCAATATACAAATCATAATATAAAAGTCCATTTTCGTTATATTCTTCTTCAACTTTAAAAAGATTTTTGTCCGGATTTTCCCACTTTTCAAAGAAATATTTTATAACTCTTGAAGTTAAATCATCATTCCAAGTATTTCTAGTATATCTTATTACATGGACTTCTATTTCGGGAATTTTTTTTGATTGAAAAATATATGTGCCATTCCCTTTATCATCAACATTTTTTGAAATTAACTCTAATTTTCCTTCACAATAAGATTGTATTGCACTTTCTACATCAATTCCGTGCAAAAGAACTAAATCCAAGTGCAGCATCCATTATTACCAGAAATACTTGAAATAAAAATGGAAGTAATATTATTGTGAAAATAATAATTAAAGCTGTTTTTAATGATATTTTTATTACTTTTTTTTTATATTTGTCTTTATTATTATTTTTTTTTTGAATTATTTTATCTAATTGTTCATTAAGGTTAATTCCATATTTATCTATATTTTCTTTTTCGTATTTTTCAGAATATTTTTTTATTTCATCCCAATCGTTATTTTCCATTTCTATCCTCGTATAATGTAAGTATATTTATTATTCAGCGTAGGAAACAAATGTTGTTTCCTACGCTTTAAAGTAATATCTACCAATTGTACTAACTATTGAATTGTGTATTAATCAGCGATTTCTGCTTTCACAAGAACGGGATTAGTTGAACCGTCCCAAGATCTAATATAGAAATTGTATCTTCCGCGAACTGCAACTATAATAGAAGCAATTTTTTTGCGAGTACCATTCCCATAAACAGTAGTTTGATATTGTTTACCATTTGGGTCTGTTACAGTAACATAGTATTGTTTTTGTGGTTCACCAGAAATTGTTATATAGAAATCAGCAAAGTAATTGTCTTTTGAAAGTGTTAAATAAATGTTCCCGGAACCGTCTACTTCCTTAGTTAAGTCTGCAGTTTCTTCCCAAATGCGAGGAGAAACTACGTTACTGTCAGCAACAACATAATTTGTGGTAGCATTTTCATTATAAGCGAAGGCACTTATATTGAAAGATGCACACAACACAAATACACATACCATAGTCAGTAACCGTTTTAAAATATTTTTTTTCATGTTTTTCACCTCAAAGTATTATTATGGAAGATATTACTTTTGTCATAACCAACAAATATTAAGTAATAATCTTTGTTGATTATGACGACTATAGTTAGTACAATGATAGTATAAAGAAAAATAAAAAAAGTGTCAATACTTTTGTAAAAAAATGTATAAAAAAATTACAAAAATTATGAAAAAGTGTTTTGGCACCTGATTTTTATCAAAATATCCATATCTTCAGGTAACTCACAACTAAAACTTAAAACTTTGTGAGAAACAGGTTCTTCAAAAGAAACAAAGCTACAATGTAAAGCCTGACGGTTAATCAAATCAGATGAAGAACCATACAAGCTATCACCAATTAATGGATGACCAATATAAGACATATGAACTCTAATTTGATGTGTTCTTCCAGTTAGCAATTTACACTTTACAACAGAAAAAGAATTTGTCTCATTTAATACTTCGTATTCAGTAATAGCAGTCTGACCATTTTCAGAAACACATCTTTCTATTATGCTATTTTCTTTTCTTGCAATAGGAAGATTTATTATTCCAGCTTTTTTATCAAAAGTACCTGAAACAACAGCAATATATTCTTTTGTAAAAACATGATTATTCATTTGCTGAATTAAAGCTTCTTGAACATACTCATTTTTAGCAAAAATAATCAAGCCTGAAGTATTCAAATCTAGTCTATTAACAGGACGAATTTTTCTTTTTAAACCAATACTTTCAAAATAATCTTTAACTCCATTTGAAAGACTATCAGTATAATGTAATATTGATGGATGAACTGTAATGCCTGCAGGTTTATTTAAAATTAGCAAACCATCATCTTCATAAATAATATTTAAATCCATTTTTGTAGAAACAATATTTTCACTTTCTTCTTCAAAATCCAAGTTTACTGTAATAATATCATTTATGCTTACTCCATTACGAGTATCAACAGGAACAGAATTCAAACAAACATGTTTCGATAAAATAAGCTTGTGTAATAATCTTGCAGAAATATGAAATTCTTGTTTTAGAACTTGATTTATATTTGTGTAAAAAGTATTATTTACAACATATTTTAAGGTCATAAAAATTCCTTTCTTATTGACTTTTTTATAAAAAAATTATACAATTTTAGTGTCGAATAGTCAAGAATTATGGAGGAATTATACTGGAATGAAAATATCAAATATTTTTAAACATATAGCATTAGTATTACATCATAAATGGGTAGTATTTAAATTATGTTGTAAAGTGGGAATTCCATGGAGAGGTTTTATGCATGATTGGTCAAAGTTTTCTCCAACAGAATTTTGGGAAAGTGTAAAATATTATGATGGTCATAAAAGTCCTATAACAGTATGTAAGGCTGAAAAAGGATATTCAGAAGCATGGCTACACCATAAAGGAAGAAATAAACATCATTATCAATATTGGACTGATTTATCATTACCAGAAAAAACTGTAATAATGCCATATAAATATGCAATTGAAATGGTATGTGATGAACTTGCATCAGGAATAGTGTATAACGGAAAAAATTGGACACAAAACACTCAATTAGAATATTACATGAACAAAGAAAGAAAAAATTTAATACATCCTCAAATAGATAAATTTTTGATGGCAACTTTCACAGAAGTAAGTAAAAATGGAATAAATAAAACATTAACACATAAAAACATGAAAGAACTTTATGAAAAATATTGTATCAGAATGGAGAATTTAGATGAGAATTAGATTTAAACCTTGGGCAAGACCAGAATTAGAAGCAAGCAAATTTTATCGAGATGAACCTGAGAAATTAAAAAACAAATGGATTGAAGAATTCGAAAATAAAGAAAATCCAATACATCTTGAGCTAGGATGTGGCAAAGGACAATTTATATCTAAGCTTGCAGTAGAAAATCCCCAAATAAATTATATTGCAATTGATTTGGTAGATGCAATGCTAGGACTTGCAAAAAGAAATGTTGAACAAACATATAATGAACAAAACAAAGAAATTAATAATATTCTTTTAACAAGATTTGATATTGAAAGAATTATGCTAATTTTAGGTAAACAGGATAATATTAAAAGAATATATATAAATTTTTGTAACCCATGGCCAAAAGGAAAACATAGAAAGAAAAGATTAACACATACAAGGCAACTAGAAAAATATAAGACATTTTTAGCACCAAATGGTGAAATTTATTTTAAAACAGATGATGATGACTTATTTAACAGCAGTTTGGGTTATTTTGAAGAAGCTGGTTTTGAAGTAATCAAAAAAACATATGATTTACATGCCGAACCTATATGGGAAAATAATATTGAAACTGAGCATGAAAAAATGTTTTCTGAACAAGGAATAAAAATTAAAGCATTAATTGCAAGATTAAAAAAAGAGAAATGACAATTGGTGCCGGTTCTTTTTTGTCATTTTGGCAAAAGAGAACCGGCACCAATTGTCACAAAAACTCCTAGTTAGAATATAATTAACTAGGAGTGATTTTATGGCATATTCAGATAGAGAATTATTAGCAAGAATAGTACAATGTGAAGCTGGTGGAGAAGGAGATAATGGAATGAAAGCAGTTGCAACAGTAACAATGAATAGAGTATATGCTTCAGATGGAGAATATGCAAGAGTATCACAAGGAGGAAATATCAGAAACATAATATTTCAAGAAGGTCAATATGATTGTGCAAGAGAAACAATAAGAGGAGCATATAATCCGCAAAATATTTATAATATGACGCCAACAGAAGTACATTATCAAATTGCAGACTGGGCACTTTCTGGAAATAGGTTGAATGAAATAGGGGAATGTTTATGGTACTTAAATCCATTTAGACCAACATGTTCATCAACATTTCCATCAAATGGTTCAGGAACATTTCATACAAGATATGGAGAACATTGTTTTTATAGACCTACAGAATTATATTCTCAAACCTAAACTTGAAATTATATGTTCAATTTCCAAACAAAAACTTTTCAAGAAAAGGAGTGACGCCTAATGGCAAATAATTCAGAGGAAAAACAAGAAAAGACAGAAAACAGACAAGTGCAAATTAATCAAAATTCACCAGAGATAATGACAAATCTAATTTATACACCTGCATTTCTACGAGAGCAAATAGGTAGACTAATGAGAGTTGAATTTTTAATTGGAACAAACAACTTAGTTGATAGAATTGGTATTTTAGAAGATGTTGGAGCAAGTTACATATTACTTAGATCATTTGAAAATGATAGTTTGGTTTATTGCGATATATATTCAATAAAATTTATTACTATTTCAACAACAGGTTTTTATCGGAAATATGATGAACAATATGAACACAAATATGAATAACAATATGTTAAATAATAATATGAATTATAATAATAGATTATATTATTAATTATATAAGATGAAATATTAATATTTTTTGAACAAAATCATAGCTGGGGGCTTCCTATAAGCTTTGTTCTTAAAATATTAATATTTCATTTTTTTTAAAATTAAGTTTTGGCAAAAGAGAACCGGCACCAAATGTCATTTTGACAAAAGAGACCCGGTCCCAATTGACCAATTGAAATGTCAAAATCTCTTGTTTTTTCTAACCCATTGTGATATATTAAAAAAAGAAAAAATGATAGGGAGGAAAAAAGATGTCATTTATAGAAGAAATAAAACAAAGAGCCAAAAAACAAATTAAGACAATTGTATTACCAGAAGCAACAGACATTAGAATTTTAAAGGCTGCAGAAACAGTAAAACAAGAAAGATATGCCAAAACAATTCTAATAGGAGACGAAGAACAAGTCAGAAAAATTGCAAAACAAAATACAATAGATATAGAAGGCATAGAAATAATTGACCCTCTAAAATCAGAAAGAACACAAGAATATGCTCAAAAATTATTTGAACTAAGAAAAGCAAAAGGAATGACAGAAGAGCAAGCACAAAAATTAGTTCTAGACCCAGTATATTTTGGAATGATGATGGTAAAAAATGAAGATGCAGACGGACTAGTATCAGGAGCATGTCATTCAACATCAGATACATTAAGACCAGCATTACAAATATTAAAAACAGCTCCAAACACAAAATTAGTATCAGCATTTTTTGTGATAGTAGTTCCAAACTGTGAATATGGTTCAAATGGTACATTTATATTTGCAGATAGTGGATTAAATGAAGAACCAAATTCAGATGCATTATCAGAAATTGCAATTTCATCAAGTAAAAGTTTTGAACAATTAGTTGGAGAAAAAGCAAAAGTTGCAATGCTATCATATTCAACATATGGTAGCGCTCATTCAGCTTCAACTGAAAAAGTAATAGAAGCAACAAAACTTGTAAGAGAAAAAGCTCCAGAACTTTTAGTAGATGGAGAATTACAATTAGATGCTGCAATAATTCCAGAAGTTGCAGAATTTAAAGCAAAAGGAAGTCCATTAAAAGGAGAAGCAAATGTACTTGTATTTCCTGATTTAGGTGCAGGAAATATTGGATATAAATTAGCACAAAGATTAGCAAAAGCAGAGGCATATGGACCTTTATGCCAAGGAATTGCAAAACCTGTAAATGATTTATCAAGAGGATGTAGTGCAAGTGATGTAGCAGGAGTAATTGCAATTACTGCTGTTCAAGCTCAAAATATTTAAAGAAAGGAATAGTCTATGAAAATATTAGTTTTAAATTCAGGAAGCTCATCATTAAAATATCAAGTAATAGATACTGATACAGAAGAAATGCTTGTAAAAGGTTATTATGAAAGAATTGGCCAACCTAATGCATTTTTAACACATAAAGTAAAAGGAGAAAAACATAAATTTGAACATCCTGTAAAAAACCATGAAAAAGCAATCCAATTTGTAATGGAAAGACTAACAAGTGAAGCATATGGAATATTTAAAAGCTTAGACGAGTTAGATGCAATTGGACATAGAGTTGTTCATGGAGGAGAAAAATTCAAAAAATCTGTACTAATAACAGATGAGGTTATTCAAGGTATAAAAGATAATGCTGTTTTAGCACCATTACATAATCCTGCTGCAATATTAGGAATAGAAGCTTGTCAAAAAGTAATCCCAGGAAAACCAATGGTAGCAGTATTTGATACAGCATTTCATCAGACAATATCAAAAGACAAATATGTATATCCAATACCATATGAATATTATGAAAAATATGGAATAAGAAAATATGGATTTCATGGAACATCACATCAATATGTGGCAAATAGAGTAGCCGAATTATTAGAAAAAGATATAAAAGATTTAAAAATTGTAAATTGTCATCTTGGTCAAGGAGCAAGTATATGTGCAATAAAAAATGGTGAATCAGTTGAAACAAGTATGGGATTAACACCACTTGGAGGAATTCCAATGGGAACTCGTTCAGGAGATTTAGATCCATCTGTTGTAACATATATCATGAAAAAAGAAAATTTAGATGCAAATGAGATGGAAAATATACTAAATAAAGAATCAGGTGTTTATGGAATTTCTAATGTATCTATAGACTTTAGAGATATTGAGGCAGAAGCATTAGCTGGAGGAAAACATGCAAGAATTGCTTTAGATGTATATCATTATAGTATTGCAGGTTATATTGCCAAATGTGCAGTTGCAATGGGAGGAATTGATGTACTTACATTTACTGCTGGAGTTGGCGAAAAATCACCATATTCTAGAGGAGAAATATGCAAGAGATTAAATTGCTTGGGTGTTGAAATAAAAGGAAAACTAAATAATGTAAAAGGAGAAGAGGTAGAAATTTCATCACCAGAATCAAAAGTAAAAGTATTTATAATTCCAACTAATGAGGAATTAATGATTGCAAGAGAAACTGAAAAAGTAATTAATGCATAAAAGAAAGGAAAGAGAAAAATGAAAATATTAGTATTAAATTGTGGTAGTTCATCACTAAAATATCAATTAATAAATATGGAAAATGAAGAAGTTGTTGCTTCTGGAAAATATGAAAGAATTGGAGAAGATGAGGCTTTTATTACACATAAAGTAAACGGAAAGAAAGTTGAAATAAAACATCCAGCCAAAACACATGATGAAGCCATAGACTTTACATTAAAACAATTAACAAATCCTGAATATAAAGTAATAGATAGTTTGGATGAAATATCAGCAATAGGTCATAGGTTAGTACATGGAGGAGAAAAAATAAATCAATCAGTAATAATAACAGATGAGGTTGTAGACATATTAAAAGAATGTATTGACTTAGCACCATTACATAACCCAGCAGGAATTATGGGAATAGAAGCTTGTAAAAAAGTTATGCCAGGAAAGCCAATGGTAGGTGTATTTGATACAGCATTTCATCAAACAATGCCAGAAGAAAGATATATATATCCAATACCATATGAATATTATAAAAAATATCATATAAGAAAATATGGATTTCATGGAACATCACATATGTATGTATCACAAAGACTTGCAGAAATAGTTAAAAAAGATATTAAATGCTTGAAAATAGTTACATGCCATTTAGGTCAAGGTTCAAGCATATGTGCTGTTGAAGGTGGAAAATCAGTTGATACAAGTATGGGATTAACACCACTTGGAGGAATTCCAATGGTAACACGTTCAGGAGATTTAGACCCATCTGTAGTAACATTTTTAATGAAAAAAGAAAATATGACTGCAGATGAAGTTGAAAATGTTTTAAACAAAAAATCAGGAGTACAAGGAATTTCTGGACTAGCTCCAGACTTTAGAGAAATTGAATCAGCATCATATGGAGAAAATGAAAGAGCTGGGATAGCAATTGAAAAATTCAAATACGAAATCGCTTCATATATTGCAAAATATGCTGTAGCAATGAACGGAGTTGACTATATAGTATTTACAGGTGGAGTTGGAGAAAATCAAATAAATATTAGAAAAGGAATATGTGAAAAATTAGCATTTATGGGAGTTGAAATAGACGAAAATGCTAATAATATGAGAGGAGAAGAAAAAGAGATTTCAAAACCAACTTCAAAAATAAAAGTTTATGTAGTTCCAACAAATGAAGAACTTATGATTGCTAAAGAAACACAAAGATTAGTTAATAACTAAAAGTTTATTAAAAGAGAGGTAGAAAATGAACAATACAGAAGAAATACAAAACAAAAAAATAAATGCAAGATTATATCCAATATATAAGATGTTGTCATGGGATTTATTGTTTTATTATTCAATTATCTTTTTGTATTTGGTGCAAGCTAAAAACTTTTCTGCCTCTCAAGTTATGCTTGGAGAAGCTTTTTTTACAGCTTCTTGTTTTGTTTTACAAATTCCAATTGGTTTGCTAGTTGATAAAATTGGAAAGAAAAGAAGTTTAGTAATAGCAAATATATGTATGTGTTTATTTTCTTTTATTTTATTAATTATACAAAATTTTAATCAATTATTAATAGGATATTTTATAGACGCAATAGGATATGTTTTGAGAACAGTTTGTGAAACTAATATTCTATATGATTCGTTACCTATTGGAAAAAGGAGAGGAAATTTATATTCTGAAATAGATGGAATAGGGGCATCAAGATATTATGTGGTTGATGCTATAACATCATTAATAGCAGGATATGCATTTGTACTAAATCCATATTTACCAATAATATTTTGCTTTATAGCAAATATAATTTCAACAATATTAGCAACAAGATTTAGAAGTATAAAGCTTCAAAATGAACAAGTTGAAGTAAAAGAAGGGGTCAGAGAATATTTTAGACAATTAGGAGAGGCAATAAGATTTACTAAAAAGTCAAAGAGAATATTTTGCTTGTTGTTATATTTTGGACTTGTTTCTGGTTTAATATATAATTTAACTACATTTAGAAGTAGTGTATTAGAAGGAATTTCTATTCCTGAGCATTATTTTGGAATAATATTTGCTATATCACAAATGGTGGCAGCAATATGTGCAAAAGCACAGATTTTTATTTACAAAAGATTTAGAAATAAAACATTAGCTGTTTTAGGAATACCTCTAACAATATCATGCATTATTATAGGATTTCTTGCAATGATTGGAACAAGTACAACTTTTAAAGTAATTATTGTTTTATTGTTTGTTTTTCAAGGTGCTATAAAGGGTGCATATAATGTACTTATTTATAGATACTTAAATAATTTTACTAATAGAAAAATCAGAACAAAATTAGCAACAATACGAAATATGTTTTATAATATCTCATCAATATTAATAAGCTTGTTTGGAGCAATGTTATTAAATTATACAGATTCTGCAAACACAATAATTATAGTTGGTTGTATGATGACAATCTTAATTATATTATTATTAGATTATATGAGAGGAAAGGTCGGTCTTAAGCCAGAACAATACAAAAAAGAAGATTTGAAATATATGCCTAAAAAATAAACTTTACGTAATTTGAAAAATTATGTAAAATGTGGTATAATAATAGTTACAAATATTTTTTTAAAAGGAGTGTGTTTTTCGCATGAAGAACCGGTCTAACAAATTCGTGATGTTTACTATTTTGGTCGGAATTGCTTTTTCAATTGTGTTGTTTCAGCCATATATGGCACAAGCAGTGCAAGTAAGAGAAAACAATTTGATTGAAATTGAAGAACAAGCATCCGAACCGACACCAACTGCTACTCAGACCCCTGAGCAAGCACCAACGCCCGAACCTACACCTTCTGCTACACCTGAGGCTACGCCTGTTCCAACACCTGTTGTTACCCCTACCCCTGAACCTACTGCAGAACCTGCTATGTACGAATTTGAAGGCTACGAGATTAGCCAAGATGAATTCGAATACTTCTGCATGGGTGTCTATGCAGAGGCAGGCAACCAAGACTATGAAGGCCAGGTTTCTACGGCAGCTGTTATTCTTAACAGATTGATTGACACTGGTGACTTCAAAAATGTTAATAGCATTTATGAGGTCTTGGGCAACGGATTTTCTTCTGTAATAAATGGAAAAGTCACAATTTGTGGCGCTCCTATTACATTCCAAGATGTCTCAGAAGAGACTATCGAAGCAGTAAAATCTGCTATTAATGGAGAAGACCCGACCGAAGGACGGCTGTGGGAGATTGCTGAGGCAACAGGCAACGACCCTGAAGAGTACGCATCTGGAGGTGCACTGTATTTTTACAACCCGGATAGGACATCTCCGGAACAGTTGGCTTACAGAGCCAACATCAAAGTACGGTATCAGCTTCAGAACCACATTTTCTATAAAGTGTGGGATCTGTAACACTCTGGAAAGTGACCTTGCAATTGCAGGGCCATTTTCTTTTTAATTCCTTGATTTTAAATATAATAAATGTTAGAATATAGCTATGGAGGAAGAAATATGTCAAAACAAATTCAAAAAATAAAAGATTTATATAAAGAAAACAAAAAATCCAGTTTAGCATGGTATCTGGCATTAAGAGGAATAGTAATAATAATAATGATTTTAAGATTTTTAGATGGAGATTTTTCGAGTGTATTTTTATGTTTATTGACACTAATATTATTTTTAATTCCTTTTTGGATTAACCAAAAATTAAAAATTGAAATACCGAATTTACTTGAAATTATAATATTATTATTTATATTCTCAGCTGAAATTCTAGGAGAGATACAAAATTTTTATGGAATATTTAAACTCTGGGATACAATACTACATACATTAAATGGATTCTTATGTGCCGCAATAGGATTTTCTTTAATAGATATATTAAATAATTCTGAAAGATTTCATATTAAATTATCACCAGTATTTGTTGCTTTAGTGGCATTTTGCTTTTCTATGACAATAGGAGTGTTGTGGGAATTCTTTGAATATGGGGCTGATCAATTTTTAAATTATGATATGCAAAAAGATACAATAGTGCAAGACATATCAACAGTTACACTTGACCCAGAAGGAAAAAATAGAGTTGTTACAATAGATGATATAAATAAAACAACGATATACAGTACTACACCAGATGGACAACCAAAAGAAACTAGTATCTCAGGAGGATATTTAGATATAGGACTTAAAGATACAATGGGAGATTTAATAGTAAACTTTATAGGTGCAATAGTATTTTCAGCCATAGGTTTCTTCTATATTCAAAATAGAGATAAATATAAATTCGCAGAAAATTTTATTCCAGTAAAAAAGTTTTCTGAAAAGGAGTAAATATGAATCCAAAACATGAATGTAAAAAATTAATAAATAGTTTTAAATATGCATTACAAGGATTTGCATCATCTTTTAGAACAGAAAGAAATATGAAAATTCATGTAGTAGCAACAATCTTAGTAATAATATTAGGAATATATTTAAAACTTAATTTAATAGAATGGAGTATAATAACTATAGCCATTGTAATAGTAATATCTGCAGAACTATTTAATACTGCGATTGAAACAATAGTTGATATGGTTAGTCCACAAAAAAATGAAAAAGCAAAACTTGCTAAAGATATATCAGCTGGAGCAGTTTTAATTTTAGCAATTGGTTCTGCAATTGTAGGATTTATAATTTTTCTACCTAAAATTATTGCGATTTTTAGTTAAAAGTTATTATTTTTCAAAGTCACTTTATAGTCATACTAATAAAATATAATTAAATAAAGGTGATGGTTATGAAAATTTTAAAAAGAATAATTATATGTATAATATTAATCATTTTATTTGCAGTAGGAATTGTAACATATAAAGGATATACAATTTATAAACAAGCACTAAATGAAATTAGTGTAAAAGATAAAGTTGCAGAAATACAATCACAAGAAAATTATACCAAAATTGAAGATTTACCAGAATTTTATTTAAACGCTGTAATTGCAGTCGAAGACCACAGATTCTATGACCATGGTGCAGTTGATATAATTTCTATAGGAAGAGCAGTTTGGACAAATATTAAAAGTTTTGAACTAAGAGAAGGTGGAAGCACAATAACACAACAATTAGCCAAAAACATATATTTTACCCAGGAAAAAACTGCATTAAGAAAAATTGCAGAAATTTTTATGGCATTTGAAATAGAAAAAAATTGTGATAAAGATGAAATTTTAGAACTATATGTTAATACAAGTTACTTTGGAGATGGATATTACTGTGTCAAAGAAGCTGCAAATGGATATTTTGACAAAGAACCTATAGATATGAATGAATATGAAAGTAGTATGCTTGCAGGTATTCCTAATGCACCATCAGTATATGCACCTACCAAAAATCCAGACTTAGCAAAACAAAGACAAAATCAAGTTTTAGATAGAATGGTTAAATATGAATATATAACAGAAGAAGAAAAACAAAACATATTAAAAACTGAAGAACAAAAATAAAAGCACACATTGTGTGCTTTTTAAATTTCCTTAATCTTAATATTATACTTATCTTCAAAAACCTTCTTTTTTGCTATATATTCTTTTGTTCGTACGCCCTTAACATCAATAACTTCATATGAATTATCAGAATTAAATACAATAAAATCAGCTTTATACTTTAAACCTGGTGCAAGCATAAATGTTGGTTGTAAGCAAAAACCGTTAATTTCTTTTGCTTGTAGTCTAAGCTTTAATTCACAATAATATTCCGCTTCTTTTTTACTATCAAAAGTATGACCATCAACAGAAGTTTTGTTAGCTCTATATTTAGTTTTTCTTTTTTTGCTATCAGTAAAGTTTTTGTAATCTTCTATACTCCAATGTTCCATTAGTATATAATACCTCCGTTGTAAAATTATCTAATGGAGATTATATACTAAAAAAAACAAAAGTGCAATCCAAAATCATAAAACTATTCATTGTTTTAATGCAATGTCAATAGTTTTTGAAGATGTCCTAAAATTTTTTAAACATTAACGGGAAATTT
>ERZ1643249.201-NODE-201-length-76009-cov-14.478777_pt1 | contig 76009 bp, 55 predicted proteins | sample MGYA00579263_ERZ1643249 | MGnify/ENA primary metagenome ERZ1643249 (study PRJEB29033, sample SAMEA4952264) | chicken gut metagenome | biome: Broiler Chicken; feature: Gastrointestinal Tract; material: Caecum | place: Ireland | collected 2018 | study: Broiler...
TGCAAAACAATGATTTTAGGGTTCGTGCTTGTATTAACACGAATAATATGTACTCTCTTTTCATTCAGGACAACATTGGCTATTAACCTCCTCTATCACATTTTTGGACTTGAAGTCGTGTACAAAATGCACACTATAAACGTGATAGTAGAGAAGAACATACAGACCAGTGCTATTGCGAATAATATCTTCGCAATCAAAATGAACCTTAAACGCTTATTGTTTGTAAATTCCAAACTTTCTGTGATTTGTTCAAGCGTTTTTCCGAGTTTTTGCTCTTGCGCACTTCTAACATATAACTGTTTCGAGGTATCGCTTTCAAACAGTTCGTTCTTTATGTCATCGAACGACGGAAAGGTTTTCATTTTGTATCGCCATTGTGCAAGTGTTGCGCAGCCCAGGCTGGATAATAAAAATAGACTTGTAGTTCCAGAAACAGCATATGCCAATCGGTCCCATTTCGGATTGAGTTCATCCAATACAACCGGTAGAGCTGTGTAAAGAAATGCAATTGCAAAAGAAAAAACAACTTGTATCTGAGTAGCTTGTTGTATAAGACTACTTTCCCGTCTCAATTCATCTTCATATTTTAAACGCACAAGAGTTAAATAGAACGAATTGATAGAGGCTTGCTTTGTTTCGTTAGTCATTATCTCACACCCCTTGTTAAAATATTGAGTCGTTTGCACGTGAATCTCTCCACCAAAACCTAATGGCTATGGCGGGTGGTTCACAACCAACGAAAAGCGACGTGAAGCGCGGTAATAACAGCTGGCCGATGCATTGAAGGCGTTTTTCTGTTGCAGAACGTACCGGGTAGTACCAACAACGGCATTATTCTTCTATGCGTAGTAGAAAAGGCAATACCGTGGGTTATTGATGAGATGTCGTCCACGGAAAAGCCAGCTTAATTATTTTCAGATTCAATTTGTTTAAGAGTATCGTTAATCTCCAAAATTTGACGAAAAACCTTTTTGACAGCTTCCATTTTTTCAACATCGATTGGATTGCTTTCATCAAAGCTTACATCCGAAAGGTCGTGTAAGGCTAGAAATCCAGTTTCGTTCATGATGACCATTTGGAGTGCGACAGTAGCTTTGATAGCAGTGTATAGGGATTCGATATTATGATAGTCATCTAATGCCATAAAATTTCACCTCTTGTTTCCTATATCCCCGCCAATACCCAAATAACAGGTGATGGTACATGCCTATAAACGAATTCGAAACTGCACGTGAAGGCAACTAGCCCTACCTAATGGAGGGAATCCTTTGCCTATTATTTCGAAATGAAACATCTATGCTTATTATACTGTTAATCGAACATGGCAGACAATAGTTTCAAAAACTTTTTTGAACAGAATTGTTCCAAATATTTTGCCTAAGATTTTGCGAATGCGTGGATATTTTCACTGGATATCACAATGTGGGCTTTTATGCAGAAAAAGGTCTTGACAAAAGCGAATACATAATGCAACCTATATCTTTGCTTTGCATAAAAAGCAATAATAATCCATATTTGTGTTTCAATATTGTATATGCGTGAAAAGAAATAGGTGTCATATTGTGAATGTGAAATTCCAAAAGAATTGCATATGTAAAACTTAAAATCGCTATTCAAAAAGTAAATGTATCATTCCAAAAAAAGCGTTAAAATGTCGCCATAACTAACTAAATATTGACGAAAATTAAGCGGCGTATACTTAGCCGAAAATCGTAACCGCAAATTAACTGTCCACAGTGGGCCGAACGTGGTATAATAGGGGTGTCATATTCGAACGTCAGAGGTTTGGCAAAATTACTCGTTGCATATTTCTGACGTTTGTGGTATAATAAGTATACAGCAAACATAAAGATGGAGTCACACAGTTGAGGCGCATCTTTAAATTTGCCCAGACTTACTAAATATAAAAATATGTGTAGCTAAACAGTGAAAGGAGAATCTTTAAAAATGAAAACAATTAAGGCGAAGATGATGGCCTTCATCCTCGCGGCGGTTATGGCAGTTGGGCTTGTTGGTTGTGGCGTTGACATCAGCGGAATCGGCCTTCCGACAGACCTTGTGCTCGAAAAAGGTGAAAGCCAGCAGTTGGAAATTCAGTACAGCACCAACAAAGAAGTCAGTACAGCGGAAGTAGCTGAGCTTGCTGAAAAGCTAACATTGGATTGGAGCAGTTCCGATGAAAGCGTTGTTACTGTTGATGATTCCGGTTTGGTGACTGCAGTTGGCGCAGGCGAAGCGGATGTGACAGTAACAACCGAAACAGCAAATATCAGTTCCACAACACATATTAAGGTCGTGATTCTTCCAACTGGAGTGTCCGCGCCCGAAAGCCTGGAACTTGAACTGAACGGCGAAGCAACGAAAGCACTAGATGCGAAAATGACTCCGGAAGATGCCACAGAAGTCAAGCTGACATATGAAAGCAGTGATGAATCTGTTGCAACGGTAGATGAAAATGGTAATGTGACTGCCGTTGGTGTTGGAGATTGCATCATTACCACTAAAATCGTAGCGGACACTTCGGCAACAAATGAAAGTGCTGATGTGGACAGCGAAATGCTGGTCGTTCCGGAAAACATGAGCGCCGAGACGAAAGTTACCGTGGTAAAGGTAATCGAATCCATCACATTGGACGACTCTGAAGGCATCTTGACCGTAGGCAATAAACACAAAATCGATGCGGTTATTGAACCTGAAGATGCGACCAATAAAACTGTCATATGGGAAAGTAGCGACGACAAGGTCGCGACTGTCGACGAGAATGGTAATGTGACTGCACAGGGAACCGGGCAAGCCACAATTACAGCAAGCAGTCCGAATAGTGAAGCAAGTGCGAGTTACGAGCTTACTGTGCAGAATGTGACCTGCAGTTATTGTGGTGCTACAGGGCACACCAGTTCAAGTTGTCCCGTAAAGGCCGCCGACCAAAAGGCTGCGGCACAGGCAGCTGCTGAAGCAGCGGCCCAGCAGCAAGCGGCGGCAGCTGCCGCTGCTCAGCAGCAGGCTGCGGCGCAGGCTTCTGGTGGTGGCTCGTCCGGTGGGAATTCCGGCGGTGGTACGTCGGCTCCCGCTCCAGCGCCGGCACCAGACCCAGCGCCAGCACCTGACCCTGGTCCGAGCGACAGTGGCGGTAGTTCCAGCGGAATTTCTCATCCGGAAGCAGATATCCCAGGAGAAATCGTCACCGGCGGCGGGAATGGCACCGGTGATACTGAGGCACCTCCCCTTTAAAAAGTAAGGTTGGCGTACCTACCTTTTAAATAAATGGTACTTTTCGTCGCGACCTGCGACAAACAAAAGGCAGCTCTCTGAAAAAGAGGGCTGCCTTTCTTATACATTCCGATGCGATGGACCTGCAATAACGATATACTAATAATATATGTGGTGCTATATTGAGCGAATAGTATCTACCAAAGAAGGTGAATATAGATGGTTTATGTATTATGGACTCTTAATATGATTGGTTATGTGTCGTTCACAATTGGCGTGGAATGGGATTGGAAAAAAAGAGAAGCAAAGGGGCCGCCCATTATGTGTATCCTGTCCGGAAGTTCTTTAGTAGGGCTGGTTATGTGGTTCGGAGCAACTGGATTAGGAGAATTGGCAATTTTAGATAGAAATGTAGTCACATTTGTTATGTTATATTTTGTGTTGGCCCTTGCAAATGTTTTGTTTCTCACAATTCATGCAATCAGGATGATAATGCAAAAGGATAAAGGATATGCAAAGGCTATTGCATCGGAAGGGATAATCGCAACTACGTTTTTTGCTTATGGTGCATGGATGCTTCGTTGTATTTTACTTAGATAAAGAGAATATTGGGAAGCAATGATACCGTGGCAAGAGTTGCGCATATAGCAGGCAACCACCAAGCCTTGAATATTGTAGGAGCAAAAACTTTAATATAGTTAGAAATCGTATTGCTACTATGTAGATGCGGAACAAGTAGCGCAAAGAACTGTTGGATAAACAAAAGTAGGAAAGCAACACCCAAAAGCCCGCATACAAGGCAAGACAGAAGCAGTTTTGTCATATTGCCAAAAAATGCTGAAAATGTGACATGTTCCAAAAGCAAATTTACGGCTAAAGAGGATATAAGTGTTATACTTGGAGATAGAAACCAAATGACACGTTTTGCCCCCAATAATGGAACATGAATTTTGCGCAGAAACGACTTCGTTCCAATTAGAGACAGTATAGTTGAAATGGAAAGCAAAATAATGAACACACGAAAATGTGTTTGCAATGCAAATCCCAGTATAAGTATAAATACAAAAAAGAATTTTGCATATTGTGAATAATCTCTTTGTGTGCCCTCCGAGTATTCTCTACTTGTTTGAAAAGTCGGACCATTTGTTGTCGGATTGGTTTGTATAAAGATATTTACAGTGGGGGCTTCCACCTTGGAAATTATGTAAGATTGGTTGTTTGCATTCAATCTGTCATATATAACTATTCCTATATCAATTGCAGCTATAATTACAGATATGAAATTCAAAAATGTATCAACAGACATTTCAGAGCCTCCGGATTTGTTTGTTATGGTACAAAAAGTATATTCCTATTGTTAACCATAGTCAACCGATGTCGGCACCCTGTTTTCGCAGGACGCCATTTTTTTATCATTTCGTTATCTTTATATGATGCGAAGCAAAGTGCGTAATGGTATAATATATGTAGTTGGCCTGATGCAGCAGGCCTTCAAAACCAAGAAAGGAGAATACAAGCATGCCAAAAAAGCTCGGTACGCGCATTGCTTCAGGCCTGATTGCTGCCCTGATGTTCATGCAGACGGTCTCTTCGTCTGTGGTCACTGCCTACGCAGCTGACGTAACATCGGGCAGCGATGTTGTCTCTAGCGATGTGCAGTCCGATACTTCCGACGTCGATATCTTGAATACCGATGATGGAAGTGAAGGTGAGCAGACACCAAACGACGAAAGCCAGGCTCCAGAAGAGTCTGGCAATGACGAGAGTACGTCCGCACCTCAAGAATCGGCAACTCCAGAACCGACTGCCGTTCCAGTCGAAACTGCGACACCGACTCCTGAAGCGACGGAAACTCCCGATGCTACAAATACTCCTACAGCAACGCCGGAACCAACGGCAACTGCAACGCCTGACGCAACGGCAACACCCGAACCTTCTGCAACCCCTACGCCGACGCCCACTCCCGAATCTGATAAGGAAGAAGTAAGCGAGGCACTGCAATCCGTCCTTGATATGATGGAGCAGTTGCCAGAATCGGTTGACGAAGTTGCGGAATACGATGAAGCGCAGTGCATTGCACTGCGCCAGCTCTGTGACCAGCTACAGTTCGCGATTGCAGCATTGACGGACGAGGAGGCCGAAGAGGTCGACCTTGCCTATGTTGATGAACTGTATGCGGCCGTCACGGAACGCTACAATTCCTTTGAGCGTGTTGAGTTCAATCCACTTGCTATTCTTGATGAGGAAGCAGGTTTGAATGAAGTTGACATTGGCGATGAGGTCACTTTCTCTGTTTCTCTGAACCGCGATGATGTTGCGGTTCAGTACCAGTGGCAGAAAATGTACATGCCGCAGGGTGATGTGACAGAAGAAAGCGTATTCAATTACACGGATGCTGACGGCGAACAGTCTCCGACCTGGTATAACTATCTGGTAGGGGATATGTCGGAAGCTGAACTTCTCAATGAAAACCCGGATGCGACCTGGCAGGGCATGGAACTGTGGTTAGCCGCTCGTGATGCGTTGAATGCGATTGGCGAAACGGCCGACAGCTTAACCTTCGAGTGGAAAACCCGGAACTTTGCTCTGGAAGGGTTTGCCATCACTGCTACCAAGGCAGAAGATGGCACAATCCAGTTGTTTGCTGACAAAGATGATGAGCACTATGTCGCTTCTCTGAACGATGAGGGTGCTTACGCCTTTACTACGGCTGATACTGGAGAAAGCATCACCGATGAAAACTGGGTTGATATCGAAGGTGCTACCGAGTCTACTTACACCCACGTGGTGGATGAGAATGACCGGTATACGTCCTACCGTTGCCAAGTTACTATCGTTGATGAGACCTACCTTGAAGACCTCGAAGCCTACAAAGCTTCTGGTGCGGATGAAATGGCTACCGCAGAGAGCGCTGCTACAGATGAACCAGAAACCGATGATACGGTTCTGTATTCTGCAAAGAAGACGCTGACTCTGCCTGAAACGACTGCTGAACTTTCCCAGAAAGTTGTTGCTCGTTTCTTCAGTATGGCTCGTGCCAGCGCTTCTGGCCCGGTACTATCCAATGATGCCCAGTGGGTCGTTGGTGTCAACTCGAACTACGAGTACATCACGGCTGATATGTACGCTATGACGCAGCAATGGCTGCAGGAAGGGCGTATTACCCAGCAACAGGCTGACATGTACTGGACGAAGCTGGATTATTCTGTTGCTCATACAGCGAATGTTATCGATAAGGTGACAGGTTTGCCAACAGGTGCCACTAGAAAATACATCGGCTTCCGCATCACTGACGGTAACAAGATGGAAGTTCTGAGTGACTGGTATGGCAAAACCGTTTATTTCAGGCAGTCTGGCGCAACCGGCACCGGAACGGCAATCGAGGTCCCCGCGCAAACTACAGAAGGCGCTGCGGGGGAACAGTACAAACGTGCTGTTACTATCCTGAGTGCTTACATTGCGGATGCGGGCACACCGTATCGTGGCGGTATGGAAAGCGTCGGAAGCAACAACTACTACGAAGACGATACCCACATTACCATGTACACAGTTGAAGTAAATCGCTTCAACGAAAACCCAGACGCATATCTGATGGACGCCGAAGGCAACTACCGCATTGATTCATTTGCGTGGGGGCCTGGCGTCTATGACGAACCTGATATTTCCGGCAAAGCCTTCTGGGCACTGCAAAGCTATATTGCCGAAGGCTATGGCATGATGATTGGCCACGATACCATGTATGGCTATGCCGGTGCCTACACTGACGCCTGGGGCGATGTGAATGGTCCGTGGCATTACTACGGACAGGACCCGGCGGGTAACTGGCACTATCCTGGTGATGGCTGCTCTACCACAACTGGCCAGAATGGGTATACGGTTCACCAGGTGACACTGGAGAACCGGAATGGGTCACGGTACACCTATCATATCGTTCCAATTGACCCCAACGATACAGCGACGCGCTATTATAATGTCAACCAGTGGAACCCCAACTGGGGTCATTGGAACATGAATGCGCTGATGGGCCAGAACAACGCGAATACGGAGTCGTTCAACATCCTCGGCGGAAATGACGCCGATGGTGGTGACTATGAGTTTTTTATGGCTTACAGCTATGGCGACCCGTATAAGATTCCTTCTAAAATCATGTCTTCTGGTGGTTCTCATTTGAGTCCTAACTACAAGACAACTATGTATGGTAGTGACCTTCTGAGAATTAAGTCTTATCCTTATTCTCATAGTGAAGCACTGAATCGTGCGAAGTATCGTACACCAACCAACTACCCATTTGATTTCCAGGGTGTAGGAACTACACTTGGTGCTCAGCAAACGCATAGTAATATGCAAGTTGCCTTTGGCACGATTTGGGTCGAATACGCCAATAACAGTGGCTCGGCATCCCTTGGCAATGGCAAGCTGATTACACCGACAGTCGACGGAAAGACTGGCACCAACAACTTCTACTTGGCTGGTGACGGCAACTTCCTGATGAACCAAATCGGTCACTTGCCAGAAAACCGCTTTACGAAACCTGAGGCCCAACTTCTGGTCAACACCATCATGTACATCTCGCAGCGGAAGCAGTGCGAAGTCTGCCAGAGTGAACAGAATGGTGACCAGATGAGTCATTTTGTTCACCGAATTAACAATGTGAACGCCAAAACGATTTTGGATGCACTGGCAAATGGCGGTAGCTTCTGGTATCCTTTGGACGACTGCTATATGTTGACCAATGACCTTAATCTCGCTGAACTATATGGTGATAGTTGGGCAGGAATTAAGAACTTCATGGGACATTTTAGCGCCGATACTTATACTGTCACACTGCCAAATAATGGGGCACCACTATTTGTGCAAGATGATGACCCGGCTGGAAAGTACAACTCAGGTAATGCCAATGGGTGGAACCTTGGTTCTAGTTTAGAAGATTCTGCAGTTCAGAATGTTGTTAAAACTAGCGATACGGGTACGCGTACCACAGGCATAGCACGTGTTCTTGGTTATTTGCCTGACCTATTTGATACAACGGATGTGGACTATACAGGTTATACCATCCATATCTACGGCAAAGACAATGAAGGCATGTTGCCGGCAGATGCTGATTTTAGCTGTGTTGTCAATTCTGATGACAAGTATATTATCAGTAACTTGCCACCAGTATACGCAGGCGCCGATACGATTTACCGAGCACGTGTCTATGACAGAAGTGGCAATGAAGTGACTCAATACGGGCCAATTATTGCTAAAGTTCCAAGAAGCTTCTGGGACACCGACATGACGGTTCCCCTCGAACTCATTGAACCCGAAGCAACTCCAATTGCGGATTATCGCTACTGGGAAGGCCCGACTGACCATGTTATGACGGGTAGTGCATTTATTGCAGATGCACGTATCAGTGACAGTGATATTGTATGGTATTACCGAATCATTCAAGGAAATAGCGCAGGCAATTGGGTGCGAATTGGCAATCCGGGCGCCAGCTTTACCACTTCTGATGGCGCTGTGACCGGTAAGGTTAATGCTACGGTATATAATCCTGCCACTGAGAGCGGCATCCCAGCCACATCAAGTGATGTCGCTCTAAGTTTCCTTGCGTGGACAGGAAATCGTATCCAATTGAAAACCGAGTACACATATAATGGCAAGGTTTATACTACGATTGATGAGGGAGTTGCTGTTGAAGGAGCCAATGGCTATATTGATATTGAACAGCGTCCCATGTATGTCATTCAAGCGTTTGACAAGCGTGTGAATGTTGCTTCTGACGCCGAATTTGTTTTCGAGGCCGATTTCTGGAAAGGTTTAGATGAAGGTCTTACCTATGAAATCCAGTATCGCGGACTCACAGGTAGCTGGAAACCCATCGAAGGCGATTCGCTTTTCCCAGATGGAAGCTACGAGGTTCAAGAAGAATCCTCCACTTCTACACAATGGGAAGATGGCGTTTGGGTACCAACAGCAAATTTCTGGAAACCAGAAACAACAACGCCTAACTCTGAAGTAGCGGGTAAACATACCACTATTAAACTGACATTGCTTGATTGTCCAATGGACTGGGATTCGTTTGATTTCCGTGTTGTATTTCGGTACCAGTACAATGCTCAACGTACTATGCAGGGGACAACTGACACAGCAAACAATCAAGTAACAAGTCGTACTGGACACCTGATTGTTGTTCCACCAACCATTAAGTTGACAGACCTGAAGGCACAGGCATTGTTGCTGAACGAATCTGACCCGTCAAACGGTAATGTCGTTTGGACTTCTGAAATGGATACACCGCCAAATGATGGTCGTGCAACCACGGAAGTTCCTCTCGACACCTTTGATGTCGGCTATGATGACCGCGATGGTCAATTTGTTGTGACCGGTCCGGCAAACGACAATAAGGCAGTTTATACAACAAAGATTACTTTCACTGGCAATAAAGATAATTTGCCGACCATTACTTGGCAATATCAAAATGATTTGAACGAAGCGGTAAACTCTTTCCACCCAGTGGGAAGTCCTATTACGCCTTCGTATGACGATGTTGGTGAAGTAATTGGAAATCTGGACGTACTGTGTACTGCAGATGGCGGTAACGGTGTGATTCCCGGACTTGAAGAAGTGTTCCTGGAAAACGGTACGCCATATTATAAGTTCAAAGGTTATATTACTTTGGACGCCGTTTATCCGACAGACCCGGCAAATCAGGATTCGGATGAATTGACTGAATGGAATTTGGTAACGAGTCTGCATATTGACTCCGCGACCAATCCTATGGATTTCGGGTCAACGCACTTCTACTTTAATGTCCTTGGGCAGCTGCGTTATATTAAGGGCTGGGACGGAACCCGACTGAAGTCTTACTGCGAAGCACAAGCTTATGCATTCAACTTCAATCGTGATGCTGACCCGGTAACTCTGTATGAGGACCCTGAGTATCGCAACTATGGCGCTGAACTGGTTTTGGATTACAATATCAGTATTCGTGCCAATGACCCAAATAAGAACGAAGATATTACAACTGCAAATGGCAGCGCTAAAAATTTGGATACACTGCTAAACGAGATTCCTGAACTTCGGGAAGCAAAGAATTCCGGAGCAGCCATTTACAACTATAAGCTTCTTGACATTATTGCGCCAAATGGACTTCGGTACGCTGAAACGTATTTCATTGCCGGTCATGATGTAAATGACCGCAGTGGAATTCATTCGCGTGATACTATTGTGATTGACCATAATATTACAGATGCGTCTGGACATAACTTCGATTACTATTTTGGAATCGATGAGTCTAAAGCGTTCTTGAATCAAAATGGCCAGGTACAAGGTATTGCGTTCTATTCTAAGTCTGGCAATCCCATTTCCAAGAATACATGGCAGTGGTTCTGGCGCAATGCAATCTACTATGTTTGCTACGATGGAAAATCTGACTTGGGTGACCAGGTTTATTTCTACATCGACGAACAAGACCTGCAAAATGTGAATGCATCCTTCGGCGCTAACAATGCGCAGAATCCATATTCTGAGTGGACTGCACCTATTGAAGGCACATATGAGATTACGCTGTATGGTGGCAGTGGTGGTGGCGAAGGTGGCACCACAAAACTTACGATTGAAGCGGAAGAAGGAGCAAAGCTATATTTTGTTGCTGGTGGAGCTGGCGGACCTGGTGAAGACGAACACAAGTTCAATGAGCCGGGGAATCCTGACCCGGCAACTGGATTAGGCGGATATAATGGTGGTGGTAATGGCGGCATCGGTGGCGATACGTCATGGGCTACTAGCGCACCTGGCAAAGGACACAGTGTCGGAGCTGGTGGCGGTGGAGCTACCACGGTCGCTGTTGGCTTAATGGGCACTGGCCGATTGATTGATTATCAAAATCAAAGTATAGCCTCGCAATATATTCTTGGCGTTGCGGGTGGTGGCGCTGGAAGCGCTGCCACATATGGTTGGGACTATCCTGGCATGTATCATGCAGCTAGTAGCAACGATGCCATGGAAGGCGAATCAATATTGTCTATTTTGAATTCAAGCAGACTTCCAACTAGATGGCTGTTTGATGAGAAAAACAATCCGCAACACGAAAATGTTAATGGCAACTGGATAGCAAAAGGAGCAACGCCATCTTATCCTGAATATGCTGTCTATTGCAATGGTGGTCCGAATGCAACTCATGTTCTTTCACCACTGAGTGGTGGCAACGCTGGTTTTGCACTTGGTACCAGTGGTGGAAACTTTTCTGGGATTAAAATGAACTGGAACGGCCATGGCGGACCACGTGGTGGTGGCGGTGGTTGGTTTGGTGGTTGGGCAAACAATCAGTATTATGTGACTGATGATAGCAATACCGCAAACTGTAATAGTTCGGCTGGTGGTGGCACAAGCTACGTTGCCACAACGGGTTCTGAATGGAATACAGATACTGGCGGTAAAGTAAAGGTTATTTCCACTGAAATGATTACAGGGGGAAATCCTGCTTTTACTAATGGCTCCGCCACCATCCGCATGGTTGACTTCGGTGACCGTCGTTTCAAGCGTAATGGCAAAAATGCATTTGACACTGCGTATGAAGATACGGGCGCTGTGAACCATTTTGCAACGGTCAAAATTTCCGCTGCGAATAAGGTTTATGATGGTCAACCGAACGTAGCAACCGTTTCTGTCGTTGACACAGACGGTGATATGGCAACGGTTCTGGCCAATGCCAAAATTACCTATAGCAACAACTATGGAACCGTAACACAGGCAATCAATGCATCCACAGACGCAGAAATGTTGCCGCTGAATACGACAGGTTCGTATGCAGCCACGGTAACTGTGTCGGCACCTGGATATACCATTGAGTATGTGTACGAAAATACCATTCCTGGTTTGACGTATGCGTCTAAGGGATTGCCTGCATCCGGTGATGGCGATACGGTCTATTTTGACATCTATCCTCGCGGTTTGGATGTCGCTGGTTCTTCCACTCGTGAATATAATGGAATGGCACTTGCTAAAGTGACTAACCTGAAGATTACGGATGGTATTGTACCAGGCGATACTGTATCTCTTGCAACAACAACTGCATTTGGTTACTTTGTGGATGATGGTGGCAATGAATGGAGCCATGTCGGCAAACATAACATTGACCTGATTACGCAAGTAGACCTTGTCAATTCGAATGGTAACTACTATGTAGCCAATTGGAATGTGTCTGGCGAAATTACAGCACGACCATTGCATCTGCACAGTTTGTATCATGATACGCAGAAGTATTCACAGCAGTATGATGTTCTTGCTCAACCTTTGGGCGAAGGAAAACAGCTGACGGATACAGTTTCGTACAATGATGAAACCATGACAGTTGAAGAGTTCTATGACACCTTGCTTGCTGGTGAGCGTGTCACGACGGACACAACCCGTTACATGGCTGACCAGTTCCGCAATTATGAGGAGCAAGTCAAAGAACCTAACAACTACCGTGGTTACGATAATACGACAGATGCAACGATTTCCAACATCAGTTTGGATAATATCGTTGTTGGAGACACTGTAAAGACTGACAAAGAGGAATACGCCGGCACCTATGCAACAATGAATGCAGGTGAGGAGCTGGTCGGTAAAGACTCGAACGGTGATAATGGCACTATTAAGCCGAGTTCCGGTGACGAGAACCGGTACTGGTGGCTGGACGAAAATGTCATTACCCGTACAGAAGACCTGACACTCGTAAACAACGAGTATGGCGACTATTATATCGCTGACGAAGATTATTCCGGTGCCATTTATCGCGCAGGCGTCATTGCAATGGTCAAGGGCCAGCAGCTGATTTATGGCGAGGGCCTTGATGAAGTTCCCTACACAGATGATGTGTATACTTCTACGACCGGTTCCAGCAGCTGGCTGACTATCGCTGGTCTGATAGGCACTGACGAACTCCGCATGGAAGACTGGACAGGAAAGTACAAGAACGAGTTCAAGTATGACCTGCTTCCGAAAGACGATACGCCTGTTGGCGATTATCCCATTACCTATATCGGACTGAACGAGGATAACTTCCCAGTTCTGTCCAACTACATCGTACAGGTCGACGAATCCTTCCTGAACGTTAACCCGCGCCCGATTCGTATTTCCGTCAATGAATCCCTCAAGGATTACGGCGACGAGAATCCGGCATTTACATCCGTATTCAGCTATAAGCTGTCTCTGGATGGGGAAGACGATTATCAGGTAATTGGTAACGATGCGACTGACAAGTATGAAGACATGACGCTGGTGGCCGGTGATACGATTGCCGATGTCATTGAAGTGTCTGACAATGTTGGCGGTCTTGAACCCATTGCTATGGAGGATGGACGCAGCAACATCCCGTACCTGTCTGATGCTGAGACCAACAGCGACGTTATCTATGTCGATGAAATCTCTGAGACCTGTGAATACTGCTCTGAGCGTGATGGCAAGGAACGCAATCACTTCCATCTTGGCGGATATGCGGTTTGGGTCAACGATAATGCCGCGAATGGCAATACATTGACCGTCAAGACCGTTACCAATATGTATGGTGAACAGGTCCAGAACTACTCGCTCAACTACGTACAGAACATCCTGAAGATTCATCCTCTGTCCATTACCATCATCCCGGATGACAAGGAAATGGTTTACGGCACTGCCAACGAGCCGGCACTGACCTATACGCTCGAAGGCCGCCGTGTAAAGTGGGATGACCTGTCGGATGTGAAGCTGGTCCGTGATGCTGGCCGTGATGTGTATGACGGCTATGTGATTCGCGTTGACAGCTACAACAACTCTGACAACTACATGGTCGATGTTGAGACCGGTATCTTCAAGATTACCCCTGCTTACCTGATGGTTACGCCTGACCACCATACCAAGTATTATGGTGACCCGGCGCCTGATTGGAGCATCGGTATTACCGGTTTCAAGTATGATGACACTGTTGATTCCGTCTTCGTAGAAGGCCGCGATGCAGGACGTGTTGTTGACGATGCCTTCGATTATATCAAGGCTTCTGTTGGCGATTACACCTTCAATGTGGATGAGACTTCTCTGGAGATGATTCCGAACCAGTTCGGCAACTTCAACTATGTCATCACCCAGAACCCGTCTTCGCTGCGCATCATCCCGCGCCCGATTACCATTGAGGCCGGTGGTTGGAGCAAGCCGTATGGCACGCCTGACCCCGAACATACCGTGCTCATCACGGATGACCTGACTGGTAAGACTGGCACGAGCGGTACCGACCCGAATGTCTGTGTTGACCCTGAGAATGCGCCTATCACATTCGATTTGAGCCGTGCAGATGGCGAAGAAGTGGGCGTCTATCCGATTTATGTGTCTGCGGCAGAAAAAGAACTGGGTCATGACCCTGGCTGCCACGGCGAAATCGATGGGCTGAATACCAACTACACCATTACCTATATTCCTGACAATGACATCATTTATCGTGCAGATGAACTGATTGGTATTGTCAGCGACCATACCCGTTACTACGGCAACGCCATCAATAACTACATTGAAGGCGACCAGGATTCCATCACTTACTACATCGGCGGCACGGAAGTCACACCTGAAGAAGCCGGTATCATTTCTGACCCGAACTTCCAGCACACTGACCTCCAGACCAGTTCTGTTGGCTCTTATGCCATCTATGCAACTGGCGTCGAAAGCAGCAAGTATGACATTACCCTGCATCCCGGATATGTCACCGTTATCCCGCGTCCTGTGACTGTCATTGCCCAGGACAACGAGAAGATTTACGGTGACGCCGACCCGACCATCGACTTTATCATCCATGACGGCCACAGCGAAGACGGCGAGACCTACTACGTCGGCGACGAAGTGACCGAAAAGGTGGGCGATGAGGTCCGCGTACAACCTGGCGACCTGCCTGGTGACGTTCAGCGTCAGCCTGGCGAGGATGTGGGTGTCTATGACATCGACATCAACAACGTCAGCCCGTACAGCGAAGATGGCAAGATGAACTACGACATCCGCTTTGTTGACGCTGATTTCACCATCAAGCCCGCAACGCTGGTTGTCCAGGTCATGGGTGGATACAAGAAGACGTATGGCGAGGAGAACCCGACGTTTAATGCCAATATCACTGGCTTTAAGCGTGAGGATACTGCCGAAACCGTCCTGACCGGTGAGGTTGGTTTCGCGACCATCAGCACTGTGACGACGCCGGTTGGTAAGTATATCGTTTCTGCCAAGCCTGAAATCGAGCTGGAAGATGGACAGATGCATCGCGGTTCGAACCTTGAAGTCCTTCCGAACTCCAATGGTTTGTACAACTACGAAATCGTCTATCTGGATGGCGATATCACCATCAGCCCGCTGAAACTCCAAGTCATCATTGACCATCTGAAGAAGGTTTACGGCTCTGCTGACCCGACCTTTACTTACACGATGCGCAAGATTGATGGCAGCATTGGTACGGTCATTGACCCGGAGAACAGCCCGCTGAACCTGACCCTGACTCGTACACCCGGCGAAAATGTTGGCAAGGGCGATATCGTCGATGGCGAACACGCTGGCGCTTACACTATCACTGGTACCTACGACAACCCGAACTATGAAGTCGAAATCATTGACGGTTCGCTGGCCATCGTTAAGGCAATCATCACTGTTACGGTTGATGGAGGCTATACGAAAGTCTATGGCGACCCGAACCCTGAATTTGGTGTTGTTTATGATGGATTTATCGGTTCTGAGGGTCACCCCGACCTGACGGGTACTGGTATCCATGATGACGAGTCCGTAATTCGTGGTGACCTCATTATCGAATGCTTCGATGCAGACGGTAATCCGGTCGATGAAAAGACTCATACCGGTCTGTACCCGGTCAACGACGATAAATCTACTCTGGAAGCCGACAACTACGAGTTCCGCTATGTGAATGGCGATTTGACCATTACCAAGAAGCCGCTCGTTGTGGTCGTTGACGACCAGGAGAAGATTTATGGCGAGGAAGACCCGCCGACGTTCACTTGGCATCTGGAGAATCCGGAAGACCTGGTTGACGAGGATGACATCCGTCATATCGACGTCACCACGGAACGCCCGGACGCTGGAACAGAGCCTGGCGAACAGGTCGGTAAGCACCCGATTACCGGTGAGGCCGAACCGATGCAGGATTACGAAATCACCGTGATTCCTGGCACCGAGACCATTAAGCCCGCGACGATTGTTGTCACGGTCCTGCCGGACAGCAAGTATTACGGTGAGGATAACCCGATTCCGGAAGTCACCATCACTGGATATAAGCGTGGCGATGCGATTGATGACATCGGTGGCGAAGAAGCCCTTGTCATTGATAATGAGGCAGAGAAGTGGAGCCCCGTTGGCGGCGGTTCTATGGAGGATGGCAAATACCGTGTTTCCGCTGAGGATTCGGTATTCAGCAACCCGAACTATGAATTCGTTTACATTGACGGAACTCTTGATATCCTGCCGCTGACTATCCGTATTATCGTTGATGACGCCGCGAAAGTTTACGGCACATTTGACCCGGATGAATTCACCTGCCATTTCGAGGTTGCCGATGAAAACGGCAATCCGTATGAAGCAAGTGATGAGCAGCTGGAAGCGGTTCGCACCGGCTTGCATCTGGTAACGGTCCGTGTACCTGGCGAAATCGTTGGTCAGTATCCGATTCGTGCCGGATACACTGAAGTTGATAACTTCATTATCACCAGTGTTGATGATGGCACATTCACCATTACGCCTGCTGAGCTTGTTATTACAGCTAACAGCGCAATGAAGGTGTATGACGGTACTCCTTTGACAGATAGCGGATACAAGGCCGTAGGCCTGGTTATCAATGAGACCCTGGGCATTCATGATACGCTCGAATCGGTCACCGTGACTGGCTCGCAGACGGAAGTCGGCAAGAGCCCGAACGTACCGAGCGATGCTGTCCTGAGCCTGCAGAATGGGTCCAACGGCAACCGGAACTATAACATCACCTACGTTAATGGCGTGCTGGAAGTCGTTCCAACCGAACAGGTGAACATTGAGAAGACCGCTGACCGCGAAATTACTACGGATGGCGAGATTGTCACTTACACCATTAAGGTTACGAACGCAACTCTGCATGACCTGACCAACGTCAAGGTTGAGGACACCAATAACTTCGCTGGTGCTATCACGATTCCTGACAATGCCGAATACAGCTATGATAACGGCGTCTTTACCATCCCGAGCCTGCCGAGCGCCCAGAACGGTAACAACTCGTTTGAGATTGTTTATACCTACACTGTACGTCCGGAAGACCACGGCACGGATGGTAACGATACGCTGACGAACAAAGCTGTTATCACGGACATGACGATTACCGACGGTACTGAACCTGACCCGGATTGGTTTGACGAAACACCTGATGTCGATGTCGATATTATTCGCCATGATATTGAGGTCGTTAAGTCCGCTGATAAGGAGATTGCTGCTGCTGGCGATGTCGTCACTTACACGATTTCTGTGACCAACACTGGTAATGTTCAGCTGAATAACATTGTTGTCTCCGATGACAATAACTTCGCTGGAAACATTGTCCCGCTGCGTTCTGCCGGTTCTACTTACAATGAGGAAGACGGAACCTGGACGATTGCAAAACTGGGCGTTGGCGTCACGGTCAATATCCGCTACACCTACACTGTTACCGTAGAAGACCTCCCGAATGAAGTCCTTGACAACATTGCCACTGGCACTGTCCCGCCGAGCGATAACATTCCTGAGATTGAAAAGCCTTCCAATGAGGTTGACGTGCCCCTGATTGGCCGGTCCGTAGCTATCACGAAACGTGTTGACAAGAACCAGGTCTATGAAGGCGATACAGTCACTTACACTCTGCATATCGTCAATGATGGCACGGTTGATTTGAGCAATCTTACTGTAACTGACGATTCGAATGCACTCGGTATCTTGGTGCCGGTACCTGGCACAGGATATACCTATCGTGATGGTAAGTTCGTAATTGACTTCCTGGCGGTTGGTGAGAGCATCGACATTACTTACAAGTATACAGTTGTTCAGAACGACCCGACCGTGATTGAGAACGTCGCTACCGTGCATGTGCCGGAAGGAGATACCGGGACCGATGCAGATGACCCGTTTGATGTTCCTTCCAACCCCGTTGAGGTTGAAGTCATCAAAGACGGTCTGACTGTTGAGAAGAAGGCGGCTGAATCCATTGTGGGTGTTGGTGAAGACATTCACTACACCATCGTTGTAACCAATACCGGAACGACAACCCTGCATAACATTGTTGTGAAGGATACGACTTCTGGTGCTGGCGAGACTGTCAACACAACGGCCGGTAACGTTAGTTATGATGCAGATGTACGTGAATGGACATTTGCCGATGAACTGCTTCCGGGTAATTCCTTCGCTGTAACTTATACCTATACTACAGTTGAAGCCGATGAGGTTGCTGGTAAGGTAGAGAATACGGCGGTAGCGACCGGACGCAATCCAGGCGGTAACTCTGTGCCGAGTAACCCTGACGACGAAGATGTAGTAGTAAGCGAAACTCCAGAAGCCATTCTGGACATCGAGAAGCGCGTTGATAAGGAAACGGCAATGGTTGGTGATGTGCTGACCTATACGCTCCATATCACGAACTCCGGTGACGCTACTGCTTATAATGCCATCGTTGAGGATTACTTCAATGGTGTTGGCGAACCAGTCAAGGCAGATGGCGATGGCTATACTGTTATGGATGACGGTAACTTCCTGATTCCAGAACTGGCGGCCGGCGAGTCCATTGACATTACTTACACCTACACGGTCCAGGAAGGTGACAAGGGCACAATTGATAACATCGTTGTTATTGTTCCCGAAGAACCTCCTGTGGACATTGAGAAGGAAGCCGATAAGAATATTGCTGCGGTGAATGAGGTCGTAACCTACACAATTACGGTCACAAATACCACCGATGAAGCGAAGGAAAACCTGACCGTCACGGATAGCAATAACTTTGTTGGTGAAATCGTCGCGACCGATGGTAGCGGGTATGTCTATAACGGTGACCGCACATGGACCATCGCTCACCTGGATGCAGGCGCTTCTATCGAAATCGTGTATACCTACACGATGCAGAGCGAAGATGCCAGCACTATCGTGAACCAGGCCGATGTGACCTACACTGAAGATGGAGAGCCTATTACTATTGAGTCCAACCCCGTCGAAGTTGATAAGCCTGTTGAAGGTGAAGTCACCATCGTCAAGAGTGCAGATAAGACGATTGCACGGCCTGGCGAAGTCGTGACCTATACTGTTACGGTTCACAATGGTAAGACCGTCGATGCACAGAATGTTGTCGTCACTGATGCCAACAACTTTGCAGGAACCATCACCGGCGTGGATGGAAGCGGATATCGTTTCGAAAACGGACAGTTTGTCATTGATGAGCTGAAATCTGGTGCAAGTGTGACACTGCATTACACTTATACCGTTGAGCCCGGCGATGTTCCGACCGAACTTTTGAAGAATATTGCGACAGCTCATGTGCCAGGCACGAATCCAGAAGACCCGAATAATCCGGGACAGGGTATTGACCCCGAAAGGCCGATTGACCCTGACCAGGATGTCCCGTCTAATGAAGTCGTTGTCGAGGTACCTGGCGATGAAACGACAACTGATATTCCCGAAAAGGGCGAATTGGTTGTCGTGAAAACCGTTGATAAGACGGAAGCCCAAGTTGGTGACGTATTGAACTACACCGTCACTGTCTCCAATACTGGTAATGGTGACCTGAATGACATTACGGTCTCCGACTACTTCGATGGCCACGGCACACTGGAATACATCCCGTCCATCGGTATTTTGCCAAATGGTGATGGAACGTATCACATCGCTAAGCTGCCTGCTGGCGCCACGATGGAACTGCATTTCCGCTACACTGTAGTAGAAGCAGATATTCCTCTGGTTCTGAATGCGGCTGTTGCTGAACCCAATATTCCTGTCGAACCCGAGAAGAGCGCGGACAAGAAGTTTGCTCCGGTCAATGACGTTATCACCTACACGATTACCGTGCGGAATAACGATACTGAGGCCAAGGAGAATCTGACTGTTACCGATACCAACAACTTCAAGGGTGAAATCACCCCGATTGAGGGTGAGGGCTACACCTACAATGGCGACCACACCTGGACGATTGACCGCATTGAGGCTGGTGGCGTTATCGAAATCCACTACACCTACACGGTGCAGAGTGACGACGAAACAACATTGGTCAACGATGCAAACGTCAATTATCTGGAAGATGGTGGCGAGGTCAATATTCCGACCAATACAGTAACTGTTGAGGTTCCGGAACCTGGCCATGTGACCATCCATAAGGAAGCCGATAAGAAAGAAGCTAAGCCGGGAGAAATTGTTACTTACAATGTGACGGTTCATAACGGCAAGGACTTCGATGTGCATGACGTTGTGGTGACCGATGCCAACAACTTTGCTGGTGAAATCACTGGCGTTGACGGCGCCGATTACCGGTTCGAGAATGGACAGTTTGTTATTGACACAATCGCGGCAGGTGCAGATGTCATTCTGACCTACACCTATACCGTAGAGATTGCCGATGTACCGACTCATATCCTCGAAAACGTCGCCACGGCACATGTGCCTGGCACAAATCCTGAAGACCCGAACAACCCTGGCCATGGTGTTGACCCAGACCGCCCGATTGACCCCGATGAGGATGTTCCGTCCAATAAGGTAGAGGTTGAGGTGCCGGGTGACGAAACCGAGACCGAGGTTGGAGAAGGCAAGCTGGAAATCACCAAGACTGTTGATAAGACGGTTGCGAGCGTTGGTGATACACTCCAGTATACGGTTACAGCAACCAATACAGGCGATGCTGCTCTCGAAAATGTGACAGTTGAAGATGTCTTTGGCGGTCACGGAACCCTGACCTTTGTATCTGCTGATGATGGCGTAACTCGTAATGAGGATGGCACCTTCAGCATTGCAAGTCTGGGTGAGGGTGAGAGCAAGAACATCCACTTCAGCTACGTTGTGGTTGAGGCGGATGCGCCGGAAGTCCTGAATGCTGCTGTAATTGTGCCTGAAATCCCGCCTGTGGAACCCGAGAAGACCGCTGACAAGACCATTGCGCAGGTTGATGAAGTCGTGACGTATACCATTAAGGTTACGAACCACGATGATGAGGCCAAGCAGAATGTGCTTGTCACTGATACCAACAACTTCGCTGGCGAAATCAACGCCACCGATGGAGATGGTTATGTCTATAACGGTGACCACACCTGGACGATTGCTGAAATTGGCGCCGGTGAGACCATCAATATCGTGTACACCTACACTGTCACGACAGAAGATGAGACCATCATGACCAATGAAGCAACTATCCACTACACTGATGAAAGTGGTGAGCACCATATCCCGGCAGACCCGGTAAATGTCGAAAAGCCTGAGCCTGGTGAAGTTACCATCGTAAAGGCCGCCGATAAGACCGAGGCTAAGCCTGGCGAAGTCGTGACCTACACCGTTACCCTGCACAACGATAAGGGCTTTGATATTTACAATGTCGAAGTCACCGATACCAATAACTTTGCTGGTTCGATTGAGGGCCAGGATGGTGATGGATATCGGTTCGTTGATGGTAAGTTCATCATTGATGAGCTGAAGGCAGGGGAGAGCATCACGCTCACCTACACCTACACCGTACAAATCGCTGATGTCCCGACTGAGATTCTTGATAACTTCGCAACGGCATTCGTGCCCGGCACGAATCCGGAAGACCCCGAGAATCCTGGACAGGGCATTGACCCCGACCGTCCAATTGACCCGGATACTGAAATCCCGTCTAACGAGGTTGAGGTTCTGGTACCTGGTGACAGCACCGAGACGGAAATTCCCGAACCTGAAATCGTCATCACCAAGAGCGTGGATAAGGATGTCGCCGAAGTTGGAGATACCCTGAACTACGAGGTCAAGGTGAGCAATGAAGGAACGGGTGATGCCGAGAACGTGCTCGTCAAGGACTTCTTTGGCGGTCATGGAACGCTCAATTATATCGGCCAGAACGGTGTGACCGATAACGGCGATGGTTCTTATACAATCGCTTCTGTGCCAGCCGGCAAGTCTTACACACTGCGGTTCACATATGTGGTCGTGGCAGAAGATGCGCCGATGGTGCTGAATGCGGCGGTTGAAATTCCTGAACCGGAAATCCCAGTTGACCCTGTTAAGACCGCAGACAAGAATGTTGCCAAGGTTGATGAAATCGTTACTTACACCATTGCGGTGACTAATAACGATACAGTCGCCAAGGAAAACCTGACTGTCACGGATTCTAACAACTTCGCGGGCGAAATCAACGCATCGAATGGAGACGGCTACGTTTATAACGGTGACGGAACCTGGACAATTGCGAAGATTGAACCTGGTGAAACCATTGACATCGTCTATACCTACACTGTCAAGACCGAGGATGAGTCCACGCTCGTGAACCAGGCCGAGGTTGTGTACACGCAGGATGGCGAGGAAATTACGATTCCGACCAATCCGGTCGAAGTCGAAAAACCAGAAGATGGCGAAATCACTATTGTGAAGAGCGCGGACAAGACGATTGCTTACCCAAACGATGTTGTTACCTATCAGGTCACGATTCATAACGGCAAGCCTACCGACGTCCACAACGTCACAATGACGGATTCCAACAACTTTGCTGGTGAGATTTCCGCTGTGGATGGTTCTGGCTACCATTACGAGGATGGCAAGTTCATCATTGATACGATTCCGGCTGGTGAGAGTGTTACTCTGACGTACACTTATACGGTTCAAATCGCCGATGTTGATACTCACTTCCTCAAGAACATTGCAACGGCTCATGTGCCTGGCGAAAACCCGGATGACCCCGGCGAGGACATTCCTTCTAATGAGGTCACCGTGGAAGTGCCTGGTGATGAGACCGAGACCGAGATTCCTGACGGCGAACTGATTGTCGAAAAGACAGTTGATAAAGCGACCGCAGTAGTTGGAGATACCCTCAATTATACGGTGAAAGTCAGCAACACTGGCGACACCGCGCAGGAGAATATCCTGATTGAAGATTTCTTCGACGGTAACGGCGAACTCAACTATATTCCGACTGTTGGCGTAACCGTAAATGGAGATGGCACCTACAGCATCGCACGTCTGCCGGCTCATTCTTCTATGACTCTCCGCTTCACCTATACGGTTGTCGAGGGAGACGCTCCAGAAGTTCTGAACGCAGCGGTTGTGACGCCTGAGGAGCCGCCGGTCGAACCTACCAAGAGCGCTGACAAGCAGTATGCTTATGTCGATGAAATCATCACCTACACCATCTCGGTGTTCAATGGCGATGATGAAGCCAAGCAGAATTTAATTGTCACCGATAACAACAACTTTGCTGGTCCGATTGATGCAACAGATGGCGATGGATACGTCTATAATGGCGACCGTAGCTGGACTATTGCTGAGATTGGAGCAGGGGAGACCGTCAATATCACCTACACCTACACGGTGCGTGAAGAAGATGAATCGCTCCTGACTAACACGGCAGATGTTGAATACGATGAGGATGGCGAGCATATTACGATTCCTACGAATCCGGTTGATGTGCCTGTCATTGAACCTGGCTCTGTCACCATTCATAAGGTGGCTGACAAGCAAATCGCCAAACCGGGTGAGACCATCACTTACAACGTGACGGTTCATAACGGCAAGGATTTTGATGTGCATGACGTTGTGGTGACGGATGCTAACAACTTTGCTGGTGAAATCACTGGCGTGGATGGCGCCGATTACCGCTTCGAGAATGGACAGTTCGTCATTGACACTATCGCGGCAGGTGCGGATGTCACTTTGACCTACACCTACACCGTAGAGATTGCCGATGTACCTACTCATATCCTCGAAAACATCGCCACTGCACATGTACCTGGCACGAACCCAGAAGACCCGAACAACCCCGGTCACGGAATTGACCCCGAGAAGCCTATCGACCCCGATGAGGACATTCCGTCCAATGAGGTGGAAGTTGAGGTTCCGGGTGACGAAGTCGAAACTGAGGTTCCGGATATTTCTCTGACGAAGACGGTGGATAAGGAAGAAGCTCGTGTGGGTGATACTCTGAACTACACAGTCTCCATCAAGAACAGCGGTGACGCTGATGCTGAGAATGTTCTGGTCAAGGAGTTCTTCGATGGACTCGGCGAACTGGTTCTGGTTCCCGCCGAGGGCGTGACCGATAATGGTGACGGTACTTATACGGTTGCCAGTGTGCCTGCCGGCACGACCTATGACATCCACTTCACCTACACTGTTGTAGAAGGTGATGCTCCCGAAGTGTTGAACGCTGCGGTCATTAAAGACCCGCCGCCGCCAATCATTCCGGAAAAGGATGCCGATAAGGACGTTGCCAAGGTCGATGAAGTCGTGACTTACACCATTACGGTGCGCAACACGACAGAAGATACCGTAACAGACCTGTTGGTAACTGACTCGAATAACTTCACGGGCGAAATCACTCCTATCTCCGGTGATGGTTACACCTATAATGGCGATGGCACTTGGACCATCGCAGAACTGGCTGCTGGCCAGACGGTTGAAATCCGCTACACCTACACGGTACAGACTGATGACCCGTCTACGCTGCTTAACCAGGCAGATGTACGCTACACCTATGATGGAGAAGACTACAATATCCCGACTGATGAGGTTCCTGTTGAAGTCCCTGAAGATGGAGAAGTGACCATCGTCAAGAGCGCGGATAAGAAGGTGGCTGAGCCAGGCGAGACCGTTACCTATACGGTTACAGTCTTCAATGGTAAGGCAGAAGGCATCGACAACGTTCGTGTCACCGATGCTAATAACTTTGCTGGCACGATTACGGGTGTCGATGGAGCCGGATATCATTTCGAGAATGGCGAATTCATTATCGACCATATTGATGCAGGTGCAAGCGTGACTATCACCTACACCTACGTTGTCGAAATCGCTGATGTGGATACGCAAATTCTCGAAAACGTAGCAACCGCTCATGTCCCAAGCAAAGACCCGAACGAACCGGATGAGGAGATTCCTTCCAACCCCGTGGATGTCGAGGTGCCTGGCGACGAGACTACAACGGAAGTCGAAGACCCGGCAAACATGACCGTTACTAAGACCGCTGATGTTGAGACCGCAAAGGTTGGCGATTTTGTCAACTACACCATTACGGTGACCAACACCGGCAACCGTGATATCGAACAGATTGCTCTGACCGATATCTTCAACGGTAAGGGCGAATACACTGTTACCGCTGGTGACCGGTTCATTACCACTGAGGCTGGATTCTATATTCCGGTTCTGAGTGTTGGTGAAACCATCGAAATCCACTACACCTACAAGGTGGTTGAGGATGACTTGGAAGACGGTATCCTGCGCAACGTGGTTCTGACCTCTACTCCGACCCCGACAGAGGACCCCGTGCCTCCTGTTGAGGAAGAAGTACCGATTGAGCATACAACCATTATCAAGACTGCCGACAAGCAGACCGTTAAGGTCGGCGAGACCATCCATTACACCGTTTCGGTCACCAATGATGGCCAAGTCGATTTGGCCAACGTGCTTGTCAAAGACTTCTTCGGTGGTGCAGGTGAAATCAATGCTGGTAACGGCGATGGTTACACCTACAATGGAGATGAGACCTGGACGATTCCGGAACTGAACATTGGCGAAACCATCAACATCGAGTACGATTATGTGGTCGTTGCTGAGGACACAAGCGATGTTCTGAATGCCGTTATCGTCAAGGAACCTGACCCGCCGGTTGACATCGAGAAGAGTGCGGATAAGAACGTGGCTCTTGTGAGCGAGGTTGTAACGTACACTATCGAGGTCACCAATACTACTGACGAGGCCGTCACTGACCTGACTGTGACCGACCACAACAACTTCAATGGCGCTATCAATGCTGAGGATGGCGAAGGCTATACCTACAACGGCGATGGTACCTGGACAGTTGCGGAATTGGCCGCAGGCGAGACTGTGACTATCACCTACACCTACACGGTCCAGACCAATGACGAAAGCACGCTCATCAACGAAGCCGATGTCAAGTACGTTTCTGACGGAGAGACCCAGCAGATTGTTTCTGAGCCTGTGATTGTTGAAGTTCCGGACGATGGCGAGGTTACTATCGTCAAGACCGCAGATAAGACGGAAGCCGAACCCGGTGAGGTCGTGACCTATACGGTGACGGTCCACAATGGCAAGACGGTGCCTGTAGTGAATGCGGTAGTAAGCGATTCCAATAACTTCGCTGGTGAGATTACAAGCGTTGAAGGCAGTGGATATCATTACGAGAACGGCCAGTTCGTCCTCGATGAAATCCCGGCCGGCGGCAATGTGGTCATCACTTACACTTACACCGTGCAGCCTGCCGATGTGGCGACTCATATTCTTGAGAACGTTGCAACGGTCAAGGTGCCCGGTACAAACCCTGAAGACCCCGATAATCCCGGACATGGCGTTGACCCAGACAAGCCGATTGACCCGGACGAAGAGATTCCTTCTAACCCGGTCGATGTCGAAGTGCCTGGTGACAGCACCGATATCCCAGTTGTCGGAGACCGTGACCTGACTATCGTGAAGAGCGCTGACAAGGAAGAGGTTAAGCCGGGTGAAGTCATTAACTACACCCTGACTGTAACCAACACCGGCAGCGAAGACCTCGATAATGTTAAGGTCACAGATAAGTTCAGCGGTCATGGCGACATCGTGGTTGCCGACCAGGATGGCATCATCTACAACGGTGATAACATGTGGACCATCGAGCACCTGCCTGTGGGCGCTGTAATCGAAATCCACTACAGCTACACGGCTTTGGCCGAGGATGCTGACGCTATTATCAATGTGGCGATTGCGACGATTCCTGGTAAGAACCCCGAAGACCCGGATAATCCGGGCCACGGCATCGACCCGAATGAACCTATCGACCCGGATAAGGATGTGCCGTCCAACGAAGTCGAGATTCCGGTCATTGTACCTGAACCCGAGAAGCCGGACGAACCCACCCCGACTCCCGCACCTAACCCGACGCCTGAACCCGAAGCTCCTGCTCCGACTCTGGCCCCGACGTTCGTCCCGCGTGACCCGTCTAAGACTGGTGTTGGTGTAATGGCTTCTGTGCTCACGCCGTTCGCTGCACTCGGCGCGTGTGTTGCTGGACTCTTTGCTTCCCGTAAAAAGAAAGATAAAGATTCCAAGTAATCGCTAAGTAGCCGATACAAACCATTGCCCCCTGGTTCCAAATTTCGGAGCCAGGGGGCTTTTTTTGTTTGTGCAATGGCGCTTCGGTGACATGTCGCAAAGTGAGTAAAATAATAGAGACAATACAGATTCTCTTCGGCCGCACAAATCTGCAGACTGATTTCCCTTATATTAGGAAGGAGGGTTTTCCTATGACTTTCGTGGCATCGTTATTCTATCCACTGGTAGAATTTCTAAACGCATATAAATGGTATTTTCTAATAGGCATATTGCTTTACCTTGTTCTGACAATTATATTCCGACATTCGCGCACACTCATTACGGTAGTGTTTGGCGTGTTGGTCCTGGTTTTTGTTATAACTCACCTCGGTGGTGTATACGGCACACTTAACCACCTTATGACTAGTGTTGGCAATAACACACAAATGGCTGCCGAAGAGTATGCTGACAATCTAAACGATAATATCATTTCTGATAAGGACGCCGATATCGCAGAGAAGGTCCAACGAGCACTGAACTATGGCGTTTTGGGCAGGGAAGAACTTGGTGACGAAAAGCTTCCCGACAGCAGCGAAATGGATTTAGGAGAAACACTGGATTATGTTTCAAATCCTAACAATGACGGCAACAATGAAGGCGCCGCAAAGAAAGCATTAGATGGAATTGTCGATTTTGGAATTGAGATTTGGAATGAGCTAGTTGCTCTTTTCGCGGAATGAAACAATTTTGTGACTTCTTATTTGTTGCGACGCGAAGCGCACATGGGTATAATATATGTACGCAATGTGAAATTGCTAGATTCGCATTGGATATGCTGAACGTTTTGGTGAGAACGGCTCCAAAATGAATTTGGCATATTTAATGATATAAGCCGTCAGAAATCTGACGGGTAACCCATTTGGCCCTATATAGTAACCTTGTGCTGCATCACTCGGAAACGTAAGGGGTCAAAAATAATGTCCAGACAACGGACAAGAGAAAGTGAGGATATTTTTCGATGCAGAAGAAGACCAAGAAGCGTTTTCTCGCAGCAGTCCTCGCGGTGGCGATGGCCATGTCTCAGTTGGTTCCGTTGACTGCGTTTGCTGATGACAGCTCTGAAATTACAACGAGCTATGTCGGTGACGCAGCATCGGAATCCACCGAGACTCCAACACCATCTCCCACGGCCAGCTCTGATGCAGCGAGTGCTGATGAGAATGCGCCGAAGGAAGAGGCGAAGGACGACGCAGACAGTTCGGCGGCTGCCGGCTCTACGGAAACCAAGGATGAATCCGAGGCTTCCAGCGAAGCGAGCAGCCAGAGCACTGAATCGACTTCTGACACAACTGCAACACCTGTGCCAAGCGAAGAGCCCAGCACGGTGACCGAACCCGAGGAGGTCACTGAACCTACCGAGGAAGAGATTACCGAAGCAACCAATGAAATTGTTGCTCCTATTGTGAGTTCTCCGGCCAATGCTCCTGCGCCCTTGGCAACTGGTACGGAACCCGCCATCATGGATGCGGCTACTATGGCTAATATCCGTGCGGGTGGCACGACCTATGGCAACGTGACATTTGCTCGTGGTGAAGGTCAGGAAAACACTATCGTCATTAAAGTCAACGAGAATACTCGTACTTATGGCGAAGAGTATGTGAATCCAGGTCTCACGGTTACCCTGAATGGTACTGAGCAGAGCGAGGCTGATGTCCTGAAAGCCCTTAACGAGGGTATTCTGACGATGTACGCAACTGCCGAGCAGGACGTTCGTACGGGTGCCGGCACCTATGACGTGTACGTGACCATCAACCTCAACAACGTTACCATCAACAAAACCAACTACACCATTCTGGCTGGTACTACTCAACTGAGCAAAATCCATGTCAGCACCCGTCCTATCGACGTGTATGCGAACGAAGGGTATCAGAACCACGGCATGGACCAGCCTCAGTTAACCTATCATGCAGAAGGCCTTATCAACGGCGACCAGCTGTCCGGCAGTCTGCATGCGAACACTGACAAGAACTCTCCGGTTGGTGACTACGATATTGATATCGGCAGCCTGTCTAACCCGAACTATACCATTACTTTCCACCCCGCAAAGCTGCACGTTGTCGAAAATACGGTCATCGTTACCCCGATGATTAAAGACGGCGACTATAACCAGGCGGAGTTCAGCCGTGAATACGGCAAGGCCAATCCTGAATTTACATGGCACGTAACCGGTCTGACGACTTCCGACCAGGAAAAACTGGATGCCGGTTCCATCACCATCGAAGAGCTGCTTGGCGGTACTCCTGTGGTGAGCACCGATGCCGATGTAGATTCCGCTCCTGGCGACTATACCGTTTCTGTCAAAATCAATGACAAGAACGCTGGCGCCAATGGTAACTACAACTTCGTGTGCAACAACGCGACCCTGCACGTTACCCGCCGCAAGGTGACGGCAACCGTTACTTCCCAGGAAAAGACCTATGGTGCAGATGACCCCTCTGCGCTGACTTTCTTCACTTGGGGTGATGGCTCTGTCGTCGAACGCGGTTCCGATGGCAACCCGCTGTCTGACGCCAATGCTCTTGGCGTACAGAAGAGCCTGGCCCGCATTGCTGTTTCTGCGGTGCGTGAGCCTGGCGAGGATGTCGGGACCTATGGCTGGAACTTCCAGGTCACGGATGTCAATACCCAGCAGTATTACGACATTACATTTAACAACGGCACTTTGACAATCAATCAGGCTACTCTGACCGTCCATGTTGCTGACGTCACTTCCATTTACGGTGAGGCCCGTCAGGGCGCCCTGAAGACGGATGTGGGTGATAACGGCGTAGAAGGATTCGTCAACGGCGATAGCTATTCGAGCGTCTTTGGCGAAACACAGCCGAGCTACACGGCCATCAGCAAAGATGGTCAGAACTACAACGGCTTTGATAAGAAAGCCCCGGTTGGCGAATATACGCTGACTGCGATGTTCGAACCGCAGCACAACTACAAGTTCGAGTACCTGCCCGGCACCCTGACCATTACTCAGCGTCCTCTGCACATCATTGTGACGCCAGGTCAGCATAAGACCTATGGTGAGATGGACGCTTCTTTCGCTGTTCAGTACACCGATATGGGTAAGGTCGAAGGCGATTTTGCAAACTGTGTCGTAACCCGCGAACCGGGCGAAAATGTCGGCACTTACGCTTACACGATTGAGCAGTTCGAAGCTTCCGACGATTTCAAAAACTACGATGTGACTCTTGTTGCAGAAGATGAGTTCGAAATCGTTAAGAAGGACCTGACTGTCATCATCCCGGATGCCGAAAAGCTGTACGGTGACGAAAACCCGAATGTGATGGATGGCGTGACCTACGATGGTTTTGTCACCAGTTCCGACCTCGGTATTGCCGATACGGCCGACAATGCCTTGACCGGCAAGCTGGTTCTGACTCATGAGGCGGTTCGCACGTCTCCGGTTGGTGAATACAAAATCACCGCTTCCGGTCTTGAAAGCCAGAACTACAACATCATCTATAAGGGGCAGACCAGCGGCACCCAGGGTATCCTGACTGTCAAGCCTCTGCCCATTATCATCGAAGGCAATACGCTGACTCGTAAGTACAATGTCCTCGATGCAACCAAGACTCCTGGCTACACGATTTGGAACGCTTCCAAGAGTGCTATCGTTGCTGTTGTTGACCCTGAAGGCAGCCCGCTGAATATCACTGCGACCTGCCCTGAATGGTCTGATGTCACGGCGGCCAAGGGCTCTTATCCCATCAAGATTACTTATGAGCCGAATGCCAACTATGATATTCAGGTTATCGACGGCACATGTGTTATCACAGATGGCGATGTGACTCTGATTCCCGACTCCAAAACTTTTGTCTATGGTGACTTCGTTACCGAAGACATGATTCGTGAGCTGACCGTTACCGGCGTTTCTGCTGTTGACGGAACCAAGGCATACCACAATGGTGACCTGATTACCAATGTCGGTTATGTGAGCATCAGCATTACGAAAGATGGCGAGCCTGTCACTTCCAACAGCCGTGCGACTCTGGATGTCGGCAACTACGACATTACCACCAGCATCACTCCGCTGCCTGGCAAGGAAGACAGCTACACTGTCGACATCGATGCTGGTGCCAATCGTCTTCTCATCACCCGCCGTCCTGTGACCTTCACTGTCACGCCCGGCCAGCAGAAGACCTTCGGTGACCCGGACCCTGTTTTCAGTGTTGCTGACCCGGATTTCGGTACCTGGACCGGCGGCAACAACATCGCCGACCCCCGTGCTGACTTGGCCGATGCTGTTCTGAGCCGCGTACCTGGCGAGAATGTTGGCCGCTATGCTTTCACTCGCGGCACGCTGGACGAGCAGCCGATGTCCAAGAACTACAACATTACTTTGGTCAACAATTCCTTTGAAATTGTCGCCCGGAAAGTAACCGGTACGATTCAGGATGTCACCAAGACTTATGGCGACGTTTTCGATGCGTCCGGCTACAAAGTCGTGTGGGATGGTTTCCTGGATATGGATGACCAGAACGCAATGAACGGCTCTCTGGTCTTCACTTGCGTTGGTGCCGCTGAAACCGCTAATGTCGGCCAGTATGCGATTGGCGCAACATATGCCCGTAACAACAACTATGAAGTGACTCTTGTGAACGGCACCATGAATGTCGTCGCTCGTGAAATCACTCTGACCTTCAAGGATGCCGAGAAGGAATACGGCGATGCCGACCCGTCTCTGGATTCTCTGTACACGGTCGAAGGCAATCTGGCTAATACCGGCGTTGACGTTCTGACGCTGACTACAGGCAAACTGTCTGGTTCCGTGACTCGTGAGGAAGGCGAGGATGTCGGTGAATACGCTATCCAGGCTGACCTGTACAACAAGAACTATGACCTGACCTATGTGACCTCGACCAATGAAGAGCTGAAGGCTGATGGTACCAAGATGGATGTTGCCACCTTGACTATCAATCCTGCGGTTCTGACCATTGCCGTGAACGGCCCCTACACCATGACTTACGGCGACCCGCTGCCTGATTTTGCTGTTACTTACAGCGGATTTAAGCGTGGCGAGAATGCATCCACGGCTCTGACTGGCGAGCTGAAGTTCGTTGACCTTGAGACCGGGGAACCGATTCCTGAACGGCCGAGTGTCGGCACCTACACTATCCATGCTACTGGCCTGGATAATGTGGCTGCTCCCAACTACACCATCAAGTGGGTCGATTCTACGCTGACTGTCAACGCTCGTGCCATTACGGTTCGCCCTGATGCTGCAACCAAGGTCTACGGTGAAGATGACCCCGAGCTGACTTACACCGTCGTTGATGGTGCTCGTTACGTTCTGGAAGGTACTGACCTGGTCGACCTGCATGTTGAGCGTGAGGCTGGTGAAGACGTTGGCACTTACGAGATGACTGTGGTTGGCGAAGATTCCAACTTCATCATCACGAAGGAACCCGCTGACTTTACCATTACTCCGCGTACACTGACCGTCTCTATGGCCGAGGATATCAGCCGCGTGTACGGCGACGAGAACCCTGTTCTTTCTATTGAAGACCTGGTTTTCGAAGGCTTTGCATCGAATGATAACCTTGACATTCATGATGACCAGTACAACGCCCTGACTGATGCCGCTCTGTCTTTCATCTTTACTGATGCAGAAGGTGCTCCGGCCACTACCCATTCTCATGTTGGCACCGGTACTGTGATTGCCACTGGTCTTGCCAATGTGGGCGCCGGCAACTACGACATCCAGTACGTTGAGGGTGTGTTTACCATCACCAAGCGTCCTATCACGGTTACTGCCGTTGACCAGACCGGCCTGTATGGTAACTCTGTGAATATCGACTGGACCGATTATGAGACTGTCGATGAAGTTACCTACACCGGTGATGACAGCAAACCTGCTGTGATGGATTGGGATACCCTGACTGGCACTCACCTGTGTGTGGTTACTGACCATACGCCGGTTGGCGACTACGATATTATCCCGGTCTTTGCGGCCGATGCAAACAGCGACTATGAAATCACTGTTGTCAACGGTACCTTCACGGTTGTTGAACGCATGATTCAGGTCAATGTGACCGTACCGTCTGACGCTGTGTACGGCGAGGTCGAGAACCCCGATATCACGGTTTCCGCCGAAATGCTGGATGCCGAACAGAGTGACGGTACTCATGGCGCGGTGGTTTCTCCTGACCTGCTGGGTCTCGACATGACCATCGACTATGAGCCGTTTGACGATACTTCCGATGCCGTTGAGGCTGATGGCGAAATCACACCGGATATCGCCGTTGACCCGGACCACGAAGATGGCAGCGTGTTCACGACTACCAATGTCAAGAACGCTGGTCGCTATACCTTCGATGTGACTGTGAACATGGACGAGGAGACTGCTGCCAACTACGGCAACGATGTCCAGGTTTACTTTGTTGACGAGAGTGGCGAAACCATCTCCGCTGTGCCCGTCATGACCATTTCCCGTGCATCCGTCAAGACTTCCATGCCTGATATGGAGAAGCTGTACGGCACCGAGACCGTCCTGCCTGAACTCACCTACGAGGGTATCCTGGAAGGTGAGGAGCCGCATCACTTCGATATCTTGGATGACGAGGGTAACGTGATTACTCCCGAAGTTTCTGTGATTGAAGAGGTGGCTGGCAAGATGGGCGATGTCGGCGAGTATGAGGATGCCTTCTCCTTTGGCGGCGTCGATGGCCTTGATTACGGCAACTATCACTATGAGCCTTGCACCAGCAAGCTGACCATTACCCGCCTGATTCTGGAAGATGTTCTGAATGACCTGGAAGAAGCCGGCAAGCCTGGCATTATCCTGACCGCTCAGACCTCCACCAGTGATGGCGAGGCAGTGTCTGTCGAGGACGAATTCACCACTTCCTGGGCTATCAGCGATATCACTGTTACGCCTCCTGAAGGTTATTTGATTTCCACCTCCGACTCTCTGGGTGATGAAAACGTCTGGGGCAAGACCATGACCATCTCCATGACTGGCGCTGGCGTCGAAAACGAGTTCTACCTGATGGATGCCGAGACTGGTGCAATCACCACGGTTGGCAGCAAGACGGTGAACATCGATAAGAGCCTGCCTGTTGTGACGGCGGTCGACGTGTCTGGTGAATACGGCGCCGATAACGCTGTTGACGTCTTCAACACTGAGTTCAAGAAGTTCACGTCCGAAGTCAAGATTTGGCTGACTGGCGAGGAAATCGAGGAACGCAAACCTGTCGATGATGAACAGAATACGGTAGACGGTGAGCAGGGCGTCGCTGTCGATGACGGCGTTGAGGCTCTGGCCGAGGGCGATGAAGAAGAAGCCAGCAATGTGGCCGATTCTGTCAACGCTCTCAGCACCTGCGAGGCTGACCCGAACTCTGGTGTCAAGGGCCTTGAGTGCTACACCATCAGCAAAGGTGACGCCAAGTTCGACGATGCCGGTAACCTGATTGTCGATGCAAGCAAGTTCCAGCCCGTTGAACTGACCTACACTGACCCTAACACTGCTTACGCCTCCATCAATGTGACTCCAGACTTCGAGGGTTACATTGTGACTCGTACTCAGGACGTTGCCGGCCAGTACAGCGCCGCCGCTGTCGCTTCCGTGAGCGTTATCGCCCCGAAAGCATCGCAGCCGAGCAATGACAACAGTGAGCCCGAAGAGAAGTATGTTGCTCCTACCTTCATCCGTCAGTCTCAGACTGGTGTCAATGTTCTGCAGTTCGTGCCGCTGGTGATTGTGATTGGCGTTGCCATCTTTATGGTCGTCATGAACAAGAAAAACGGTGGCAAAAAGAAATAACCCAGTTGCCTGATTTTGATAGTTAGGTGACCTGCGGCGGGGCGGCGAGCATTACGCCGTCCCGCTTTATTTTTTTGGTTCCAAAACCGTGCGCGTTTGTTGCGAACATATCTGCACAGTGGTATAATATATGTATGAGGTTTTGGAACCTAAATTTTATTCATTGTTCTTTTTAAAGGAGAGACTGAACCATGCGTTTGAAGAAAGCTTTTGCTATTACGATTTCTGCTGCTATCCTTTGTGCTGCTCTGGCGGGCTGCTCCGGTAATAAGGATGCCGACTCCAGCGGTGCAACCAGTGAGACTGCCTCGTCTTCTTCGTCTACCGGTGAGGCAACTGACGTGACGGATGATGAGTCGCTGTACGAGTTCCCGGCGGATGCCAATTTGTCCGAGGATGAAATGAAGGCCACCATCTCTGCTTATGCGGATTACATGACACAGGCCATGTCCGGTCAGGGCTACACCGTCACTGCCCGTTTTGAGGACGATGGCACGGTCCACTACGATGGGACACGGACGGATGACGCCGGCAATACCGACACCATCACCGACCTGATGACCTACGATTCCATCCAGGATGCTTTTGCGTACCTCTACAACTGCGGTCAGGCTGATGCCAACGGCGAGCTGCTGGTTGGCGTATCCGAGGGTGTCGAGGAGGCTGTCGATGAGGCTGCCAGCGAGGGTCAGGAGATGGCCGAGGAAGAGCTGGCTGAGTCTGAAGCTGCGTCTGAGGCTGAAGGTGAAACCGCCGAGGGTGAAGAAGTTCCTGCCGATGATACCACCGCCGAGGATGAGGCCGCATCCAGCGAGGCTGAGGGTGAGGCTCCTGCAGAGGAAGATGTCGCTTCGAGCGAGGCCGATGCCGGTGATGAGGCTGCGGCTGAGTAATCGCCCAACAAACACAACGGGGTGGCATGTTCCACCTGCCCGGCATTTGCCGGGTAACCGTCCACAACAGCAGCTTCCACGAGAGCGGACGGTGGGCAACGGGTTTTCCGGCTAATGCTGAATATTAAGTTCGAAGGAAGGTCTTTTTTATGCAGGATGTTATTCTCCGCGATGGTTGCAACTGCTTTATCAAGAAGTGCCTGGAAACAGTCACTTACGGCATTATGGAGAAGACCAATCTGGCAGAAAAATACCTTTCGCAATTTTCAATTAACAACCCGGCCCATCGAGCTGCTGTCCAGCGTTTTTTGAAGGATGAAACCCATTTCGTCCTGCCGACTGTATCTCGACAGTGCCGGGCTGATTTTGTCCGATTATATGCGGTGTTATATGCGCAAAGAAGTGAGGACGAAAAGCCAAAGATTGTTGAAGCAATTGAGATGTTAACTCAAGGCTTCTCAGAATCCATAGATTTGCTCCGCAACGTTAAAAGTGCGACCGCACAGCAGTTATTTGCCATTGGGGTGTGGACTGGTGACTTTGAACTAATTATCTCAGCAATGGGAGGCGGAAAAAGCCTCGAATTCAAAGACCAGCTAGTAATCCCCGCAGATATGTGGAGACAGGAAGAATTAGCAAAGCTGCGAAATCAATATAACTTCGGTTACGAATTGCCTAATGGCGCATTGTGTGCGCTTGTGTTAACTGCACTTTGGTGTGGTGACGAAGAAATCCGAAAAAATGTTAATGGGGTTATTGAGAATGCTGCCAACCTGTTTATGGTCAAGTGTGAACCGGATTACGATGAAGTAGCTCGAATCCTCAAAGTAGAAGGATGTCCGTATTCCGTAAAAGATTATACGCAATCGATTCGGTCTGGCGCCGACCTTTATAAGCGGATGAATGATTGTAAAAATGGGTATTTTGAGCTTAATACCTGTGGAAACAATCCTATCAATACATTCGGTATGAGCACGGCCAATGCAGTGCGATTCCCGGATATGGCCGGTGGCAGAAGTACTATGGCAGTTCGTATCAATTATGAGACCGTCAACAAGAACGACCGAATGATGGCATTGCGATGTGCGTATGCGCAGTACGGAACATTTCACAGTATCAAGGTGTGGGGGACGAACCTGACCGATTGCGATTATGATAGATTCAACGCACTGAATCTGTTTTATGGTCACGATGAGATTCTTAAGAATCCGGACCGCAAAAATTCGGTTCTGTTCCAAGAATTGGGCAACGAGAAAAATACCAAAACCGTCTTTAAGCATTTGGACGCCCTATATAACAGAATCAGCGCTTGGGAGTTTGAAAAAACCTATTTAACAGCTCTTTACACGATTGTCACTGACCGTATCTGTTATAGCGAAATTCTGGATGAATTATCGGATGAGTTTTTCGGCGAATCAACGGTTAAAGTGGCAGATTTCAGTGATGAAGAGGTCCAGCGCCTATATGCTTCTTTGGATAGCAAAGACAAAGAAATCGAGAAGCTGAATAGCCAAATTAAAGGGCTGGAAGAAAAACTTGATTCTGCCAGGCAGGCAGAAACGCAGGTAAGCCGTAAAAATTCAATTATCGCTGACTTGCGGAAAGAGGTCGCCGAACTAAGAAGGCAACTGGCGAATGAACGGGAACCAAGTACTTTGGATAATGAATCAGCAGTGTCGCTTGATTCCGATATCGCTGATGAAATATCCGGTGGTATGCCGTATGAGCAAGTACATGAAGAACTGCTTGACCTTTGCCAGCAATACAAGGTTGTGATGGTAGATGGACATGAAAACTTTCACAGACGGCTCGCCGAGGTCCAGCCGAATATCAAGATGATACCTGGCGACCATTTCAAACAGAACGAGGGCGCTGTATCAACAGCGGATTTCGTTCTTTGTAAATCGCAAGCCTATGGCAGCCATTCTATTATGGAGAAGGCTCAAAGCCTTATCCGGGAACGCAAGGATGGAAAAACGCACTTTATTTACTTATCTAAAATTACGAATATCGAACAGAGTGAACGGGAAATCTACGACGCAATCATTTCATGTTTGTCAGGGGGTATGAGCAATGCCGGATGAAAAGAAAGGGCCAAGCCTATCAGAGCGATTCGATGAACTGGCCAGGCAGAAGAAAATACAGGCGGCGGAATACCGAGCAAAAGAGAAGGCGGAACGAGATAAGAATAACATCCTGCTCCGTTGGAGTGCGATTCGCAACGGTACACAGCTGGACGATGAACTGACCGATAAGGAACTCGAAATCTATGCCAGTGTGGATGGAGACCTGAGCTTGCTTGGCCTTGATGAGGAAGGGCACATCTGCCTGTTGAGTTCTCTGAAGAAGCCAGAAGCCGAAACGGGTGAATCCGGTCAGGTCTTCGCCGATATTCAACCAACAGGTGAAACACAATCTGAAAAGGGGCTATCCGGGGAATCGACGGATGCAATGCTGGATGCGGCAGCCAAGCAGCGTAAAGCGGCTCTTGCGGCAGCATTGACAACAGCCAAGAAGGAACTTGGCGAGGACGTTTCAACACCTGGCGCTACTGCCACTACTTCTGTGGATGACACCGGAACTGTCAATATGCCCGATGGAAATGATGAAGGAGTTCCAGTAAACGAGGATGTCAAAGTTATCCGTGTCGAGAATATCGGAGTTAGCGAGGCCCGCGTTTATCTTTGTGTGGCTGAGAACCCCGATTCCCAAGAATGTGCATATGGGTTTTATGTAGAACAAGGATATGGTGAAACGCGGCAAAGCTATACACAATGTGAAAAGATGTATGGTATCGGTCGGAACCGTATGTTGTTCCGTGCAGCAGCTTCCATTCTGAGTCCCTATACTCGAATCGGACAGCCGATACACGATGTGGTCATCTTCGTTAATCGTGACGATGGCTGGGTACTGATGCAAAATAGCTGGAACACAGTGACGGAAGCCTATACGCTGGATGCCGAAAACTACTGCCAGACATTTAAGTCTTGTGCGGGACGTGGTGTATCGGTGCGTATGGCGCCGGCAGAATCACACAGTAGGGGACAACGGATTGCCAGAGAACTGGTTGAGACCATTATTCAGACGCCGGCGTGATGGGAGGCAAATGATTTGAAAATCGTAAAGTTGGAGAGTCCACTCTGTGTTTGTATCGCAGTGGACCAGGGGAATTTCAATGTGAAATCGGTTGGGCCAACGAACAGCACCAAACCGTTTCCTACCGGTCTGAATCATCACGGAACCGTTCCTCCACCCTTGACGGTCGGGTCCGTTATGGTAAATGACCAGTATTACAGCATCACAAACGACCGTCTCCAAGCCCGGCGGGACAAGACATCGGATGAAGATTACTTCGTTTTAACACTTGCGGCGATTGCCAACGAACTCCAGGCCGCCTTTCCTGGCGGCACAGAATATATCTGCGACGTCGGTTTGGCACTTGGTCTTCCTGTTGAACACCTGAGCCTGCGTGTAGGTGGTGAACTGCTGCGAGAAAAATACCGTAAATTCTTCGGGAACGAGGGCAAGCCGATTCACTATATGAGTGATGGGATTCCGTTCACGATTCGCATTGTGGATGTTGGCGTATATGCCCAGACCATCAGCGCGGCCATTTCGGATGCTCGCATCTATAATGAGATGCTTCAGTCGAGCCGGTCGTACATCATCGATATCGGCGGCGGGACAACCAACGTCATTTCCATCATTGACCGGAAACCGCAGAACCCCGGCATCACGCTCGAAGAGATGGGCGTGCTGGAATTGTTTAAGCTGGCACACCGAACCATTATGGAGGATTGCGGCCGGAACATTGATGATTTTATGATTGATGTTCTGATGCAGGGAAGGAAATCTTGTCCGGATGCCATGAAGGCGTCCATTGAACGTGCCAAGAATGAGTTTGTCAAGAAACTGATTCTTGAGCTGGAAGCCAGAAAAGTTGACCTGTATATGGGGTATATCTGTATGGTTGGCGGCGGTAGTGTTCTACTGTTTGATGCTTTTCATCGGTATATTACTGAAAAAGGCAACAATGATATTGTCCTGATTCCAGATGTTAAGGCGAATGCAAGGGGCTACTACGCGCAGGAAATGGCGCGGCTTGCTTCAGCCGGCATTGAGGTCTATCGTGGCAAGGCCAAGGCGTAAGCCACCAGGGACCGAACGGCGACGGCTAAATCTCAATTTTGATATGGGTGTGAAAAGTGAGGCAGCCGCTTACACATACCTAAAAAAGCTGTCAGCCAATCGGCAGGCGACTCGCTATGTGACGTCTCTGGTAATTGATGACCTGGCAGGTGAACTCCATGAAAGGGCTACGCAGCGGCCGAAAAGCAGTGTTCAGCCTGTTATCATAGAAACTACGGATGAACAAGCGTTCCGCTCTGAGCAAGATAAAGCTCCCGAACAATCCGTTACCCCTCCTCACCCCACTATGGTAGTGAATGAGACTACGGTAAACCCACAAAAACAAGAAGACGATGACCCACAAATCAGTCAAGAGGGCTTGTTGGCGGCGCTTGATATTTTCGGCTCCTGACTTTTTGAATATACCAGGTCTCAAAAAGTGCCCCGCTTTTGTGCTAGAACACATCGGCGGGGCGGCGGGAAGGGTGAACTTCCCAATATGTATTTAGAGCTCGCTGTCATTTACAATAACAGTATCATCGCTTGTTTTGCTGTTGTTTTTCGCACTTTCTGAATCGGTGTTTACTTTCGAGTTGGCGGAAATGTTATTTCTAGCTTCAATGTAGTTTTTAATAGCCGTTATGCTACGTGAACGTGACAACTTGGGTTCGTTGGAGGAATGTATCGTGTCGGCGATGGAGAGTAAAGTTTCATCTGAGAACTTTGATAACCACAAAGAAATTTCATCAAAACTGAATGAGAGTTCTTCTCGTTGCGTCGCGAATTCTTTTGCAACACCGTTTAGGTCGTATCCAAAAATATAGCAGAATCGGAAAATAGAAGCAATAATTGTGAGGTTCTTGGTTCCATTTCTTGCATATCCTGGCTTAACGGCAAGAAGTCCAGAATATACGCTTGGGGTTATACCTATCACTCTGCACCAGTCATAAATGGAGAGGCCATATTTAACTCTTGTCGCTTCCATTAACTGGACATACCCATATGACAAATCCATAGTGTCGATTTTTCGAATACGCTTTTGAAGTTCTTCGGTTGTAAGTTCTGGTACATTGTAGTCCTTTTCGGCCATGTAATTCACCCTTTCATATTATTCTTGCTATAACACATGCAACGTAGCAGCGTTGCATATTTGTACTGTGTACTTATTATACCACATATTGACCAAAACCGCAAATCAATACGCCGCAATTTTGGCCTAGCTTACATAAATTGCTCTTCTGACGGAGGTGTATCAAGGTGACATTTATTTATCTTTCATCAATGGTCAAAAAAGAGGGGGATAAGCGATGCGCGGTCGCAGCGCATGTCATTCCAACAGAGATAGATGGCTTTCTGCGCATTGATGGTTATGCGAGTGGCGACAGTTCCATCAACAAGCTAAAAACACTAAATAAGACCTTACATATGCTTCCAAGAAAAGATGATAGGATTCGGGTCGTGACCGATGACCATAAAATGGCTTGGGATATGGAGAAAATCCTGAATCATCAAACGGCAGAATTTCTTCCTATGAACCTGTGGCAAGGATTCATCTTTGCTGTTGCGGACAACGGCATGAGCTTTCGTCAATTTGACGTTATGGAAAAAGGATTGCTGACCGCAGCGGAACGTGATTTGGCTCGGCAGCAAATTTGTGCGAAAACGAAATGGGGGTTTGAACTGTGACACCAGAACAGAATGTTGACTTTGCCACAGTTCTTAATGAAGCATTTTTTACTGGAGAATTCTATAACGGCATACAACTATCCAGCCTTTTTACGAAAAAGCCAAATTCTGGCACCGCAAAGAATCAGTTAAATAAGCTTCTTGAATCGTCTCCAAAATACACTAATACCATTTTGGGAATGGTTCTTTACCCGGCCTTAAAATGGTCTTTGTACGGTGAAAGCATCTCGGATGTCATCAACTTGGCAATAGAGTCTGGTGATGTTTCCAAATTTGCTGATACGCAGAAGATGCTCCATGATGCCTTCGGGTATGATAACAAGCTATTTCTCTCTAACCGAGAGAAATATTATACCCTGTGCCATCAAATACTTGATTCACTGGATGCCGCAGTGGACCGCTTGGCAACATATCCGGAATACGGGACACAATATCAAAACGTAATCCGCCTGATTCTGGATATAGAGCCCGACGTGGCAGAGAGTGTTAGCCGGTTTGAGGTAAATAAATACCTCTGTGATGCTGTAAAAGTTATGCATCGCCTTTGCGGACAAGATATGAAAAGCCTAATTCCGGCCCTGATTCGCTCACCTATTGAAAATGCAATGGGGCAGGATGATGAGAATATGTATGTGTACCACAACGTAAAGCTCCTGCTTCGTGAGTATACGCGGCTTTTTTGGAGCAACAGTGATGCGGCTGATATTCCGAGCGCAGTTCTTAGGGCTAAGACGCCGGATGATGTTTTGCGCTACTCAGAGCGGGGAAGCGTGCTGTACAGTACCAATATCGTACTGAAGTTCTTGCTCCTGATTGCCGGCTCCATTGCACTCATTGAGTACTATCCGGTGAATGGCCATCGTTATTCGACGATTCTTAAATCCCTGGTATCCAATCGGACAGTTGCAACAGCTGATGGCAAAGGCACCTATGTTCGGGAACAGGAGTTAGCAAAACTCCACAACATGTCGCCCGCTCGCTTTTCAACCATGAAACAAGAAGCATACGCTTTGCTCGGCCTACTCCTATGGGGGTATGACGGTAAGGTATTGATGAATATTTTGGAAAATAATAGTGCGAAAGTGCTGTTTGTAGACGATTAACTCGAATGGAAAGTGAGGTCTTATTTTTGGACAAACTGAAAAATCTCTGGACCGTTACAGAGCTACGAAAAAAGCTATTTGTCACGCTGGCAGTTCTGCTCCTTTTCCGTGTAGGATGTGCCATTCCTGTGCCATTTATTGATAATGGCGTCATTTCTGGCATTTTTGAAGGCGGTAACCTATTTGCATACATGAATATGCTATCTGGTGGTGCGTTGAGTCAGTGTGCGGTATTTGCACTTGGTGTTTCACCGTACATCAATTCTTCCATTGTTGTACAACTGTTGACGGTTGTGTTCCCGCAGCTGGACCGGATGCGGAAAGAAGAAACTGACAAGTATCGTAAAATCATGCAGTACGTGGCTGCAGGATTCGCGCTAATTATGGCTATCGGCTATTATGCTATGCTGCGGTCTTATCAAGCGCTGGCCTTCATGACTGGCTTCTCTGGTGTGTTTGTCGCTGTTGTCATTGTTGCAGCTTTTGTGGCTGGTTCTCAGATGGTTGTATGGCTCGGTTGGCAGATTGACGATTACGGTATCGGCAATGGTGTGTCGCTGATGATTTTCGCTGGCATCATTTCCCGGTGGGCAGATGTTGTGTATTTGTTTGAGGCATTTATCCTTTATATTCAGGAACATGAGATTCTACATGCCATCATGCTCGGTGTATTGCCGATTCTTGCAGTGCTTGCTATCTATTTCGTTGTAAAATCTACCGACGCAGAAAAGCGTGTGCCTATTCAGTATTCGCGTTCTGTGAATGGCAAAAGTTCAATTGGCGCCGGACACAGTTACATTCCCATTAAGGTCGTGATGAGCGGTGTTATGCCTATCATCTTTGCCAGTACTATTATGAGCCTTCCGGCTACTATCGGCTCGTTTATTGGTGCAAATTGGAATGAAGGACTCCGTAATGCGTTACTCGGCTTTAATACCTATAACTGGGTATATGACATTATCTACATCGCCCTGATTTTTGCATTCAACTACTTCTACATCGATATTCAGTTTGACGCTGTACAGATTGCGAATAGCCTACGGAAGAACGGAGGCACAATTCCAGGTATTCGGCCTGGGATTCCGACAACAGAATACCTCGAAAGAGCCGCAAAGTCTGTCGCATTCCTGGGTGCTCTGATTCTCGCAATCATCGCGGCGCTTCCGATTATGCTTGGCAATCTCACGGGCCTGCAAATCCAACTCGGTGGTACGACGCTGCTTATCGTTTGTGGTGTGGCTCTCGAAGCTGTAACGGCGGTGGATTCGTATATGGTTGTCCGTCAGCATAAGGGTTTCTTGGACTGAAAGGTGGGGTGAAAAAATGAGTGTGATTCAGATTATTCTGGGTATTTTGGTGTTGTTCGGGTCCGTAGCCCTGATTGCTGGTACGCTGATGACCAATCATCGTGAAACGCGTACCATTGGTGGCTTTGCCGAATCAAACAATTCTCGTGCAGCTGCTATGCGAGATACCAATGAACGAACGCTTCGTAAAGCCATTATCGTTGTGGCATGTGTCTGCGGTGTTCTGCTGACAGTTATGGCAATTTGGGGATAAGGGCCCTGCATGTGAGTCAGGAGCAATCCTGACGAGGGTGTAGGGTACAGGCATCATGGACCCCGTCCATGAAGAACGTACGTAACCCGCAGGTCAGCTGCGTGGGGATGCACTGCCGGGTTTTCCCAGCTCGGTAGGGTCAGGTGAATCATCTGCATAACGTACGCTCAGCCAGGGGAAACATTACCTTCCGCAAGGAAGAGTCTTATCGAAAGGAGTAGCGTCATGGCTACAGTTTATGTATTGTCAAAGACCGGTAAACCTTTGATGCCCACGACTCGTTGTGGCCATGTGCGCATACTTCTTAAGCAGAAGAAGGCACGGGTCGTGAGTCTTAAACCATTTACCATCCAGCTGCTGTATGACTGCGAGGAAGGTACTCAGCCTATTGTACTGGGTATCGACCCCGGCCGTACCAACATCGGACTATCTGCTGTGCGAAAGGATACAGGTGAAGCTGTATTCACTGCTCAGATGGAGACCCGTAACAAGGAAATTCCAAAGCTGATGAAAGACCGAAGAGCTTTTCGCCGGAAACACCGCAGTTACGGTCGCCGCAAGGTGCGTCAACGCAGGGCATCTGCACATGACACCAATTCACCAAAGTGCGCAAAACAAAAAACAGCACAAAACGGTGGCGTAAGCAAGCAGGCTCAAAAAGTTGGTGTTATCAAACGACATCTTCCGGGTTGTGAGGAACCAGTTATTTGCATCGGAATTAAGAATAAGGAGGCTCGTTTCAATAATCGCCTACGTCCGAAAGGATGGTTGACGCCTACTGCAAATCATTTGCTTCAGACCCACATCACTGTTGTCAATAAGGTAAGAAGATTTCTTCCCATAACAGATGTGGTTTTGGAGGTTAACAAATTTGCATTCATGGCGTTGGACAATCCTCACGTTCAGAAGTGGATGTATCAGCATGGGCCACTCAAAGGCTACGGTAGTGTGGAAGAGGCTGTTTCTGTGCAGCAAGATGGTCATTGCATCTTTTGCAAAAATGAGATTGCTAACTTCCATCACATTGTTCCGCAAAGCAAACGTGGTTCCAACACCATCGGCAACGTCGTAGGTCTTTGTTCCGAACATCACGAATTAGTTCACAAGGACAGTACGTGGGAACAGAAACTCAAAACAAAAAAGCAGGGCCTGAATAAAAAGTACGGCGCTTTAAGTGTTTTGAATCAAATCATCCCAAGACTGTGTGACACTCTCACCAATATGTATGTTGAACACTTCTATGTGACGGACGGGCAGAGCACAAAGGCTTTTCGCAATGAGCACGATATCAGGAAGGACCACTACCTGGATGCCTACTGCATTGCGTGCAGCGTCTTATCTAGTAGTTGTAGGTCTAATGTGCCAGATGAAAAAGATGTGTTTCACATTATGCAGTTCCGCCGGCACGATAGACGTGCCTGTCACCAGGAACGAGTTGACCGGAAGTATTATCTTGAAGGCAAGCTCGTTGCAACCAATCGTCACAAGGCCATCGAACAGAAGAACGATAGCCTTGAAGAATATGTTGCCGCTGGCGGCTGCGTCGATAAACTGTTTGCGCCTAAACATCCGCCGCTATACAGGCGGAAAGGGCGCATTATGCCGGGAACGGTATTTCTGGTTGGCAACAAAACCAAAATGATGATTGCATCGCAAGGCACACATAATGGTGTTCCCAACTACTATCGTTTCACCGATGGGTCAAGAGCTACACCAAAAAACTGTAAACCAATTTATCAAAACACCGGTATCGTGTTTGTTTGATTTTGTATCAATCACGATGCCGTAAGGGAGGCCACCATGAGCAAAAACATGAAAAAGGGCGTACAGGACGCTATCAAACCTATCGCTGAGAAGGGCGGGGAAGTAGCCATCAAGGCAAAAAGGCACATCCTTCCTTCGGGTATTATTTGGCCAAAACGTAAGGAATGCTGGATAAAGACCCTGGTCGTTATTTGCGTCTGTGCCCTTACTGCGGTGCTGTTGATTGCAGCAGATACTGCTCTCGGAACACTGTTCCACTTCCTTGTTGGCTGAATTTTCCCAAAACGCATCATCCCGCTTGCTCGTTTTCGGGCAAGCGGATTTTTGTGCGCAAAAATTCTTTTCTCAAAAAGCTGGTTTCGTTGCGGTTTTATGTAAAGAGTGGTATAATAAATATGTACGATTTATAGGTGTACCCATCCAACTTTCATTGCATCATTCTGTCTCGGCAAGGGTGTCGCAAAGTGAGTATACTATCTTTTGTCAAAGAAACTTAACGGGATTTTGTGCCTATAATAAAAACTGAAAACCTGCTATGACAAGCAGCCATCTATTTTTAGGTGGCTGCTTTTTTCTTTGGCAATTCGCGTCACCTTAACGGGTGACAGACACCAAAACCGGCCTCAAATAGAGGTAGAAAGGAAATGCGATGCGAGTTAAAAAGTTCCTCGTAGTTGAGGGTAGAGCGGCTTCCTATAACTTCCCGGAATTCGACCTGAATATTGCCGTTTTCGCTAACGGAAGCAGTGTATTCATGGTTAAGCGTCATGGTGAAGATACACCGCTCAACACAAAGCAGATTGCGGAATGTCTGTCCGTAACAGAGGAAGAGGTATGTCATTACCTTCGCTGCGAAAAAGGGTTGTCTATGATTCCCTGTAACGGCGACCGTGACGGCGGTCTGGCACAAATCGAGTGGGGTTGCCTCACTGGGTTCGCTGGGTCTGTGTACAGGGAACGCAACGAAAACAACGAAACGATTGCCGAGAAAGAAAAAGTTACTACGCTGGAGGATTAAAAATGTCAGAAAACAATTCTTATAAAAAAGAACGAGATATCTGGAACGCACAAGCTCTCAAATCGTTTGTGAAGGCCAAGACCGACTGGTTCAATGGCGACGACTATGATAGTCGTTTACATCTCTCTTTTGTCGAACACAAAGGAAAGCCCTCTTTTGAACCAGTCAAAACGATTGAAATCGGTGTTCCGATGGTCAAGGCCGGCTCTGATGGCTCCGGTAAGATGGGCGTAACCGCACTGGGGCTTTGCCAGATGATTTCCAATGGTGTTCTTGCCCGTCGCTGCGCTGCGGAACGCCAGAACTTCGAAAAGCGTAAGGCTGCGGCCAATGGCCAGAGGGTATATCAGCAGGCTATCTGGTCCTGCATCGGCGGAACGACTTCCAAGCGTGCCAAGGACGGCAAAGCAGAGTTTCGCCGGTTCGATATTATTCCTGGCCAGAAAGACGGCACCTATGCTTTGCGGGCACAGTCCTGTGAAGGTGAATGCAACTCCGAACTTGGTGGTGTTACCCCAAAGAAAGGGGCTGAGTGGACACAAATCATCGTCCCGGTGGATGCAGAGTACCTGTATGCTCTCGCAACCAATACTGTTGCGGTCTGGAATGCTCATGTGGCTGCAATGGAAATGAAAAAGGCTCAGGCAGCCTTTACGAGAGTCCAGCAGAATGCAAGTGTCCCTGCGCAAGCACCTACAGCCCAGTCTCAGGTTCAGGCCCCAGCGCAGGCACAGCCGAAAAAACCGGAAGTTGCATATGCATTCTATGACCAGCGCTTTTATGGACCGATGGGGTGCGCAATTAGCCCTGAAGCAGCTATCGCTTGTGCCAAGAAATGCCTTGCAAAACTTTCTAAAGAAAAGAATCTGGTCTGTAAGAAAAAAGCCAGTGAGAATCTTTTCGATGAAATTTTGAACGGTCGAGCGAATGCGGACAACACGAAGAACCTGTGGCTGACTCCCTTGCCGCTGGTTCACCCCGACAATCCGGATTCAAATGAAGATACTGACGTCCTGTTCGTGATGGTGTATCGGAATGTATACTGATGCGATTGAACTGACTATCGTCACGGATGCAACATTCTCAGAGGAGACCAAAACAACCGGCATTGCGGCCGTCTTACTGGATGAAACAGGCCAACCGCGTCTTGTCTGCGGCAAGCAAATTGAGACATCTAATATTGTTGAGGGCGAGCTTCGAGCAATTCTCTTTGCGCTTGAAGAAATCCCCGATGATGGCGCCAAGCTGTTGCTTCAATCGGACAACAAGAATGCTGTAGACTATCTCAACGGTGATGCGCATACCAGTCAAAATGAGATGCGAATTGTCCGTAAAATCCAGAACCGCATTGCGTCCAAGCATCTAACGGTCCGCTTTGAGTGGCAGTCTCGCAATTCAAACGCAATCGCCGATGCTATCGCGGCAGTATCGACCCGTAACGAGAATGTGCGAGTTTTGATTTTGTAAGTTTAAGGGAGTTTATTGACAGGCAGTCCGGTTGGGCTGCCTGTTTTTTTTGAAAGAGAGGCTATATGTTAGATATATTAGTTTTGTTAGTTTTGGCGTTGATGTTGTTGTTACCATGGATAATTCTTATAGTTTGTATTCATGTGAGAGATAATATGCCAATAAAATTGGAGGAACTAAAGCAAGAAGATGTTTTGAACACTATTAGACGAGTTGCCATAAATATCGTAAAAGAAAAATTTTGTTCGGAGGGGAAGCCAGTTTGTACTAAAAAAGGTAACTACAGAGTTGATTTTTTAAAGGCTGTAAGCGCAGAGCAAAAGGATATCGAAAATATAAGTTTCAAGAATGGAGAGTTGTCCGAAGACATTCGTGCTTGGGCTTACAGGAATCACATAAAGCCAATAAGAAGAAAACACGTATATTCAATTATCGATGGCTATGTACGTTATTTTAAAAATGTACAGGGGAAAAGATTTGATGCTTTTTTAGAACAGTATGCATGGATTACGCCAGATGACTTTTTTAAAGTTAAAGGTTTGCAAAGTGGAGATAGTGTTGGTGTGTACATTCTATATAATGAATCCCAAGAAATATATTATGTTGGTCAGGCAACACGTTTGATTTTTAGAATAAATCAACATTTTACAGGGCATGGCAATGGTGATGTTTATGCTGATTATAAATATGGCGACCAATTTAAGATACGGGCTATAAGGTTGGTTGATAGCGGGTACTCGGACTTGGATAAATTGGAAAGAGACCTGATAGAAAAATATGAGGCATATCAACTTGGTTATAATAAAACGAAAGGGAATAATACCACAATTTAATGTGGCTTTTTAAAGCATCAGCTTTTACCATTGTAGATACCATGGCCACGAAGACGAATATCCCCATTACGACAACTACGATGCAATTAACGTTGATAAAGTCGTTGATATCCCATGTGATTATGACGGTGTGATGGGTGTGCCTATTACTTTCCTGGATAAATATAATCCGGAGCAGTTTGAAATTGTGGGCTGTTCATGCAATTATGGACGTCCAATAGAATTTCCACATGACTGCAAAATGTCGCCATCAGTAAAAGGCAAAGATTTGTATAAAAGATTGTTTATTAAACGAATAAGCAGATGGGGGCTGTATGAACGACAACTTAAAATTGATTTCAGATATGGCGTGTGAAATTTTAAAAAAGCACGAAGAAATGTTTAATATGTCATTTCTCTTTTCTATTGGAATTTCTTTGTTTACTTATTGCCACACAAATTCATGGGTACTTGCTGTTGGTGTTGGAGTAGAACTATATGTGGCCTGGAGCCTGCGTAGTGGGGTTGTAAGAATTATCGCCCAAATGATACCTCAATATAGTAGCTTGTGTTTCAATATGCTTGATAGCGAAACATTAACTATATTATATAACCTTTGTGAGATTTGCGAAGAATCTATCAATTCCGATTGCAATTTTGGCGAAATTATTAGATATTGCGGAAATCCTGTGCGGTATCCGTCGTTTATATTGTTGCAAAAGCTTGGCTTTTTAGATGAAATTTTGTTTACATCAAACCTTACGGGGTTGAAACGAATATATGTAACATACCCTTTTGTTCCTCGCCTCATTTCAAAGAATTCCAAAATTTTTGATGAGATAGGTGTCACAAAACCAGAAAACTATGATGATAGTTTTTTGTATGCCCAAAGGAAAGAAGAAGAATATAATAACAATCAAGTTGGAAATGCCTATTGTAAGGAGTTGTAACATGAGAATTATACCACTTGAACTTATCATTAGGGATGTAGTCTCCGGCTACATTGACGACGCCGAAGAAGGTGTATCCGGCTATTTTACATACAATGGCATTGTTTAGCTAAATTGCATAAAAAACAAATAAAAATACTTGCAACCCGCCTATTCGTTAAATCGAATGGGCGGCTTTCTTTTTGCCAGAATTAGGAGGTCATATAAGTTGCCGAACAAAAACCTGCACGCCGCCAAAACGGCAAAGAACGATGAGTTCTATACTCAACTTTCCGACATTGAAAAGGAGTTGTACCATTATCGTGACTTCTTCCGAGGCAAGGTAGTCTTCTGCAACTGTGACGACCCGGAATACTCGAACTTCTGGAAGTATTTCCAGATGAACTTTTTCTTCCTTGGTTTGAAAAAACTCATCTCCACCCACTATGAACCCGGCAAACAATCCTACAAAATGGAAATTGTTTCGGCCGATTTACCATCCGGCCAGCTTGGAATTCCTGATTATGTGAAAACGCCTCTGGAGGGTGACGGAGATTTCCGCAGCGAGGAGTGTGTCGAGATTCTCAAAGAAGCAGATGTAGTGGTAACTAACCCACCATTTAGCTGCTACTCCAGTGATACAGAAGTCAAAACCAATCACGGCTGGAAGCTCTTCAAGAATGTTGACATTGACAGTGACCTGATTCTTTCCCTCAATCCAATTACGAGCGAAGTGGAATATGTGAAGGCAAAGGAAAAACTCATCCGCCCCGTTCAGGGAGAGCTATATCATTATCATAATCGCTCTATGGATTTGCTTGTCACAGACAACCATAACATGCCTGTTTGGAATAAAAAATTTCAATTTTGTCGTTTTGTTCGTGCTGATGAACTGAAGCCCAGCCATTGTCTCAAACTTAGAGGGTTTCATTATACTGGAGAAGAGGGTTCTGGCAAAACATTCACTATCCCTTCTGTAGTACAAAAGGAGAGATATTCAAGGCGGGAAGTTATGGTTCCTGAGAAAGTCATCCGGCTGGAAGACTGGCTGGAATTCCTGGGGTTCTGGCTGGCTGATGGCTATTGGCGTGATGGCAAAAATACACAGGGCAATCCGCGATACACTGTCGGTATAAAGCAACGGGAAGAGAACGAAGAATATGTGATGGACCTGTTCCATCGCATTGGTTTTGATGCAAAAGTTCACAGGAACAAGACCGGAAATCACAATTATGAAGTGTATTCCAAACAGCTGTGGACGGCCTTGCAGCCGTATGGAAAGGCAAAGGATAAGTATATTCCTGATTGCTTTCTGGCGCTGGAAAAAACGTATTTGGAGCGCCTGTTGCATGGCTATGAGATGGGTGATGGACAGTGCAAACCCGGCTATATCATGTATTCTTCTGCGTCAAAACGGTTGATTGAAAATCTTCAGGAACTGGCGCTCAAGGTCTATGGCGTACTGGGACAGATTCGCTTGCAAGAAATCAAAGCACGCGGCAACATATATCCTTGCTGGTATATGCGGATTTGTACCTCCGAGACACCCCATCTTGTAGCAAAATATGGAAAACCCGAGAGAGTACCTTACGATGACAATGTTTATTGTTTGACGCTTGAGAAAAATCACATTATGTTGGTTCGGCGTAACGACCGAGCGGCCTGGAGCGGGAACTGTTTTAGGGAGTATGTCGCGCAGCTGATGGAGTACGACAAAAAGTTCATCATCATTGGAAACATCAACGCAATTACATACAAAGAATTCTTCCCCCTGCTGAAGGATGACAAGGTGTGGCCAGGTTGGAACGAAAAGGGGGGAACGCGCAAAGGCAATACAATGCTTTTTGCTCCAGCCCCCGGTTATGAATCCAAAAGTCTTGTAGATGGAAAAGATGGGAAAAAGTTTGCTCAAGTATCCGCATGGTGGTTTACAAACATCGACACTCAAAAGCGTCACACTCCCATGGACCTTTATATGCGCTACCACGGCAACGAAGACCATTTCCCCAAGTATGACAACTATGATGCCATCAATGTGGACAAGACCTGCGAAATCCCGGAGGATTACAATGGCGTGATGGGCGTGCCGATTACATTCCTGGACAAGTATTGCCCGGAACAATTTGAAATTATCAAGTTCAGAAAAGGAAATGATGATAAGGACCTTTGTGTAAATGGGAAATGTCCGTATTTTCGTATTTTGATTCGTCGGAGAAATTCTCGCCAAGGTCAATAAAGTAAAACACAAAAGGAGGAATATAGGCCCATGGGAAAAGAGCTGTCCAGTACCATCAACGAAGTGCTATTTGTTAGGTTTCGTTCTTCTTGGTTCCTTTCGGCTGCATTAGTCGCTTTCTTATTCACTTATCTTATTTATCCGGGGAAAGAGTGCGGCGGAACTCCAGGCCAACTGGCTTTCATATTTATTTTTGCGTCTCTCGTTGACACCATTCATGCATCGTTTGCGCAAGGTAGGAGAACAAAAAAGATAGAGAAAGAAAAAATCAAAAAAGAGATTGAGGAACAAAAATCATTTTACTCAGAAATTTTTTCTGATGATGAAGTGCGTAATATAACAGAGAAACTGTTAGGAAACGGGAACAAGCCGATTACGTGTTCCCAAGATACATTTGGAAAACTATATAATAACGGTTATATTTTTGGAAACGAAGATATTTTTGATAACCATGCAATTTTTAATTATACAGTAAACGGTCATACACATAAGGTCTTTTTGGACAATGATGCCTATGACGAAATAAAAAAACTTTATCCAAAACCTGTATTCAAAAGCTCCAATCGCCAAAACCCAAGAAAGGAACAAAAGTGTAATGAACATAACCCCCATTGAAATCACAGTTGCCGACATTTTCGCCGGCTTCAAAGACAACCAGGAAGCCGGCGTTGTTGCCTATGGTGGAAAATTGAATGTACGGCCGCCATACCAGCGCGAGTTCATCTATGACGATGCAAAGCAAAAAGCAGTCATCCACACCATCTGCAAGGGTTTTCCCTTGAACGTCATGTACTGGGCTAAGAACCCGGACGGTACTTATGAACTTCTGGATGGCCAGCAGCGCACGCTAAGTTTCTGCAAATATGTTGATGGTGGCTTCAGTGTGGATATGACTGGCAATGGAGATGTTCGCTACTTCCACAATCTTCTGTCGAATGAGCAGCAGGAAATCCTGAACTATAAGTTGACCATCTATGTTTGTGAAGGCAGCGAAGGCGAGAAATTGGAGTGGTTCAAAATCATCAACATCGCCGGCGAGAAACTGACTCCTCAAGAACTGCGTAACGCAGTATACACCGGCCCATGGTTGGGGGATGCGAAGCTGTTCTTCTCGAAGACCAATTGCGTAGCCTATAAACTCGGGGAACCTTATATGAAGGGGGCGCCCATTCGTCAGGACTATCTGGAAGAGGTCCTGAGCTGGTGTGCAGCTTCCGATGGAATCAGCATCGAGGAATACATGGCTCAACACCAGCATGACCAAAATGCCAGTGAGGTGAAGGAATATTTCAAGAATGTCATTGGCTGGGCTAAGCAAACATTCCCGAACTACCGCAAGGAAATGAAGGGATTGCCCTGGGGCATCTTCTATAACAAGTATCGGCAACTGAAGGTAGACCCGAAGGAACTGGAAAAGAAGATTTCCGCATTGATGATGGACGACGACGTCACGAAGAAGAGTGGAGTCTATGAATACGTTTTGACCGATGATGAGCGTACCCTCAATATTCGGGCATTTTCTGCTGGCCAGAAGCGGGCCGCGTATGAGCGGCAGCAGGGAATCTGCCCGTTCTGCAAGGCGGAGGGTATCGACAAAAAGTGGGAGTTGAGTGAGATGGACGCCGACCATATCATTCCTTGGTCTCAAGGTGGACACACGGTCACAGAGAATTGCCAAATGCTCTGCAAACCACACAACCGCAGAAAAAGTGCAAAATAACATAAATATGTTACTTTGTAAAAAGATGTAATTAAGTATGGAATAACTTGCTATCCCATCGGAGAATTATACCGCGTCGGCCTTACCTGGGTCGGCGTTTTTTTGCAAAATGAAAGGAGACAAAAATATATGTTTGAAAATATTCGCAACCTTGGTTTTGAAAAGATGGTTGTGTTTGATACTGAAACGACAGGACTCACTCCACCTGCTGACTGCATTATTGAGCTGGCAGCCTTGTGTATTCCTTTAAATAACGGCGGTGAACCATTGATTGTTGACCAGATGGATGAGTTTATCTGCTTGGAAGAAGGTAGAAAGCTGGCGCCCAAAATCATTGAATTGACTGGTATCACTGACGAAATGCTTGCCAAGGAGGGTAAGCCTCGTGATGAGGTCGCAAGGCGGTTCGGCGATATGGTTCGCGGCGGCCCAACGCTCCTGGTGGCGCATAACGCACAATTCGACGGTGAATTCACGCGGTACCTGCTCGCAGGTCAATCATTCCCAGACGGTTTGCATTGGCTCGATAGCATGACAGTGTATAAGGACCGGCGGCCATACCCGCATAGACTGGAAAGCGCTATCCGCGCATATGGCTTGGAGGGGAAAGTGCAGAATAGCCATCGTGCAATCGACGATACGATGGCGTTGTATGAGGTGCTGAAAGCGATGGAACAGGAACGTGACGACCTGTACCGCTACATTGACCTCTTTGGGTACAACCCGAAGTATGGTGCTCCGAAGCACCCTCTGGCAAAGGTTAAATACCTGCCGCAACCGGGACATAGATATAGCGGTATTGCAAATGTACGCAATATTCTTCCTGCTGGTATCGCTTAAGGTGTGGCAAAGAAAATAGGGGTATTTGACAAATCGTGTGGATGTCCTAAGAAAGGAGGGGCCGATTGACTGCGTATAAAGGGTTCAAATTCCGTTTATATCCAACCAAAGAGCAGGCGGAAAAAATCAACAAGACGCTGGGTTGCTGCCGGTATGTGTACAACCACATGCTGGAACGTAGAATCAAAGCATACAAACGGCGTGGCGAGAACTTCAGCTACATTGGGATGCAGAATCTGCTCCCCGGGATGAAGAAGTATCTGCCGTGGCTCACCGAAGCAGATAGTCAGGCGCTTAAATACACCTGTCGCTGCCTGGATGATGCCTATAAAGGCTTTTTCAAAAACGGCCGAGGCTTTCCGAAGTTCAAAAGCAAACACAATCACAACCAGAGCTACACAACGACCAATGCGAAAAGCATCCATGTTTCCGACAAGGCTATCAAGTTGCCTTGTCTGGGCTGGGTGCCATACCGTAAGAGCCGTGATATCGAAGGTGAGATTTGCAATGCCACGATTCGCCGTTCTGCCAGCGGAAAGTATTTTGTGTCTATCCTCTGCAAGGTGGAGATTGAACCAAAGCCCTGTATCGATACAGTGATTGGGCTGGACGTTGGCCTCAAATCCTTTGCTGTTGACAGCAATGGGCAGGAATACCAAAACCCAAAGTATCTGCGGAAAGCGGAAATCAGGCTGCGGCGTGAACAGCGCAAGCTGTCCCGACGGCAGCATGGTTCCGCCAACTGGGAAAAGCAGCGAATCAAGGTTGCTCGCTGCCATGAGAAGGTAAGCAATCGCCGCAACGACATGCTTCATAAGTTGTCCACCACACTGGTGAATGAGAACCAAATTATTTGTGTGGAAGACCTCAATGTAAAGGGGATGCTGCGAAACCACCATCTGGCAAAAAGCATTTCGGATGTCGCCTGGAGTGAATTCTTCCGGCAGCTGGAATACAAGTCCGCATGGGCAGGCAGAGTGGTAGTGAAGGTTCCTACCTTCTTCCCCAGCAGCCAGACCTGCGGTAATTGTGGATTTCAAAACAAAGAGGTCAAAGACCTCAGCGTAAGACATTGGACCTGCCCCATGTGCGGATGCACTCACGACAGGGATATCAATGCAGCAAACAATATTCTGAAGAAAGGAGTAGGTCTGCTGGCTACGCCAGCCGCTTCGTAATCACAGGACTATTGGTACGGCCAGGGTGGCCGGAACCTAACGTCTGTGGAGAGTGTGACCTCTGTTGACGCTGCGGCATCAATAAGTCAGCTCGACGAAGCAGAAAGCGATATCGTGTAAAATCCACACGATATGTCGCAGACCCGAAAATAGAGTAGTTAGGGGCTTTTCAATATGGCAATCTTCAAAAATCACAAGATGTTGGCAAAATCGCAAGAAGAAAACAGGCAAACGGTATCTGAGGACTTGATTGAGTGCCCGACATATGTATACCCATCAGTTAAGGCTAAACTTGAGGAGCTGCATATTGCAGTCCTTCCCAATCTGAGCGAACTCTTTGGAAACAAGGTGGGCACATATTCGGAATTTCGATATGCCGACAGTCGCTATATTGGCGGCAATGTGACCGGTATCGAGATGGTGAAAAATCCAACCATAAGCACATATGCATGTAATGTGGCTATTTTGCACGAAATTGGTCACGCTCTGAATAGCGGTAGAGAGAGGTTCCGCACCACCTACCGGCGAGAAGCAAATGCATGGCAGACAGCTGAGAGGTTGCGCGATGAAATGGGATTCCCGTGCTTTGACGAATCCACTGGCGAAGCATGGGAAGACGTAAAACGTAAGTGTATGGCGACCTATGAAGCAGTCCGTATTACAAGCGGTGACATCTGGAGATACATCTTCAAAGTTTTGAAGTGGACAGTCATTGTTATTGCGCTCGCAATGGTTTTGGCCGTAGTTTTGGTGCGAGCTCTTTCAGAGAATATCGCTTTGGGTATGCTCTTCTGGATTGTGCTGAAAGGATGCCTGCTGCCTACTGTTCTTCTGTCTTGCCTTGTATGCCTTGCGCTCACGGTCCCTGGCATTACGCTGATTGCAAAAGCGAATGGATTAACTGCAGAAGAGTTTATTCATGCCCAAATGCGCCGATTGGAAGCGCCGCAAAATTAAGGGAGGCCTGACAGAGATGCAGATAACTGAATATCAGTGCAAGCCACGTCAGGGACCGCCTGGCGTGGCTTTCTTTTCCTCCAAAGGTGCGTGATATCCATGCGTAAGCACTGGGATAAAACGTCTGGGGGATTTTTGATTCGATGCAAGCGCTGTGGCCGTTTCTTTGTGTCCCGGCACGCAAACGCCCAATATTGTGATTTGCCGAGTAATGACCCAAAAGAAAACGGGAAAACATGTAAGGAGATGCGCCGAATCGAATCCAAACGAAAAGAACGGGAACGGGGTCGCAAGTTACAGGAGAACATCGATGCCGGTACCTATGTCATGACAGCTATGTACGGCGTTATCTCTCGAAGCGAATATATGGGAAAGTTCCAAGAATATCTGATGACCAAATATCATCTCAAGAACTATGCAGCATTTCAAGGCTGGATTAGCCAAAATGCTGAACTGATGGGCAACGAGTATGATGATTTCCAGATGAAAACAGGGTTGCGGAGGATGGACATGGATGAGTAATGCAAAGTATGAGAGGGACGATTCTTATCGCACCAGGTATATCGCTGCGCATCCACCCAAGCACGGTAAATACAGGTGTGTTTATTGTGGTCGCCGGATTTCTAAAGAAAAGATGCAGGTAGACCACGTGATTGCGGTCAATCGCGTCAAGAAGAACTGGTTATATCGGCTTTGCGTCCCGCATGGCATCAATGACTTGGATAATCTGGTCTGCTCTTGCAGAAAATGTAACTTAAGGAAAGGGGATAAAGGTGGGCTCTGGGCCATACGTGGTCATTTCTGGAAAATCTGCCTGCCAATCTATACAATTTTACGACTGCTGGTTTTGCTGGTAGTCGTTTTTCTTATTCTTGTGCTATTGGATGTTGGTCCATATCAGGAACTGTTTGTATCCTGGATTATACGGCCACTCCCTATGGCCACGAGCTAAGGAGGTAGAGTATTTCGTATGAGTGAGAAAGAGCTTCTATGCGTTGCGCTGGTCACAGAAAACGGTGAGCGGTACAATGCTGAAATCTATCAAGACGGTACTTATTTGGCTAGAGATGGTTCATATTTGCGCCTAACTGAACTTGAATTCGAGCACGCCAAGGTTCTAACGCGCGGGGCGGAGAGGGAAAAGAGGCTCGTACAGGTTGCAAAAGAAATCGTTCCGTACCGTAAAGGGGATATGCCGCCGGAGGAATATATCGAAGATATCGCACCTTACAGTGAAGAAGACTACTTGCTTCCGGAAGAACGGACTCTGCCGGAAGATATGGTCGAGCCGGATAAAGAGCCTGATGCATTGGCACAGGTGAAAGATGTAGAGGTAAAAGTATCTTTTACCGATGCGGCACCTACAGATACGCCTAAAGGTAATGACCTCAAAAACGATGAGGGAGAGCAAAAACTTTCTGCAAAAGAACAGAAACGCATCGACGCTCAAAAGAAGAAGTTGGCAAAGCAAGCCAAAAGGCAGCGTGAGAAGGAAGAAAAGGCCACAGTTAAAGCTGAAAAAAATAGGCAAAAAGAACTGCAGGCTGAAATAAACAAGAATAATAAGCAGCTTGATACCGAAGAGATATATGTGGATGAAGATGCAGCCAGGCAAATGATGGAAGCCCCCAAGAAGAAAAAGATTCCGGTCATACCCATCATTATCGTTGCCATTTTACTGGGGATTGCAGGCTTTTACTTCGGGTATGTCAGTGGTGGCTTCAATCTCGAAATGCTGCCAGGTATTATTTCTGGACAAACAAACGAACCGCCCGCCGAACCAACGCCAGGGCCTGTTGCAACAGCAACACACGACCCGACACCTGAAGCCACGCAAGCACCGCCCAAGACTGAAATCAACCTGATTATCGATGCGACAGACGGCGCAAAGGTATCGGGGTCTACCGATGTTGGCACGAACGAGGGCGAAAATGCCACGGCTGCAACTGCAATACCGGAAGCGCAAAGTGATAGCACAAATGCAGGAGAGGGGTGACCCACATGTCAAAGGATAAAACCACAAATTCAAATATAAGGTTTGGTAATGCATTCAAAAGAATTTTCAAGAACTTTTATGGTGGCATCCGCCTGCTCGCTACCTCCCCGCAGAAGTTGACCGCCAACCAAATTCTGCTGCGGACGCTTTATGCCCGATTCGGTGCAATAGCAGCCTTTATTGTGGTGACCGGCATTGGTGCATGCATTCTTCTCGCGATGCCACAAATGTTGTTGGTTTCTTTGGTGGGTGTTATAGCTTTCATCGGATATATTAGCTATATGGAATGGTTAAGTGAGAGTGGTAATCTTCTTTTCTGCCCTGTCACTTGCACAGGACTGAAAAAAGTGCAACAGCTTTCTGTTAAGTCTGTTTATACCTATCGATTTGTTTCTATTGACCCTGTAAATGGAGTTGGGTTTACTCTGAACAGGACAGAGGAATTGGGATTTATGGAAGGTTCTAATTACCTGTTTTGTTTCAAAAAAACACCAGATGGGCAATTGGATAACCAGAGTATGGTCCATTATATTGAGTTGACTGGGATGGTTTCCGGTGAGCAACAACAGATGGCCATTTCGGAAACTGGAAAATCCATCTCTGATGAAACTGAGCCGAGCGGGGACACTCATACGACAAACGTAATCACAATGGAAGCGATTCGAGCTGCGGCAAAGGCTGAACAGATGCGGTTTGACGACGCCGACACAGACCTTTGAGCGTGGCAAGCAGGAAGAGAAAAGGGGAGTGGTTAGATGCTTACCATCATTGCTTGCCTGTGCGCAGTAGCCAGTTGTGTGTTTGGATATTTGACGCAGAAGAATTGTAAACCAACAAGTATTCGGTATCGCGGTCAGAAAATCGAAGTAGCTAGAAAAATGGTTACCGCCGATGTCTATGATGCGTTTATCAAGAACGGACAATACTATGCTCGGTGCAAGGTGCCTGATAGGGATGAGATGCTCTCGATTCCGATTGATAAATCCATGATGGCAGCTATTCCAGACAATAATGGTGCTTCTGATGTTCCGGTAACAAAAGTCCTACTATATCAAGATAACGGAACGAACGGTCCAGAATACACATTGACACCAGAAGAAATTCGGTTTAAGCTCAATTTGCATGTAATTCAGGACGAACAGCAAACTATGGATGATATTGCCAAGGCGGCCAACGTAATCAATTTCATCTATGAAATTCGACTCGTAATGTGGACCGTTGCAATTCTCGGCGTATATAGCTCTTCTATCATCTCGATTCTATTGTCCGCGTTGTCTGCTTTTATCAGTTATCGTAATGTCATTCCGCTAAGACACTGTACAAATTCCAAAAATCGTGGTATAATAAGTATACAGCAAAACAACTCACATGGCACAAAGAACAGCGATGTGCCGCCCGGATTCGATAACTGGTCTGAAGATGAGCAGTACTTGTATACACTTGACAAACGTATTGCTCAGGCTAAAACCAAGGCGAACGCCGTGGATGGGGTTTCGCGTGTTGAAGGGGAAAGGCAAGAAAATACCTTGCCGCCTTCTGACGAATCAGAAGATGACATCAGCACTCATATTGCTCAAGGTGATAAGACGGAAAACGACAGTTCGGATTCACAAGAAGAGGTCCCGTTCTTTACCGATGACGAGCTGGCTGAAGACTCAGATACAGGTGATGAACTTTCAGATGGTAATGACACTGAAGAGTTTGACGATGTAGAATTCGAAGATGATGAGTTTGATGCCGATGCGGATGACGAGGATGTGCCTGATGGCGATGATTCCAAAGAGTCAGTGGCAGAATCCGAAACACCTGAACATATACAAGAGACAAAAAGCAAAGCGACTCCAAGAAGGAATGGGAAGCGAAAAAAGAACATCCAGACCGCTCTTGAAGATTTAATCAGTTGACACTATTTTTTCGTTGGGAAGTGATATTTTGGCAGACAAAATTGGTTCGGGCCCGATTCGAGATAACCGGCTTAGAGGCTCCTATCTAACCGCAGAGGAATATGTTAAAATGTGCGAAATCATGCAGAAGTGCGTTGACAATATTCCCAATGCAAAGGAGTATGAAAATAGTCGAATTTCTTTCCATCGTTCTCCATTTTACCCACTTTACAGGTATTGCATTGAGGTAAATGAAGCCGCAAAAGAGCGGGGCAAACCTGATGACCGGTGCGTTATATGTGGATGCCTGAAGGTAAGTGAAAAGGGAGTCATTTGCCGGCAATGTCGTGATTCCATTCGTCAGGAACATAGTATTCGAAGCAATACTTGCAGTTATAACGACGATGAAGAGTTTACTGACAACCGACTGGATTCCTCTTATCTGACGGCTGACGAATTTATACGGTTGTCCAAGCTCCTTCATGATTGTGCAGAAAAAATGCCAACGGATTCAGGCCGTCCACGATACTGGTTGTCCAATGTCCGCCATCCGCTGCATCCGGTATATGAGTATTGCGTTGAATTAAAGGATGCTGCCATTGCGCGTGGTATGCCGGAAGACCGGTGCCCTATTTGTGGACACAAAAAAAGCAAGGCTTATATGCGAAGCCCGTATTGCTATAACTGCAATGTAAGTATCTCTCAACGGTTTAAGATTCGTGGTAAAGCAACAAGAAGCGTAAATGGAGTCACTCATACCTCGCTGTTGCAAAAATACAAGATTGATTTGTACGGGAATCTTGAAAATAATGACCATGAATCTGATGATTATAGATTTCCCGAATCGTTTCTTTCCTACGAGGATTACAAAAATCTTCAAGCATTACTCCAAAAATGCTGTGAAGAGAATAAGGATAAACCTCATCCCACACGTGGCTCAAAAATTCAGGATGCCGACCATCCTTTGCGTCCAGTCTATGTCCGGTGCGTCGAATTGCGTAAAGCCGCAATGGAAGTCGGGATGCCAGATGATAAATGTCTGATTTGCGGTAGTGATTTGGACCGTGACAAGAAATCGGAATATCCGTATTGCCCGACTTGTAGCCGTTTTATTCTGCAGAACCATAAAATTCGTGACCGCACAACCATAAGAAACATTAACGAAAACAAACTATGTGTCGTGTGTCATAAACGTCCGGCCGCAAAGAATATGGGCGGTATGTGCCGTGCTTGTTATCGTATTGGTGATAGACTGGGGGACCACTCAGTTGAGGCCATTCGCGCCAAACGCCGTCACCGCGATAAAATCGATATCCAACAGGGAATCAATATCTCTCATGTGGATGATATCCTGGAGCCGAGCGGCAGCGAAAAATCAGGGTTTACCAGAAAAATTTGGAATCTGTAATAAGTGGTGTTATCCATGGTTAAAAGTCTTATTAGTGGCATTTACGAAGCCATCGCGTTTTATTATGACAAGTTGCGCCCGAATGGAAAGAAAGTGCAGAACGACGGCACAATTAAACGCCCCGGAATTGGCAAGTTCTTTGCCACATGGCTCATTCTATATGCCATCGGGTATTATTTCTTCCTGCCATTAGAGCTCGTTATGAGGGCTATACTCGGTATCGTTGTATGGGCCATTGTCGGACGGATGCTATATCGTTACGCAACTTCTGCACCCAAGACAACCCCATCGTATCAGGCACCCACTTATCAGAATGTTGCTTCAGCGCCTCAAGCGGTCAAAAAGAAGAAACGCCACCATCATAAAAAGAAGACGCCAGTTTCGATGGATAACATCACAAATTCTTCCAGAGTCGTCTATGACGACGATGAGGAAGACGATAATGAGAATGGTGAAGGCCAGACCCCACCTCCCAAGAAAGAAGAGGAAACGTCTCCGTTCGATGACTTTGCGATTGGTGACGTCCTTTATGGCTTGCCATTCAACCCAAATAAAAAATGACATTTCGACATCAGACAAGCAGGGCGCCTTTTTCGGGCGCTCTTTTGTGTATAGAACAAATTAGTGAAAAGGAGGAAGCGCATAATAGCGCGATTTCTTTATGGAGAACTACATCAATGTAATTGCAGGCCGGCCGGGTGCCGGGAAAACTATCTGGGCATGCAACGAAGCTGCGTCTTTGGCTAGTGACCCTAACAACACTGTTGTGTACATTGGCCACATGAAAGAATTTGAGCGTATCGTTCGCAAGGCTGGAGCAGATAAAAAGAATCTGTTCTTTGCTCGGCTTTCGAATGCAGGCGAAGCAATCGGCCGCGCTATTGACTTGGCCAATACGTACAGTGGCATGTTCAATGGCATGACCTTGGATACTGACCAAGATGACCGCAAGATGGTGTTTCTGTTCTACGACCAGTGCCGGTATGACCTGTTCAATGGCCGCCGCGATATCCTTGAGGCTGCTGCGAAGGCTGGTGTCAAGGTGTATATGCTGTGCCAGGTTTTCGACCAGGTAGATAAAGGCGATGCCGGCTGGTCGAAACTCAACTGCAATTGCTATGTTATCTCCAAGAGCCGGGCTCCCCGCGAGGCCACGGAGGAGGAGATTGATGTCAAATATCGCGGCAAACCAAAAATTACAGGGGGATGATTCGTATGTGCAGGAAGGTATTGAGTATTTTTCTTTCCTTGGCAGTAGCCGCCACAATGGCAGGCTGTGGCTCTGCAGTGCTGCCTGTAGAAGAACAAGAGGAACCGGCTCCAACAGCCACGCCTGTTGCAACTGATTCGGCTGGAATGGAGATTCCGGTCAAGGAAAAAACAGAAGAAGAAATTCGCGCTGCATACATTGCAGATTACAAGATGCGGTATGTTACAAGCGTTTTGATGCAACTGCCTCCGATTCCGACTGATGCAGAATTGGAACGCCTGAAAATCGAGGAATGGCAGCAGACGCCATATCAGGACCCTGAAGATGAGCTTATCAATTACTGCCGCAGCCAGTCCGATATGGTTGTAAAAGAATTCCTGGCGGATTACCCAACAGATGATTATACTGCCAACGAGGAAAATCGGGTCCTCAAGAAAATCTATGATGGGCAGACCGGCAGGGAAGTCAACGGCGGCCCCGATGCTGTCACGATTGGCTATGAGACCGGGTATTGGCGAATCACAAACTGCGAATACTACAGCATGGCATTCTATGAAAACGGCGATGACAGCAACTCGATTCGCATTCTGTATCTGTGTGACCTGTATCATTATGTGCTAAATGACCAGGACAACCTGGCAGAACAGCGGGATGACACGGAACTCACAACGGAAAACTCGACTGTTAAGGAGTTCCCGAATTCCTTCCTAATGGTCACGATGAACGATATCTGCCCCAATGACGCTTCGGATACATTCGGGCAAAGCCAGAAGTTCATGCCGGAAGTATTGTTGTTCACGGATTTTGAATCCGCAATTAAGAGCGTTGAGAATCCGAGCCATACGTTTGAAGACTTGTATCTAAACGATGATTTTACCGGTAGCATTGTAAATGGCTATGAAGGTCAGCCAATCGTCACGATGCCAGATTTAGTTGGCAAATATATTGATGTGTCTCGCCCTGACAATGTTCGTGAACTCGATGACCTCGGCATTGCCAACTATGAGGTCCAGTGGAAGGAAAATGACGGGTCGCTGGTGCCTTACAGTATTCTGTCTTGTAATATTGAACCCGGCACACTCATTGATATCACGGACGATAGCGAAGATTCCAAAATTATCGTGACCGTTGCAGACCGTGCTCCTGACGCAACGGCTGCGGATGAAGAAGATGAAACAAGCGAACCGATGACCGAATCGGAGGCTAACGGCTCGGATTCTTCAGAGGACAGTACAGACAGCACAACCTAACACATCCGATGCCCTCACTCAGCATATCGCTGGGTGGGGGCTTTTTTTGTTTGTTTATTCGATGCGGCAAGAAGCGAGTAACGATATAATATATACACAAACTGTTGCTTTGTGCTTTTTTCGATGCATGTCGCAAAGTGAGTATACTCTATGATGTCTAAGCAAGAAATACGGAATTTCCGTCAATGAAATGAAAATACGTATAAACCGAACTAGCTGCTTTCGGTAAGGGTGTTCTTGTTTAGGCGTCAGAAAGCACTTGGAAAAGTGCTCCATATTTTATCGCTGCAAAATGCAGCAGAAAGGAATTTGTTATGCCTTATGTAAACAATTTTGTCGTATGTGGTCATATGACTGCTGACATCCAGACTGTCCAGGGACAGAATGGCAACACCTGCTATTTCACCCTTGCGGTAAATCGCGGTAAGGACGCGGTGGATTTTATTCCTGTTCGCGTCAGTGAGAAGTTCATCGCAAAGACCCGTGACCGCTTTGTGAAGGGAGCTGCCGTCCTGGTTACTGGCCGCGTGGAAAGCGGCTCGTACAAGGACAAGAACGGTAACAGCCGTTCGTTTTTCCATGTCTCGCCTGAAACCATCCAGACGGGAGTCAATGGCAATTTCAACGCCGGCATCCTGTTCGGCAATTTTACCGCAGACCCCGAAATGCGCCAGACCCAAACCGGGAAGAACGTCATTTCGTTCTCGGTCGGCAGCACGCGCCGGTACAAGGATGCGAACGGGGAATGGAAGGATGCACAGACTTCTTTCATCAACGTAAGTGCTTGGAACGGTACTGCTGACTTTATCGGCAAGTATTTCAAGAAGGGCGCTCCGATTCTTATGCAGGGGTCGCTGCGCAGCAACCAGTATACGGCCAAGGACGGCAGCAAGCGGACCAGCTACGATTTTGTAGCCAACACGGTCTCGTTCGCTTCCCGCCCTGACAATGCTGGAAATGGTGCCGCCAACAACGCTGCGCCTCAGCAGGCTCCTGTTCAGGCAGCACCTGCTCCGGCAGCCAATCCTGCGCCTGCTCAGGCAGCTGCGCAGTATTCCGTCCCCGATGAATATGCCGATTTCGGCGAAATCATCGACGACGGTGACCTGCCGTTCTAATCTCGCAAAAACCCAGATTTATATTGGGGATGAGGTCAAAAGGCCTCATCCCCATTTTTCTTCTCAACGGAAGGAATGCTTATGGCCAAGAACAAACCGACGCCCAGGATGGCGTCTACGTCCAAGGAACGCGAATGGTATGCAACAACCGGATGGAAGGTATTCAATGACCTTTTGACCGAGTTAGCAGCAAGCCAATTAGATGTGATTTGGATAGAGAATTTCGATGAAGTCCGAACAGCACTTGCCAACGTCAATCGCAAGACACTCGTTCAGCTTTTTAATACTGACAGTATGGATTGGCAGCTCAAAACGGACGCGGATGGTACGCTGTATATGTGCCGCACAAAATAAATTTAAAATGAGGAGTAAAATACTATGTCTATTTTTCAGATGAACGCCAACGATATCGCAAATGCTCAGGGCCGTTCTCCCGCATGGTTGTTTGACGGTGACCTGATGACCGGTAAAGTGCCTTCTGGCTGTCAGATGCGGCCCAGCATGCCTGGTATACCGCTGATGTGCAACCCGGTACATCCGGAGTTCCTGTCTGCCATCAATGATTTGCTGTTCGTGAACCCGGCCTCTGCGGCCTATGGCTGCAACGCCAATGCCGCTATGGCGGAGGACACTTTTGATGGTATGCATTGTGCTGTTGCCTTCAACGCATCGAACGGAAAACTCTATGCTTCCGTAAACGACGCGCCGGTTTCGGACAAGGCCGATTTGCCGCTGCGAATGGTGTTCCTGCTCGCAATGCCTTACTACATGAAGGACGCGGAGTTCGCCGAAGCGATGAATCGCCTCCAGAATGCACAGACTGATGATGACCGCAAGAAAGAGGTGGCGATTCTCTACGATAATGCCTATATGCGTGACAAGGACAACGAAATCACACAGGCGTTTGAGAACAAGAATCTGCTGCGTCTGACGGTCATTAAGGCCCAGGCTCCGGTGTACATGCCGACAGAACAGACCGGCGCACAGTTTATCACGTTCAAAAACGTGGGAACGAATGCGGCCACAGGTATCAAAGCCGCTATCGTCACTGCTAAAGCAGTAATGAAGGGTAGCGAATTCAATGGCGCATATCGCGTTATTGATGAGGGCGAGCTGACGTCCGAAGAGCGGTCCCATATCCTCCATCTGGATGACCGGTACAACATTACAGAACAGCACATTGACGTGGCACAGACTATCAAAAATTCTCTTGGTGGTCCGCATCCGTTCTGCAATTACCTGTTCCGTGGCCAGCCTGGCGGTGGCAAGAGCACTTTCGTTCAAATCATTGCTGCTGGTCTCGGTTTGCCGTATTACAGCGATGTGCTGCGCGATGACCTGTCTGGCGACTTCTTCAGCGGCTATTATGCCCCTGATGTCGACAATAAGGGGAAGAATCAGTACAAGAGCCTTGAGGAGCTGCTGGCAGAGATGCCGACGCCCGAAGATATGGCTTTTGACCCGGTAACGGCCTATGAGACCATTACCGGCAAGGTGAATGATACGGCAACGGCGAAGGATTGCATGGAGGCTATGACCCGCCGCATTGTTGAGTTTACCAAGAATCTGAAAGGGGAGAACAAGAACGCCTTGACGTTTGTAGAAGGCTTGATTCCTAAACTGGAACGGCCTTGCCTCATCTTCTATGACGAGGTAACTGCTCCGAAGAATCCTGGTGCTATCACGGCTCTTAACTCTTTGATGGACCGGCAGCGCGTCTTTACGCTGTCTACCGGCCGAGTGATTCATCGGCATCCGCTTTCCGTCATGTGCTTTGCCGGCAACTTCTCTGAAGACGGCGTTGAACTGGAAGGCGTGCGCGACCCGAACCGTACCTGGCAGGACCGCAACAATGAGGTTCTCAATATTGCTCCGCCGAAGCCGGCCGAGACAAAAGCGATGTTGATTGCGGATACCGGGTATGATGAAGCGGTCAATGCGAATATTCCCATCGACCAGTTCGTCAATATCCTCCCGGAACTCCAGAAAATCAGTGCCGACTACTACGGTGTTTGCGGATTCCGTGCTCTGTCTGACTGGCTCGCAAAAAGTATGGCTATTGGTAGCCCGATTCGTGCTGCTGAGACGACCATCATCACAAAGAGCACCAATAACCCCGAATGCCAAGCTGAGCTGCGCCAGAAAATCAAGAACCATTTCACATTCTGATTTTAGGCAGAAAGGATTTTGGCTATGAGAATGGATATTTATAGCCGCATCGAAGATTTGGTTGATGAGATGCGTGGTGATTGGCGAAAGTTCTTTGAGAGCAATGCTTTTGAAGAGTTCGTCCGCCATTACATCCAAAACCTTATTTCCGGTGTGTATGACAGTTTGAGATTGCAGGGCGCTCAGATAGCACCTGGTCTTCTCGAAGCCGAAATGAATCGGTTCAAGTTCGAAAGGATATTTGACCCGAATTCTAAAATTCGAACAGCACAATGCACAAGCAATGCCGATTCGTTTATCATTTGTGTAAATGGGGCTGGCAGCTTCGTCAATGAGTGTGAATCTATTGATGAGAAGTTCGAAATAGTTATTGGCCTTATTGTTCATGAGATTGGACACCGCTTGTTTACGGATTTTCCAACAGATGGTGCTCATATATATCAAATGAAACAGTTTGGCCGGTTTTATCCACATGACCCCGAGAACTATTTGTCTGTTGAAGGCATTGCCTTACAGCAAAAACTAAAGGACAATGAGGATTTTCGAAAAACTTTCGCGAATGTTCTTGATATGATTGCTGGGCGTCTTGAAGATGGGTATATTGAACAGGAAATGACGTCATTTTACCCAGGACTTGCCAGTAGTTACCTTGGATTCGTAAATTCGGTTATGTGGCAAAGAAGTCCTTCTTTGAATGACATGGATAACCTGAGATGTCCTAAACTTAAGATAGTCCTTACCCAGTGGCTCATGTATGCAGTATTTGCCAAACTCAAGGTGGGCGAGAAGCCACTGGAAGAGTATGATTCTTCTCTTACAGATTATATCTGGAACGGGATGGACCTTATTGACGAGTGCCGTGTCGAACGCGACCCGCGCAAACGTGCCGATATTGAGAATCAGCTTGCGGTTCTCATTTCTCCACTCATTGATAAGGCAATCGATGATGAAGAAGAAAAAAATGGAAAAGGACAAAGTAGCAAGAATAACAATCAAAACAACCAACAAGGTGGCAGTTCGTCAGCTAACCAGGCAGTTCAACAGATGCTTCAGCAGATGGCAAATCAGCTTGGTATGGCGTCGGATGGCCCTGACATGTCCGGGTCCAATGGTCAGGTGGGTAGTAATACTTCGAAAAGCATTACAGACCCATCCAGACCACAGAATTCCGGCCTTAAGCAAACAAAGGCTGGCGGTTCATCTATGCAAGGCGGAGACAAACAAGGTGGTGCAGGAGACTCACCGCTTGACCATTCGGCTGCGGTTCGAGACCTTCAGAACACTCTTGAGAATGCCGCATCACAGTCTGTAAAGGCTGACATGGAGTCGGAACACAAACGCGACCTTCAAAGCGAAGCACGTCAGCTTTGCCAAGGGTCCGGGTTTACAATTCCTCGCATTCATCGCGCCGAAGAAGTGGCGGATACGAATAAGCAGGTTTACAACGAACTTGCTCATCGGTCTGTTGCAATTGCGCGGCGAATGGCTGCTTTGCTTAAAAAGCATTTGCAGGAAGAAGAGAACGATGAGTATATGCCATGGCAGTACAGTGGCCGCAAATTTGTGGCCAAGCAGTATTGCCGCAACGAGTTGAAGGGATTTGCCCAGAAACGACTTCCGACCCCGCACATGAATTGCCGGGTTTACGTTTTGGTCGATGAAAGCGGGTCTGTAACCCAGGAACTTTCTGACGCTGAAATGAAAACCTGCATTGTCCTTGAGCAGTTTTGCCGGGATATGAATGTGCCGCTTACTGTGCAGGGATATACTTCTTCTTTCCAGTCGATGCTTGACGTCTTCTCATATGTAGAAGAAAAGGTTGTTGATGGAAATGATAAATACCGCCTCACGGGCATGAAATCCCGTGGCGGCACACCAACAGTCTCCGCGATGAACTATGCCATTCGGCGTCTGTCCAAAAATGATAGAAAGGAACCCAAACTCCTTTTTGTCATCACGGACGGATATGCCGAGGATGACCAGGATGGTGCATTGACGGAAAGTTTGATTGAAGACGCTGAAAAGCAGAACATCCGCGTAATTGGATGCGGCATCGGTACCGATAAAGAAAGTGTAGCTGAGGAATTTGGCAGTGACCACTATCTCGGTATCGATGACCTCGAAAAGATGCCTGAGCGTCTAGTTGAAATCGTTCGGCGACGGCTTTATAACCATCGCTGAAATTCGTGTATACGATAAATTAAAGAAAGGATAAGCACTATATGTGGCAGTTAGTAGATGCTGTGACCAATAGGGTCACTTACCGAAATCTGTGGGACCAGTGGGAAGCTTGCAAAACGTCTTTCCACAAGGATGGGACCAAAATCAAAAAAGCAGAGGCAATGACGCTCGAATCCGGTGCGACCGTGTATCGGAAATACAACGTCAAGAAATTCTTTAAGGTGCCGGTCATCAAGGATGGGAATATTGTTGACGAGCAGACTCGTACGACGGATGTGCCCGAATTGAGACCGTATCGCCTGGAACAGGTCCTCTGATTCATATATACGCCCTCTCTCACCAATTGGTGGAAGAGGGCATTTTTTTGTTGTTGTAACAGGATGTCGCAAAGTGAGTATAATTAAAACTGTCAAAGATATTTAATAGCCAAATGCTCAACAACTGATAATCTGCTATTACAGCGGCCATCTATTTTGGATGGCTGCATTTTCTTTGGCAGAAAGGACGTGATAATCACAAAACTGTACAAGCACTTTAACAAGTGCATCGATTATGGCCGTAAATCGCGGCAGAAAGAAGTCAAAACTCAAAAGAGGAGAAGCGAAAAATGCTGAAGTTTGGAATTTATGTGGGTGATTCACCTAATGTGCGCTGCTCCGAATTCCTGGGCTTCATTTGGGCCTGGACCAACGACGGTGCATATGCCAAGGCGGTTAGGAAGTTTGGTGAAAAGTTGACATCGCATATTGTTTGTGTAGTGGAGCGCGGCTAAACTACTCTTAAAATTACGGTAAAAGGAGATACAAAAATGTCTACGCATGCAGCAATTGCAATTAAGAAGTCTTCGGAATGTATCCGTTGGATTTATCTTCATTGGGATGGAGATTTGAATTTTGCCGGCAGAACGCTGGCGAATCACTATCTTACCATTGACAAGGTCAAACAGCTGATTATGCTTGGGGACCTGTCCTCTTTGCACAAGTGGGTGGAACCGCCTGAAGGCGTTGTTCACAACTTCGATAACCGTGCAGAAGATGTCACGGTCGCGTATCATCGGGATAGAGGTGAATGCCGTCATATTGGTGTGCTATCGCCAGAGGTATCAGAAAGCGACAATCGAACAATCAACGCTCTTGCAGGACATACGGGTGGTTCTTACGTCTACCTGTTTGACGAAGAAGAAGGGGAATGGTTATTTGGAACGACGTCGAGTAGCATCAGTCCGAAAATCATTCCGGGGAAATTTTATCCTCTTGATAAAGTTCTGGCCAATTTGAGCTAAGGAGAAAGAACATGACAAATAAAACCAAAAGAATTCTTGGCACGATTTGTTTTTCGTGCTGCGAACCGCCTAAGTTTCCTTGGATGGAGAACATGTCCGTCCGAAAAGGTAAACACCCAAAACTTGGCGAAAAGGTCGAGTTGAATGGAGCCTGTGAAGGCTGCCCTATTGCTGCTATTCGCGGCGACGGTGCCCCTATCAGCAAAGGCCAGCCTGGTTTCTTTGGCCTTGTCCCTGGCCTTGACTGTCAGGACAACTTAGATTCTCTCGACACATGGTATCCGTGTGTTGAGTGTGAACACGCAACAGTAGCGGACGATGAAATTCGGCTGAACGACCTGGAATACTGCTCTTTGAACTGTCCAGCAAAAGAAATCCGAGACTGTTTGGAAGAGCAGGAAGCGGAAGCCCGTATGAGCTGAAGGTATGAAAGGAGCAATATTTATGATTTATGTTGTAAAATACACTGAGAACTCAGATGCAGCCTGTAAGAGTGAGGTTCGCCTTTTCCCGAACATCAAATCCGCACAGGAGCAGATTGAGCACGATTACAATACGTCGCTGGACATTTTCGGCCGTGACCGTTTTGTGCTGTTCGAGGACCCGAATGAGCCTGATAAGCCGTGGGCTAATATCGGGCGAACAGGAGCGCATATCCAGGATGGCATCGATTCCTTCGATTGGGAAATTACCGAGGATGAGCGCTTTGAGCCAGTTGATAATGCTCAAAAACAAGAAACCCGTTACGCCCTCATTGGTTGTGAAAAAGACGGCTCAAACGGGAACTTTATGCCTCTCATGACCCGCTTGTTCGCAAGCAAAGAGATAGCGAAGAAGGAGCTTCGGAAGAAGTACATGCGGTTGTTGAAAGAGTATGAGCTGGAAAACAACGCAGCGTGTGATGACGAGGGCACTTCCATTCCCGGCGGTTATATCGCTGCGGATGGTATGGAGGCGACCCTCTATGACCATACCGAGAATGCCTTTGGTGCGCTAGAGGAAGTCGCTTTCCTGGCCATTCATGAGGTTGCCGAAGATTAACATCAGAAATGGCGGGGCACAAGAGTGTGTCCCGCTTTTTCCATGTCGCAAAGTGAGTATAATACCAATTGCCAAAGACAAAAAACACGGATATCCGTACAACACCTGAAAATACTGCATTCAGACAGTCGCTCACCAAATGTGGCGGCTGTTTTTTCTTTGGCAGAAAGGAGGCGAATCTATCTCGTCAATCGCAAATCTATCTCGTCAATCGCAAATCCACTCCAACGAGTGGCGAAAATTTGAATCGCAAATAGCGGTAGAAAGGAAAGAATAAATGTCATACGAAATCATGTATAACTGGCAATTTCTTCGTTCAGCAGAAGGCTTGACACCAGTTGTGTTGATGGGCAGTAGTAACGTAACCGAGGCAAGCTGGTCTCGGGCCAATCGGCGTACAGAACGCCGTGCGCGGGATTGGTTCTGCCTGTTCAATATGCTGGGCGTCACCGATGACGAATTCCTTGCACAAATCAAATCTATGACTGGCGGCGAATACCAGGAACACTGGAAACAGAACGGCAAATGGGTCAATGATGCAACCCTTGTTCGTTGGGCACAGCAGAATGTCAAAAATGCCGCGAGCATTGAAGATGTGCTTCTGCTGAATCGTCCTTTTTTTCTATCGGCCGAATGCTATATCAGTCTTTGGCCGAAACCGGGCGAGGATGGATGGAGTAAGCAGGTGCTATCTCGTGCAATCCATACAACAGAAGAATTGGATAACTGGATTCGCGAAGCGCGACAGGTGATTGCCAAAGCAAAATCCGAAAAACGAAGTGTATATCCTATCGTTAGGTTCTCGAAAGAGAATTTTATGAGGTATAAGCCTCTCCCTGAAACGATTGTTCTGAAGAAAGGTCAAAAGTCTTTCGTTCAGAATATTGAGGTTAGAGACGGTAACTACGTTAGTGGCGTATCGTATACGCAAGAAATTCAAAAGGCGAAGAAGTTTAAGAGAGAAGAGTATTTTGAGCTTCTTTCAAATTACCAGTGTGCGCTTCTTAATGATGTTCGACCTGTTTCAGCCGAAGCGGTTGAGTTCCCGTATGATGCCGTTGTTATGGTAACCGTCAAAAAGGACGGTTCTCATAAATTTATCTACAGTGCTTCTGGCACCAATGTTCGTATTACGCCTATCTTGAAAGGCGCACACAAGTTCAAGAATCTGTATGCTGCACAGCAGACCGCAAAACGTCTTGCTCGGCGGTTTGATAGCACCGTTTATGAATTCGAGGCTTTTTCTTTATCCCATATGGCCTCATTCTGAGCCTAAGTAATGGCGAAACGTACATTGTTGACTGTGACGGCGTATTAGAGCCGTTGACTTTCGAGGATTTGATGCAGGCACTTTCCGCAAAATTTCAAAAATAATGGAGGAACATACGTATGACTTTGCAAAAAACTCATCAGTTGACATACAGCGAAGCCGAACCGTTTTTCGCAAGCATGGATTGGGAACCTCTCAAACAGTTCCTTGTTGTCCAGTATGGTATCAAAAGCGAACTCGATATCAAGCTGAAGGAAGATGCCTATGGGCGTGCAGATATTTCGATTCGCAGTCGTGAAGGTCTGAAAGATTTGTGCGGTATTATGGGCCGCACTCTTAGGGATGTTCGACTTGAAGTTTTTTCTCGTGAATTCACGCAAGAACTATGTTCCTGGAATGAGCAAAAACTCCGGGAATATAAGGCCGCCGAGAATTGGAGTTTCGACTACGACGACATTGACGCCGTCTGGGGGCCGAAACAGTTCTGGGGTTCATTTGACCTCATGTATGAGACACTTGACGGTGGCCGAAACGGCTTGAGACTGTTCTCGGCATCTTATACCGAAAATGAAGGCTGGAGGTTTAGTCCGGCTGACAAAATGAAACTGTAAAAGGAGCGATAGCATGCTGTTTGAGGAAACTTTTCTGATTCCACAGTTTCTGAATCAGTATGGCCCGAATGCAGGTGACGTTGTAGTTCTTTACGATGTAGCCGGCAGAAAGGTGTACTTTTGGAAACATAAGGATTCGGACTCTGACTGGGAATTGCTTTTCCCTCCACGAGGCTATCGAAAAAAGCCTGTTCGTGTCAGAGAGTCCGATATCCGATTGCGAATCAATAAGGACAGCTCCATCTCAATTGGGGATGATGTGACTGAACTGATTGTCGAGAAGTAACGCTGAAAGCGTTCAGTGGTCGCACTGATTAAAAGCGGCAGGGAGGAATTTATGAAAAACGCATTATTCCGTTTGTCGAAATATAGCGGAGATAAAAATGTTTTCAACGATTACACTATAAACGCATTACAACAAACTGCATCGCAAATGGATGGATACCTCAACTATGCTTGTGCGTTGGGTGGCCAAAATGGAATTCCGACACTGGTATCCTATGCAGACCATACCATACACGCAATTACAAGGCGTACCGGTATTCAATACAGCTATGCTATAATTGCCATGCTACTTGAACGCCTTGAGATGGAAAGCCTCGGCGAAAGAATCATCGAGCTGCAGGAAGATGCGCCAGATTGGACATCATCGCGCAACCAGAAACGATGTGTTGTTGCACTGTATGACGAATATCGAGATTATTTTTATTATCTCCATGTCTTTTCTGACAGAATATACGTTGCCACAATGATAACAGGACAAGGTCAATACTTTGTCAATGCTGAATCCAACGCATTTTTCCTTGTCACATGTGATAACGTACTAGTGGAAGGTATGGATAATATACCAAAATTCAAACCGAGTAACCATTCAAAGTGTCGTAATTATGCGGCAATGGCCAGCGACTAAAGTCACAGGTCCATTTGCGTATACCAATAAAAAGGCGGGTGGAATGTCTCAACGCGAGGCATCCCACCCGCCTTTTTCTGTGTCAAACCTTACCAAAGTGTGGCGTAAAGCCCCTGCCTTCAGTCATGGGGATATGAGCCACTC
>ERZ1643249.202-NODE-202-length-75936-cov-37.860940_pt1 | contig 75936 bp, 80 predicted proteins | sample MGYA00579263_ERZ1643249 | MGnify/ENA primary metagenome ERZ1643249 (study PRJEB29033, sample SAMEA4952264) | chicken gut metagenome | biome: Broiler Chicken; feature: Gastrointestinal Tract; material: Caecum | place: Ireland | collected 2018 | study: Broiler...
GTAAGCGTCAAATATTCCTGCGGATTTCTTGATCCTAAAAGGTTTCCTATAATTGTAGTCGAAAGATATTTAGACTATTTCACTACAATTATGGAGGATAGGTTATGGCAGGTACTCGCAAAGCCCGTGTTCCGATGGCGGAACAGATCCGGCTTATCAATGAATGCCGCCAGAGCGGCATGACAGATGCTGACTGGTGTCGTGAAAACGATATTGCAGTAAGCACCTTTTACAACTGGGTCAGCCGATGCCGGAAAGCGGCAGCGGATCAGATCCCATCACCGAATTACGGTCATCCCCCGGTTCCCCGCCCGAAACAGGACGTGGTCCCCATTGACATTGTTCCGGATCACATTCCGGAACAGCATACAGCATCACAGATGCAAAACCCGTACCTTGACAATTCACATACGATTGAAGTTGCTATGAAGGATATCACAGTCCGCATCAGCAATGATGCAGATCCGGTCCTGCTCACCAGGACATTCCGCCTGCTTCAGGAGCTCTCATGTTAGGGGATATCTCCGGACTTGAGAAGATCTACATTGTCTGCGGCTACACCGATATGCGGAAATCCATTGACGGACTCTGCGCTGTTATCGAAGACCAGCTCAAGATGGATCCGTCGTCCAGTGCTCTCTTTCTTTTCTGTGGAAGAAGACGGGACAGGATCAAAGCCTTGTTCCGTGAACCGGACGGCTTCGTTCTGATCTATAAGCGCTTGTCTGTCCGCGGCGGCTATCAATGGCCCAGGAAGCAGTCGGAGGTCCGGAATCTTTCCTGGCGGGAGTTTGACTGGCTGATGTCCGGGATTGATATTGACCAGCCCAAAGCCCTCAAAGCAGAGTAAAAAGCATCTGGATTTCAATAAAAATCCTGCATAGAAAAATCCGGAAATGCCCTGTAAATTCAGCATTTTTCAGGAGTTATTCCGCTTTAGTAAAAGTCCCGTTTCTGGTATAATAAGGATATCAAATCCGAGGAGAGAAACGATGGCTTCCAGTGCGAAAGATATCCAGCTTCGAGAGCTGAAAGATACCGTATCACAACTGAAAACAATGATATCTGAACAGACTGAGCTGATCAAATCTCTCCGTCTTATCATTGACGAAAAATCCAATCATGAGAAAGTGCTCCAGGAACAGGTGGACTATCTTACCAAAAAGCTTTTCGGCTCTTCCAGCGAAAGAAGATCCGACGACATTCCGGGACAACAGAATCTCTTCGATGAAGCGGAAACTGAACAGGATCCATCCCTGCTGGAAGAAGAGACGGTAATCCGGGAACATACCCGTAAAAAGAAGGCAACCCATGAGGAACTTTTCAAAGGCCTGAAGGTTGAAAAAGTAGTGATCCCTCTTCCGGAAGAAGACCAGATCTGCCCGGTCTGCGGTACGCAGATGGTCCTGATCGGCGAGGAGTATGTCCGCCGGGAACTGGAATTCATTCCTGCCACCTGTAAAGTGATCGAATACTACAGCCAGAGTTACGGATGCCCATCCTGCAAGGAAGGACTCGGCGATACAGAAAAGCCTGTGATCGTAAAGTCTCAGGTGCCGGCGGCTCTGGTTGGGAAAGGTCCTGCCTCAGCATCCACTGTTGCATGGACCATGTATCAGAAGTATGCCAATGGGCTTCCCCTTTACCGGCAGGAGAAAGACTGGAAACAGTATGGGGCTCAGATCAGCCGGACCACGCTTGCCAACTGGATCATCTACTGTTCGAAGAACTATTTCCAGCCGATGTATGATTACTTTCATCGGGAGCTGCTGAAGCGCAGTTTTGCAATGGCAGATGAGACACGGGTCCAGGTGTTAAAAGAGGAAGGGCGCCAGGCCCAGACCCAGTCGTTCATGTGGCTGTTCCGAAGCGGCGAGGACGGACTTCCAGTGATCATCCTGTATGGCTATTCCCCGACCAGGAGCGGCAGCCATGCAAGGGAGTTCCTGGAAGGCTACAGCGGATACCTGGAAACGGATGGATATCAGGGATACAACAATCTTCCGGGGATCCGACGCTGTTCTTGCTGGGCGCATATCCGTCGATACTTTATCGATGCCGTTCCCAAAGGGAAACAGTATGACTACAGCCAGCCGGCAGTGCAGGGAGTCCAGTACTGCAACCGGTTATTCGCCATTGAGGACTCCATTAACAAAAAGTATCCCGGTGATTATGAAAAGCGGAAGCAGCTGCGTCTCGAGAAGGAAAAACCTGTTCTGGAGGCTTTCTGGTCGTGGCTCGATCAGCAGAAGCCAGTCCGGAATACCCGGATGGATAAAGCCGTGAATTACGTTCTCAACCGGCGTGATACAGCAGAGACCTATCTGGAAGACGGACGATGCAGCTTTACTAACAATCTCAGTGAGAATGCGATCCGTCCATTCGCAGTAGGCCGGAAGAACTGGCTGTTCAGCAATTCCGTAGAGGGAGCGAATGCCAGTGCGGTAGTCTACACAATGGTTGAGATGGCAAAAGCACATGGGCTGAATATTTATGGATATCTTAAATTTCTGCTGGAGCACCGGCCAGGTAAAGATATGACCGATGAACAGCTGGCAGAGCTGGCACCGTGGAGTGAAAAACTCCAATCTATCAAAAATCGCATGTGAATTATAGTGAATTACTCCAACTCGCAAAGGGCTGGAGTAATTTTAAATTTTACCGCACTATTATTTGGCGCTTACGAGACAGCCATCAATTCCTCTACGGATGTGCTTTATACCGCGGTAGCTGAATTTTCCAGATGCAGAAAAGAAAACCTTTCATAACACCATCTGGCAGGGACTACTCCGTAATCCCTGCCAGATACTCTTCCAACTCTTCCGTATTAAAATGAGGAATGTAATTTTTCTTCATAAAACTGATTTCCCTCATACTTGCCCGATGAAAATTTTTCACTGATATACGTCCTGTAATGTCGTATAGTCCATCCTCAAACGCAAGCGCACAGTGCTCTTCTATCCGGTTGATCATAATTACAGAATCCCGGATTCCTTTTTGAAGAGTTGAGGCGAACCAGCAGCAGCCTCCGTCTAAAAAAAAATGTTTCCAGCCGCTTACCGCAAAATAAGCTTCCAGCAGGCTCAGCATTTTTGTGTAATACGTTTTTCCACAAGATCCATGGGAATCCATCCTGCATTGTTTCTCAGTCTTCCCCATAACCTCTGCCCTTTTCCTTCACGCTCCTCGACAATTTCCAGTTCATGGTCGTCTGCTATGGTACCCATCATGAAGTATTCTGTCCCTGCCCCTGTATAGAGCGGGACTGCAGCGTTCAGAAGCCTGATCCCGCACGGCAGTTTCAGTTCCCCGGCAGGCAACTGGATTTTCTGCAATACTTCCATCTTCAACCATCCTTTCTGCTGCAGTCCGATACTGCCGTGCATTTCATGAAAAAAAAGGCACGCCCGGTTATTTTTCAATAACCGGGCGCACCCGACATCTTCTCGACAACAAATCATTGCGATGATTCGTCCTCCGATGAACTTCATTCATATAATAACAAGATGTATTCTAATCGATAATCTGGAAAAAAGCAAGCTTTTTTCCGCAGATCTGATTACATATTCATCTGTTTTGCAACTTCTGCTGCGAAGTCTTCGTTCTTCTTCTCCAGACCCTCGCCGGTCTCGAAACGAACGAATCCTTTGATGACGATATTGGCATTGTTCGCTTTTGCCACCTGAGCCACATATGCAGCCACGTTCTGCTTTCCATCCTCAGCCTTTACATAGACCTGATCCATCAGGCAGATCTCTTTAAGCTGTTTGTTCAGACGGCCCATCACTGCGCCGCTGATCACTTTCTCCGGTTTTCCTGCCATCTTCGGATCATTCTCGATCTGAGACTTGATGATCTCCAGCTCATGTGCTTTGTATTCATCGTCCACTTCGCCGTCATTGGTATAGATCGGTTTCAGAGCAGCTACCTGCATAGCCACATTCTTAGCCATCTCTTTGATCTCGTCATTGATCACGTCCGTCTGCACATCTACCAGCACGCCGATCTTTCCGCCTGCATGGATATAGGAAGATACAAAACCGTTTTCTTCCACTACCTGCTGGAAACGGCGGATGTTCATGTTCTCACCGATCACCGCGATCTGTGCGGCCAGCTCGTCCTTCACCGTCTTGCTGGTATCTTTCGCCCACGGTTCTGCCAGGAATGCGTCGATGTCAGCTGCAGATGTATTCAGCGCCTGTGCAGCAACGTCTGCCACATAGCCGCGGAATTTTTCATTCTTTGCAACAAAGTCGGTCTCGGAGTTTACCTCAACTGCGACTGCTCTCTTTGCATCGTCAGACAGCGCGGTAGCTACGATACCTTCTGCTGCGATACGGTTTGCTTTCTTCTGTGCGGTAGCCAGGCCTTTCTCTCTCAGAAAGTCCACAGCCGCCTCCATATTTCCATCGGTTGCTGCCAGTGCCTTTTTGCAGTCCATCATGCCCGCACCGGTTGCTTCTCTTAACTCTTTTACCATTGCTGCTGTAATAGCCATGATTATATTCCTCCTGTGGGATTGATTACTCTGCCTGGATCTCTTCTTCTTCGATTTCCTCGTCCATGACTTCCTCTGCTTCGCCCTGTCTTGCCTCGACAACAGCGTCTGCCATCTTGGAAACGATCAGTTTCACCGCACGGATCGCGTCGTCATTGCCCGGGATCACATAATCCAGTTCTTCCGGATCACAGTTGGTATCGCAGATACCGATCAGCGGAATGCCCAGGGTATGAGCTTCCTGTACGCAGATTCTTTCTTTCTTCGGGTCAACTACGAAGATTGCATCCGGGAGTTTCTTCATCTCTTTGATGCCGCCCAGGTTCTTCTGCAGTTTTTCCATTTCTTTTCTCAGAGCGATGACTTCTTTTTTCGGAAGTACGTCGAACGTGCCGTCTTCTTCCATAGCCTCGATCTCTTTCAGTCTGTTGATACGGCCCTGGATCGTCTTGAAGTTGGTCAGCATGCCGCCCAGCCATCTTTCGTTAACATAGAACATACCGCAGCGCTCTGCCTCAGTCTTGATCGCATCCTGAGCCTGCTTTTTGGTTCCTACGAAAAGGATGTTTCCGCCGTCTGCAGCGATATCTGCCACTGCTTTATAAGCCTCGTCTACTTTTCCTACGGATTTCTGCAGGTCGATGATATAAATACCATTTCTCTCGGTATAGATGTACTCCGCCATCTTCGGGTTCCATCTTCTGGTCTGATGTCCGAAATGTACGCCTGCTTCCAGTAACTGTTTCATTGAAATTACGCTCATTTTTTCTTCCTCCATTTTTGGTTTTTCTTCCGCCGGACATTTTCTTCCGGAAGAACCCCTTCGGGCACCGCTTCCGGAATCCGTCCGCGTGATTATTGCGTAACAGCTGCCTTCTGCGCCGGAAAAATATACCTGCACAGACAGCCTTATATACTATATCATACCGTTTCCGGCCAGTCAAGGAATTTTTCTTCAGTCTTTGCGTCAGTCTTTGGATTCTATCAGGATCATTATGCCGTTTTCCATACTGATCCGGGCTTCTTCCCCGGTAATCTCATTGGACACACCGAGGCCTGCGCTGCCCTGTACCGTAAAATGATAGCCGGTCAAAGGGTATTTTACCCCCCGCAGCGTCACGCCGATTACATCCGTGGTAAAAGGAATCAACGAGAAATAGTCTCCGTACTGTTCCTCCCGGCTCAAAGTGAAACCGCCCCGGATCAGACGGATCCGGTTATGGGGATCCAGCATCGCACAGTCCGCTCCCTTTTCCAGAGCCAGATACATCGTCTGGATATTTCCAAGCACATGATCAATCCGGCTTCCTGTACCTCCCAGGATCGTGATACAGCTGCTTCCCGCTTCCAGAGCCAGCTCCACGGCGATCTGCGTGTCCGTAGCGTCTTTTACCGGATCATATTCCCGGATCTCTATGGATGTATTCTGCCTGTACCATTCCAGAATCCCGGGATCCAGGCTGTCAAAATCTCCTACAATATTCGTGGGTACGATTCCATGTTCACGGCAGAATCCCAGTCCCTTATCCACCGCGATCACTTTATCAAATGTATTTTCTAAAATTCGGAGGGCAAAATCCTCCTGAATATCGCCCCCCGTCAGAATCACCGTATTCAACTTTCTATTCTCCCATGATCTCAAGAAAATCTCTTGTGTTCCGCTCAATATCTCCTTTGAAGATCGCGGATCCCGCCACGATCACATTGGCCCCCGCATCCAGAACCGTGCGAAGATTGTCCTTTTTAATACCGCCGTCTACTTCAATATCTGTATCCAGTCCCCGCTCGTCCAGCATACGGCGCAGTTCCCGGATCTTTTCTGTAGATTCCGGAATATAGGCCTGTCCTCCGAATCCCGGCTCTACAGTCATCAAAAGTATCATATCTGCCAGATCCAGCACATCTTCCAGAACCTGGTTCGGCGTCCTCGGCTTAATCGTCACGCCGGCCTTCCGTCCGTGTTCTTTGATCTTATCCAGAGTTCTTTTTACATCGCTGCACGCCTCATAGTGCACGGTAATGATATCTGCTCCGCAGCGCACAAAATCATCGATGTACCGGTCCGGATCCTGTATCATCAGATGTACATCCAATACCATATCCGTGATCTTTCTGACTGATTCCAGCACCGGCATTCCAAATGAAATACTGGGCACGAACAGGCCGTCCATCACATCATAATGTAAATACGGGGATCCCGCTGCTTCCACGTGTCTGATGTCCTCTCCCAGATGTGCGAAATCTGCGGACAGGATCGACGGTGACAAATAATTCTTTCTCATGAATATCTCCTTCCTTCTCTTTCCTGAAGCTCCTGAAAAAGGCAGGCATAGCTGTCATAACGTTCTCTGCTGATCTTACCTTCTTCCACTGCCTCCTTGACCGCGCATCCCGGCTCTTTCATATGCACACAGCCCTGGAAGCGGCAGGTCCCTTCATATTTTCGAAATTCCGGATAACTGTAGCGGAGTTCTTCTTTCTCCACATCCGCCAGATCCAGGGAACTGAAACCCGGAGTATCAAAAAAATAACTGTTCTCTTCTATACGGAACAGTTCACTGTGCCGGGTCGTATGTTTTCCACGGTCAATTTTCTCACTGATCCTCCCCGTCTCCATACCCGCGTCCGGTATCAGCAGATTGGTCAGGGTGGACTTTCCTACCCCGGAAGGTCCCGCGGCGGCAGTCACATGCCCCCGGAGAAGCCTGCGCAGATCTTCTACTCCTTCTCCGTTTCGCGCGCAGACAAAAAGCAGGGGGCTTCCGCATCCAGCGTATATATGCCGGAGCCGGTCCAGCTCCCCGTCCGAAACTTCATCCTTTTTGTTAAAGCAGATAATTGCGGGAAGATTCATCCGATCCATACTGATCAGAAAACGGTCCAGGAGCTGGAGATTGGGCTTTGGCTTCGCCGCCGCAAATACAACCAGAGCCTGATCTATATTTGCCACCGCCGGACGGATCAATTCGCTCTCCCGTTCAAGAATCCCCACCAGATTTCCTTCCCGGTCTGCTTCATCCAGAATCTCCATTTCCACATTATCTCCTACCAGCGGCTTAATCTTCTGATTGCGGAAAATCCCTCTGGCTCTGCATTCATAGACACCGCGGCCTTCCACATAGATATAGTAGAAGCCCGCGATTCCTTTTATTATCTTTCCCTGTACCATTTAACTGCTATGGTTCCTCCCTATGGCTGTGTGGTCGTCTGTGACTGTTGGGAAGCCGGATCCTGAGTAGTCGTCTGCTGGGAGGCAGAACCGGTGCTGACATAAATCGTCACCGTTCCATCCGGATCCACAGTGCTCCTTGGTTCATATCTGGTCACATATCCTTCTCCTACAGATTCGCTGCTCTCTGTCGCTTCCTTGATCGTTCCCTCAAATCCCGCGTCCCGAAGCGCTTCCGCGGCAGCTTCGTAATTCATATTTACTGTTACGGACGGTATCTCTACCTGCGCTCTGCCAAGGCTCACCGTAATCGTCACCGTGCTTCCCGGCTCCACATAAGTCCCTCTGTCCGGGTTTGTACTGATCACCAGTCCTTCCCGCACTTCATCAGAATATACTTCATTGACATTTACCGCAAACCCGTCTGCCTGAAGTTCTCCCTGGGCCCTCGTGGACTCATGTCCGATCACGTCTGTCACACTTACTTTATTAGGGCCGCTGCTCAATACCAGATTAACCGTTGTCCCCTGCGCCACTTCTGTATTGGCAGAAAGACTCTGACTGATCACATTGCCGGTTGTCACTGTATCACTTGCGCTCTCGGATACAGTCCCCACTTTCAGTCCGGCCGCTTCCAGCATGCTCCTGGCCTCAGCCTCTGTCCTTCCTGTCACATTCGGCACAACCGCCTGATCTTCTTCCTCTTCCTGCTGCTCACTCGTCTGAGAAGAAGATCCGGAGCCGGAACCGGAGCCCGCGATCGTGACTTCCACAGAACTGCCTACTTCCACCCGCTCGCCGCTCTCGACACTCTGGCGGATAATCTGGCCTGCAGAATATTCACTGGAATCTTCGCTGCCGCCCAACGTAATACTCAGCCCCAGCTCATCCAGCTCGATCCGGGCTTCCGTCATAGTTTTTCCGATCAAATTGGGCATTTCCACCGTATTCGCCGAACTCTGGGAATCCTCTTCGTCTTCTGCATTTTCTTCTGTCTGCTGACTGTCTTCACTATTATTTCTGTTTCCGCCGCCAAGGCCTAACGCACGCGACGCAAACAGGACCAGAACCAGAACGATGATCACCGCCAGAACAACACCGGCGATTGTCATGGCTCTCTCCACCGACGGGCTTAAACCTTCCTCGTCGTCATCTTCATCGTCGTCATCTTCATCGTATTCATCATCTTCATCTTCGTCCTCGTCGTATTCTTCTTCAGCCAGACGAATCTTACGTCTCTCTTTTACTCTTGACGAAGAGTCTTTATCCATAACCACAGTCTTGGCCTGTTCGTCCAGATCCACCATTTTTACAAAATCCCCCTCCGGATCCAGAAGAGACTGTTTTAAATCCGCCAGCAAATCACCGATATCCTGATACCGGCGGTCCGGACTTTTCTGCGTACATTTTTTTATAATCTGCTCCAGGCTGTAGGGGATCTCCTTGCAGTAAACGCTGGGCGGAACCATCTCCTCCTGCAGATGCTTCACGGCCACAGCCACAGCCGTATCTCCGTCGAAAGGAACCCGTCCTGTCACCATCTCATAGAGCACAATCCCCAGAGAATAGATATCGCTTCGGTGATCCACATAACCGCCTCTGGCCTGTTCCGGAGACGCGTAGTGCACAGACCCCATGGCGTTGGAAGTAGTCGTCTGAGATGTGGTTGCCTTGGCAATGCCAAAATCGGTAACTTTTACTTTCCCTTCTCTGGAAATAATAATATTCTGAGGTTTGATGTCCCTATGAACGATCTGATTATTATGGGCGACTTCCAGCCCTGCCGATACCTGGATCGCTATGCTGGTTGCTTCTTTGATGGTCAGGCGTCCTTTTCGTTCTATATATTCTTTCAGGGTGATGCCTTCCACCAGTTCCATGACGATATAGTAGATCCCGTTTTCATCCCCCACATCGTATACGTTCACGATATTCGGATGCGCCAGTCCCGCGGCAGCCTGAGCCTCTTCTTTGAATTTCTTCACAAACGCGTCGTTGCTCCGGAATTCTTCTTTAAGTACTTTTACCGCCACAAAACGATTCAGCTTATGATCTTTTCCTTTATATACTTCCGCCATGCCGCCGACGCCGATCTTCTCCAGAATCTCATATCGGTCTCCCACTATCGTCCCTATCTTAATCATATCCTTACCTCACTGTTATCTATTTCAACCAGAACCACCGCGATATTATCCAGGCCTCCGTTTCGATTCGCCTTCATCAGAAGCTCGCCTCCGATCTCCTGCAGATCTTTATCCTGCCGGATAATCCGGAAAAGGTCTTCATCCTCCACCATATTGCTCAGTCCGTCGGAACAAAGCAGGTATTTGCTTCCGCTGTCCGCATGAAACGGAAACAGATCCACCTCCGCCTCTTCCTGAATTCCCAGTGCTCTTGTGATAATATTCTTATCCGGATGTCTTCTTGCCTCCCCGGGAGTCAGTTCTCCCTTTCTCACAAGCTCCGCCACCAGCGAATGATCTTCTGATATCTGGCGGATGCCTTCTTTGGATATTTCATACAGACGGCTGTCCCCGATATTCACCGCCAGCGCCTCGCTGCCGAAGACGGTCAGGGCCACCAGTGTCGTGCCCATTCCCTGGTAGGCTTCATACTCCATAGATTTTTCATACAGACAGAAGTTTGCATATCGCACCGCCTTCTGCAGGATCAGCGCAGGTCTGGTCTCCGTACTCCTCTGTATGGATCTGACAATCTGCTCTACCGCATAAGAAGAGGCAAAATCACCAGCCCTGTGTCCTCCCATCCCATCAGCCACAATATACAAGTTTGGCAGATTTCCCACAGGGGCATCGGAGGCATATACATAATCCTGATTCACTTTTCTCTTCCGTCCAATATCCGTCATGGCGACCGATGTCTGCACAGGCCCTCACCTCACTTTTCTGTATCCATATAACTTTTGCGCAGCTGTCCGCATGCGCCGTCTATATCCCGGCCGATTTCCCTTCTAATAGTAACATTAATTCCTGATTTTTCAAGTTTATTTTTAAAACTGACCACTGCCGCATGTCCGGACTGCACATAATCCCGCTCTTTGATAGGATTGACCGGGATCAGATTTACATGCCCGTGCAGCGGTTTTACCAGCTTTGCCAGTTCCTGCGCATCACCAGCGGAATCATTGACGCCTCCCACAAGGCTGTATTCAAAAGTTATCCTTCTTCCGGTCTGCTCATAATAGTACCGGCACGCATCCAGAACTTCGGGCAGCGAATATTTATTCGCCACGGGCATCAGTGAACGTCTTTTTTCCTGGCTGGACGCATGCAGAGAAAGCGCCAGCGTAATCTGCAGCTTTTCGTCCGCCAGCTGTCTCATCCGCGGAACAATCCCGCAGGTAGACACCGTCACATTTCTCTGGCTGATATGCAGCCCTCCCTCGCAGGTCAGAAGTTTCAAAAAACGGACCAGCGCCTCATAATTGTCCAAAGGCTCCCCTGTTCCCATAACCACCACATTGTGCACCCGTTCCCCGGACCATTTTTGAATCTGATAAATCTGATCCAGCATTTCAGACGGAGTCAGCCCTCGTTCCAGCCCGTCCAGCGTGGACGCGCAGAAACGGCAGCCCATGCGGCAGCCTACCTGGGAAGATATGCATACGGAATTTCCATGATGATATCTCATCAGAACGCTTTCAATCGCATTTCCATCGGACAGACGGAAAAGCAGCTTACTGGTACCGTCTATCCTGGAGGTCTGGATCTTCACCGGCTCCAGCCGGGTTAATACATAGTTCTCCGCCAGTTTCTTCCGCAGCGCCACAGAGAGATCTGTCATGTCTTCGAACCGGTCTGCCAGTTTCTCATGCATCCAGCTGTAGATCTGTCTGGCGCGGAATTTCTTTTCTCCCAGTTTTTCCATCTCCTGCTCCAGTTCTCCCAGAGTCATGGATTTGATATCAGTCATTCTGTCTTTTCTCCATCTTCGCTATATAAAATCCGTCCCAGGGATCCCTGCCGGGAAGCATCTGTATCTGCTCCTTCAGCACAAACGGGAAATGTTCCAGGAACCAGGCCGTATTTCCTTCATTTTCCTCTCTGTGTACCGTACAGGTACTGTAGACCAGCGTTCCGCCCGGCTTCACATACTGCTGTACCGTCTCCAGGATCCGGCGCTGAAGATGCACCAGTTCTTTTTCCTGTTCCGGCGTCATGCGGTATTTCAGATCCCGTTTTTTGTTTAATACTCCAAGTCCCGAACAGGGAAGATCCGCCAGCACCACGTCCGCTTTTCCTGCAGACACTTCATCCGGCACTGTCGCGTCCCACTGTACCGCCCGGATATTCGTCATACCGCTGCGTGCGATATTTTCTTCGATCAGCTGTACTTTATACTCTGTCAGGTCCCGGGCCTCTACCATGCCGGTCCCACCCAGCAGATCAGCCAGGTGAAGGCTTTTTCCTCCCGGCGCGGCACAGACGTCGATGCAGTAATCTCCCCGCCTGGGGGCTGCCTTCAACACTGCCAGCATGGAACTCACATCCTGCACCTGAAAAAGCCCTTCCCGAAAAGAGGGAAGCGCAGCCAGATAATCGTATCCGGAGATCTCAAGGGCACAGTCTATGCCCTCCACTTTCCGGGCACGCACGCCTTCGGAGGCAAGCCGTTCCATCAGGCTCTCTCTGCTGATCCGGTGCAGGTTCACTCTCACCGTGATGGGCCGTTCCTCATACTGGCTCTCCAGCATCTTACGCGCCGTCTCTTCTCCATATTCATCGGTCCACTGCTGTACAATCCATTCCGGCGTAGAGTATTTCACCGACAGATCCGGATATTCCACCGTTCCCAGGTTCCTGGAAATATTGCGCAGTACTCCGTTGACAAATCCCTTCAGGCTGGAAAATCCTTTCTTCCCCGCCAGCTTTACCGCTTCATTGCAGACGGCGGCATCCGGGATCCGGTCCATATATTTTATCTGGTAGACGGACATCCGCAGTATCCCGCGGATCACCGGTTTCATCTTATGTACCGGAACCTTGGAAAACCGGTTAATAATATAATCCAGTTCCAGCAGCCGCTCTACCGTTCCTTCCGCCAGCCGGGTCAGGAACGCACGGTCCTGTTTCTCCAGATACTGGTATTTTTCCAGGGCTCCCCGAAGAGCCAGATGACTGTACTCTTTCTGTTCCGTCACTTCCAGAAGCACTTCCAGCGCCAGCCCCCGCACATTTACCTTTTCCCGGTCAGTCACGGTCTCTTCCTCCGAACAGCAGGAAAAGCCGGAGCAGGGACAGTACAGACGCCAGCGCCGCCGCCACATAAGTCAGCGCCGCCGCGGAAAGCACCTTTCTGGTCTGCTGCAGTTCCTCTTCCATCAGCATATGGCTGTCTCCCAGAATACGCACCGCTCTCGCGGAAGCGTTAAATTCCACCGGAAGCGTAACGATCTGAAACAATGTTCCCAGAGCAAAGCAAAGCAGCCCGATCTGAATTAACGTGTATGAACTTCCGAAAAACAGCCCCAGAATAATAATCGGAATCGCCGCTTTGGTGCCGAAATTCGCCACCGGCACCAGCGCGCTGCGAATCCGCAGCGGCGCGTAAGATTCTTCATCCTGGATCGCGTGGCCGCATTCATGGGCGGCCACACCGATGGCAGCCACGGAAGAAGAACCGTAGACACTGTCAGACAGACGCAAAACCCTGGCGCGGGGATCATAATGATCTGTCAGATTTCCTCTCACATGTTCTACGGTTACATCATAAATGCCCGCGCTGTTCAGAATCCTCCTGGCTGCCTCCGCTCCGGTCAGTCCGGAATAGCTTCTCGTTCTTGAATATTTCTGATAAGTGCTGTTCACCTTTGCAGACGCCCACAAAGAAATTACAACGCCTATTAAAACCAGAATATAAGTCGGATCATAATAATAAAAAAATGGCATAAATATCCTCCTGTCATACTCCCAAAACCGTGCCGGCCGATACGCTGTTTCCTCTGAGGAAAGAACCCGCGTCCATCCGCTTCTTTCCTTCCAGCTGCAGTTCCGTCACTTCCAGCGCGTCTTTTCCCGCCTGTACGGTCAGGAAATCTTTTGTTGTATTCAGTATCTCACCACATTCACCCTTTGATGCATCCTGACGGACAACCTTGCACTCCCAGATTTTCAAAGTTTTTCCGTTCAGTTTTGTATACGCGCTCGGCCAGGGATTCAGCCCCCGTACCAGCCGCTCGATGGACTCCGCATCCTTTGTCCAGTCGATCTTTCCCATCTCTTTCGTCAGCATAGAAGCATAAGCAGTGGGCGATTCGCCCTGCTTTTCCGAGACAATCGTTCCTTTTTCCAGTTCTTTCAGCGCTTTCACGCAAAGATCTGCCCCCACCCGGCTCAGTTTATCGAAAAGACTGCCTCCGGTTTCTTTTTCTTCCAGAGGCACTGTTTCTTTCAAAAGCATATCTCCGGTATCCAGCCCTTCATCCATCTGCATAATGGTCACTCCGGATTCTTTTTCTCCGTTGATGACCGCCCACTGGATCGGCGCGGCTCCGCGGTATCTGGGCAGCAGGGATGCATGTACGTTGATGCAGCCGTACTTCTTCATCTCCAGGATCGCCCTGGGAATAATCTGTCCGAAAGCAGCTACTACTATCACATCCGCCTCAACATTCCGCAGATATTCGATGGATTCTTCGGCCCGGATCTTTGAAGGCTGGTACACCGGCAGTCCCAGCTGCTCCGCCGCCGCTTTCACCGGCGTGGGCGAAAGCTCCTGCTTTCTCCCTTTTGGTTTGTCCGGCTGACTCACCACCAGAGTCACTTCATGGCCGGCTTCATGCAGCGCTTTCAAAGTCCCCACCGCAAAGTCCGGCGTTCCCATAAAGATCACTTTCATATATGCTTAGTCCTCCTCTTCCATCACCGTATCATGAAGTTCCCCCTCCACAATATCGATGTAGAGCTTTCCATCCAGATGGTCGCACTCATGGCAGATGGCCCTGGCCAGCAGCTCACGGCCTTCCAGCTCATACCACTCGCCGTCTTCGCCCATAAATCTTACCGTGACTTCATCAGGCCTTGTAACAGTCCCGGCCTTTCCCGGAACGCTCAGGCATCCTTCATCTCCTGTCTGGGAACCGGACGTCTTCACCACCTGCGGATTGACCATTACCAGCGGGCCTTCTCCCACATCAATCACTACGATCCGTTTCAGGACGCCCACCTGCGGCGCTGCAAGCCCCACGCCGTTGGCTTCATACATGGTCTCCAGCATATCGTCGATCAGCTCCCTGATCTTCGGGGTCACTTCTTTTACTTCTTTGCTCGTCTTCCGAAGGATCGGATCTCCTTCATATCTCAAATTCCGAATCGCCATAATCTCCTCCTAAATCAATATACATTCAACGGATTCCAGTCGTACTGTATATAAACTTCCTCCCATACTGTCTCCCGTTCCGTTTCTTTTTCCAGTTTCTGTTTTATCTTCAGAAGCGTCCCTTCACTCTGGTGCTTCAGATAAATCACTCTTCGGTAAATATCATTTTTTTTCGCCAGCGCGGCTTTCGCCGGACCGATCACAGACACCCCCGGCACATCCAGGTTCCGGATGTACGCGCCCAGCCTCTCTGACTGTTCTTCCAGCGGTTCTTCTTCTCTGCAGGAAAGATAGATCCCCAGCATACTGTACGCCGGAGGATATCCCATCAACGTCCTGTACAGAATCTCCTGTTCATAAAACCCTTCATAATCCTGCCTGGAAGCAGCCTGAATACTGTAATGATCAGGCACATAGGTCTGAATCACCGCCTCACCCGGCAGGTTCCTGCGCCCTGCGCGGCCTACAGCCTGGGTCAGCAGCTGAAAAGTCCTCTCCGACGCACGGTAGTCCGATGCATACAGCGAAAGATCAGCCGCCAGAACTCCCACCAGCGTTACTCCCGGGAAATCATGTCCCTTCACGATCATCTGCGTGCCCACCAGCACATCCGCCTGTCCTTTTCCGAAAGCCGTCAGAATCTTTTCATAACTCTCCTTGCTTCTGGTGGTATCATAATCCATACGCAGCACTCTGGCGCCGGGAAATACTTTCTGTACTTCCCTTTCGATCTGCTGTGTCCCCGCCCGGAACCCTGATATATACGGCGAACCGCAGGACGGGCAGGCCTTCGGCATCTCTCTTTCATATCCGCAGTAATGACACCTCAGCTTTCCGTCCCCGTGCAGAGACAGCGCCACATCGCAGTGCGGACACCGGATGGCCTTTCCGCAGGAGCGGCAGGATACAAATCCCGCCAGTCCTCTCCGGTTCAGGAAAAGCATGGTCTGCTGGTGTTTTTTCAGCCGGTCCTCCATGGCTTCCCGAAGCTTCCGGCTGAAAATACTGCGGTTCCCGGCCCGCAGTTCCTCCCGCAGATCCACGATCGTCACCTGCGGAAGGCTTGCATCTCCGATCCTTTCAGGCAGCCTGTAATATCCATATTCTCCGGAACGGGCCCGGTAGTAGCTGTCCGTAGACGGAGTAGCGCTTCCCAGCACTACGAAAGCTCCGCACATCCCGGCTCTTCGGATGGCAGTTTCCCGCGCGTCATAGCGGGGAACATTCTCGCTTTTATAAGAACTTTCATGTTCTTCATCTATAATAATAATCCCAATGTGTAAAAATGGTGTGAACAATGCGGAACGGGGTCCGATCATCACATCTGTTTTTCCTTCCCTGGCCCGCAGATACTGGTCATACCGCTCTCCATCCGACAGGCGGGAATGCATGACCGAAACCCGTTCTCCAAAACGTTCATAAAACCGGCCGACCGTCTGAAATGTCAGGGCTATCTCCGGGATCAGCACAATTGCCTGCTTTTTCTCCCGGATCACCCGGTCGATCAGTTCCATGTATACTTCTGTCTTCCCGCTTCCGGTCACTCCATGGAGCAGATAGGTCCTGCCGCCCCTTTTTTTATAATCATTCCAGATCCCGTCTGCCGCCAGCCTCTGGGCCTGATTCAGCACTATGGTCCGGGGCTGCTTCAAAAAACGCCCCTCCAGAGGATTCCGGTAACGGGTACTGGAATCCACGCGCAGAATTCCCGCTTCCTGAAATCCCTGCAGTACCGAAGAAGTAACCTTCAGTTCCTTTACGGAACGATCATAATCCAGATATCCCTCCCCGCTCTCCAGCAGGGCATCCAGCAGACGTTCTTTTGCGCGGTAATGTTTCCTGCGGCACTCTTCCAGTAAACGCTGCGCGGTCTCCCGGTCCGCGGTCAGCACGATCTTTCGTTCCTGCCTCTGCCGGATCCTCTGTTTTACCGGGAGCACTGTCTTCAGCGCCTGGTTCATGGTTGACCCGTAAGTCTCTTTCATCCAGGCCGCCAACGCAATCAGCTGCGATTCGGCGGGCACGCTGCCGGGCACGATCCCGGTCAGCGTCTTTATCTTTTCGGGAGGATAATCCGGCTCATCGGTACCTCCCACCACGTATCCTTTCATCGGACGGTTGCCCGTCCCGAACGGGAAATTCACCTGCATGCCAATCTGGATCCTTCCCCCCAGTTCCGGGGGTACCCGGTACTGAAAAACCCGGTCCAGTTTTTCATGGGAAATATCCACGATGACATTGACGAACTCCATCCTTACTTTCCTTTCTTCTGTTCTTCCGCCAGTTCTTCCAGGACTTCCCGGATCAGGACTCTCTCATCCATCGGATATTTGACCCCTTTGATCTCCTGGTAATCCTCATGTCCCTTTCCGGCCAGCACGATCACATCGCCTTTTTGCCCATGAGAGATCACATAACGGATCGCTTCTTTGCGGTCCTTGATCTCCGCGTATTTTCCATCCGTCTTCGCCATGCCGGTCTTGATATCGTCAATGATCGCCTGGGGATCTTCGTATCTGGGATTATCCGACGTGATCACGGTCAGATCTGCCAGTCTGCCGGACACCTCTCCCATCTCATACCGGCGGAGCTTGGAACGGTTCCCTCCGCAGCCAAATACGCATACCAGCCGTTCCGGGTGATATTCTCTCAGGGTTTCCAGCAGGCTCTCAAGACTCATGGCATTGTGCGCATAGTCAATCATCAGGATGAATTCATCCGACACCTTGACCATCTCGATCCGGCCTTTGACCTTCACTACCCGGAGCGCTTCTTTCAGGTCTGCTTCCGCCACCTTGAAATGCTCGCACACCGCAATGGCAACCAGAGAATTATATACGCTGAATTTGCCCGGGATGTCGATCTCCACATCCATATTGACTTTTCCGGACACACGGTACCGGACGCCCATATATCCCGGACGCCCTACCAGTTCCATATCCGATGCGCGGTAATCTGCTTTTTCTGAAAATCCGATCGTCTCCAGTTCACAGGTATGCCCCTGCAGTACCATATCAAAATGAGAGTCATCCACATTTGCGATGCCAATGCGGCACTGTTTGAATAAAAGTCCTTTGCACGCCGCATATTCCTCAAAGCTTGCATGCTCGCCCGGTCCGATATGGTCCGGGGACAGATTCGTAAATATCCCGATCTCAAACGGGATTCCCGCTGTCCGGTGCATCATAAGCCCCTGAGAGGAAACTTCCATCACACATACCTGACATCCTGCTTCCGCCATGCGGGCAAAATATTCCTGAATCTGCCAGGACTCCGGCGTCGTATGGCTGGCCGGAATATGCTCCTCTCCGATGATAATCTCAATCGTTCCGATCAGTCCCACCTTGTATCCTGCATGTTCCAGAATCCCCTTTACCATATAGGTGGTCGTCGTCTTTCCTTTGGTTCCGGTGATGCCGATCACCTTCATCTTTTCCGCAGGATGATCAAACCATGCCGCGGAAAGGAGAGCCAGCGCGTACCGGGTATCTTCCACCAGGATCAGCGTCACCTGGTCCGGAACAGCCACCGGGCGTTCCGCCACGACCGCCGCCGCTCCCTTCTGCACGATCTCATCCACATGTTCATGGCTGTCATAGGAAGCCCCTTTAACACACACGAACAGACATCCTTCTGTCACTTTCCGGGTATCGCAGACCAGATCGCTGACCGTCCGGTCTGTATCCCCTTTTATCACTTCATACTGTAAACCTTCCAGTAATTCCGAAACTGTTCTCATTGTCTCCTCCTTCCGCCGTCCGGGCGGAGTTTCATTCGTTCATTATACCATACCCGGGCGGGTCTTGCAATTTTCCTTTGCTACTTATATAATGGACTCAAATTAAACAGAAAACGAGGTATCTCCTTATGAAGAAAAAGAAAGTCGTCGTCGCTCTCGGGCATAAGGCACTGGGCGCCACGCTTCCGGAGCAGCAGTCCGCCGTCCGATACGCCGCCAGAGCCATCGCGGATCTGGTAGAAGCAGACTGCCAGGTAGTGATCTCCCACAGCAATGCACCCCAGGTAGGCATGATCCATACAGCCATGAATGAGTTCGGGAAGCAGCATCCGGGCTATACATTTGCTCCCATGTCCGTCTGCTCGGCCATGAGCCAGGGCTATATCGGCTACGATCTGCAGAATGCTATCCGGGAAGAACTGTTAAACCGGGGAATCTCCTGCCCGGTTGCTACGATCCTGACACAGGTTGTCGTCAATCCATATGATGATTCTTTCTATAAACCGGTGAAAGTCATCGGACGTGTGATGACCAGAGAAGAAGCGGACGCGGAAGAAGAGAAAGGAAACTATGTGGCAAAAACAGAAGGGGGCTACCGGCGTATCGTCTCCGCGCCCAAACCCGAAGACATCGTCGAGATCGAAGCCATCCGCACGCTTTCCGACGCCGGACAGGTAGTGATCGCCTGCGGCGGAGGCGGCATCCCGGTACTGAGACAGGGCAACCGCCTGAAAGGAGCCAGCGCCGTGATCGAAAAGGACCTGGCCAGCGGACGCCTGGCAGAACTTCTGGACGCGGATATGCTGCTTCTGCTTACCGGAGAAAAGAAACTGTATCTGAACTACGGAAAAGAGAACAGCCAGCCGCTGGACACGCTGTCCGTGGAGAAGGCCCGGACCTATATCGCCGAAGGCCAGTTCCAGGAAGGCTCCATTCTTCCGAAAGTGGTTGCGGCTGTTTCATTTGTATCCGGCAAACCCGGACGCGTCACCGTCATCGCGGATCTGGATGATGCCAAAGCAGCCATGGAAGAAAAGGCCGGTACCATCATCCGGTAGCCGCAGCCATATCAGTGGTTTTTGTCGTAAATAATTTTCAGGCCTTTTAACAGCAGCGCGTCATCTAATATGATATCGTGGCGGCAGTGGGGAATCAGCGCTTTTGCGAGACCTCCGGTCGCCACGATCGTCAGTTTCTGCCCCATCTCTTCTTCCATGCGGTCCAGCATTCCGTCGATCAGCGCCGCATTTCCATAAAACACGCCGCTCTTCATACAATCAATCGTATTTTTCCCGATCAGGCGGGCAGGCGGTTCCAGACTGATCTTTGGAAGCTGCGCCGTCCTGGCAGTCAAGGTATCTGCCGCGATTCTCATCCCAGGGATAATCGCGCCTCCGATATAATTCTTCTTCTCATCCACTACGCAAATGGTCGTCGCGGTACCCATATCGATGATCGCCGCCGGCACCGGATATTCATGAACCACCGCCACCGCGTTGACGATACGGTCGCTGCCCACCTCTCTGGGGTTATCCATGATGATATTCAACCCGGTCTTTACCCCCGGTCCTACCACCATGACTTCTTTGCCCAGTACCTTCTCCACAGAACGTTTCACGATATTGGTGACCGGCGGTACCACCGACGAAATAATGCCCCCTTCCAGTCTGGAAAAATGAATATCGTATAATTCCAGCACGTTTTTAAAGCTGATGGCATACTCCAGTTCCGTTCTGGTGGAAACCGTCGACAGCCGCTCTACAAAACAGATCCGATCTCCGTCGATGCACCCCACGACTATATTTGTATTTCCAATATCCACTGCAAGTATCATGTTATCTCCCTCTTTTCCAATCTTGAGACATTCGGAGGCTGTCTCTACATATCATCATATAATGTAACACATCCCGTCCATTTTGTGATATACTTTTTTTAAATATACACTTCTGGAGGATCACTATGCTGAAAAATAAATATGTCGTCCTGGGCGTGACCGGAAGTATCGCCGCCTACAAAGCTGCTTCCCTCGTCAGCGCCCTGACAAAGCTGCACTGTGACGTGCAGGTGATCATGACTGCCAACGCAGCTAATTTTATTAATCCTGTTACATTTGAAACCTTGACCGGCAGAAAATGTCTGGTAGACACTTTTGACAGGAACTTTTCTTTTGAGGTTGAACATATCTCTGTAGCCAAACGGGCGGATCTGGTCCTGGTGGCGCCCGCTTCCGCCAATGTGATCGGAAAGCTGGCCCACGGCATCGCCGACGATATGCTGACCACCACCCTGATGGCGTGTACCTGTCCGAAGCTGATCTCTCCTGCCATGAATACTGCCATGTACGAAAATCCGGTCCTGCAGGATAATCTCCGACTGCTTGAAAAGTACGGTTACCAGATCATTGAACCGGCCTCCGGCCATCTGGCCTGCGGAGACAGCGGAAAAGGGAAGATGCCGGAACCGGATGAGTTATTATCCTGGGTCCTGAAAGAAATCGCTTATAAAAAAGATCTGACAGGGAAAAAGATTCTGGTCACCGCCGGACCCACTCAGGAGTCCATTGATCCGGTGCGGTTTATTACCAACCATTCCAGCGGCAAGATGGGATATGCCATTGCCCGTGCCGCCATGCTGCGCGGCGCTGATGTAACTCTGGTAACCGGCCCGGTATCGATTGCGCCTCCGCCTTTTGTGCGTGTTGTTCCGGTTCTCTCCGCGGAAGACATGTTCCAGGCCGTCACCTCTGTATCCGACAGACAGGACGCCGTCATCAAAGCTGCCGCGGTGGCTGATTACACACCTCTCTCTGTCAGCGATCAGAAAGTCAAAAAGAAGGACGGAGAAATGAGCATTGAGCTCAAGCGGACAAAAGATATTTTAAAGTTTCTCGGCGAACACAAACCCGACGGTCAGTTCCTGTGCGGTTTCTCCATGGAGACAGAAAACATGCTCCAGAATTCCCGGAAAAAACTGGCGCAGAAACATGTGGATATGATCGTTGCCAACAGTCTTCGCACCAGTGGTGCCGGTTTCGGAACCGACACAAACGTCGTTACCCTGATCACCAGGGACGGGGAAGAAGAACTCCCTCTCATGAGCAAAGATGAAGTGGCTCACCAGATCCTGAACCGGATCTTCTCCGCTTCATGCTGACAGCCTGACTGAAAGGACCGTATCCGGGACAGAATCACTGCCCTGGTACGGCCCTTCTTTTTCTCTTAAAAATCTTTTTCTTTTCCTTCCTTAAACACACCGATCATCTCTCTGGTCAGGCTGACGCCATCGTCCTCCATGGGGATCTCCTCCCGCTCGAACCATTGTCCCACCGACAGTTCATCCGTATCCAGTGTAATTCTGGTGTCTCCGTCCACTTCGCAGAAAAATCCGCACAGAAGCGTGGAGGTAAACGACCAGGGCTGGCTCTTGTAATACCGGATATTTTTCACTTTCAGCCCCACTTCTTCCATCACTTCTCTGGCCACAGTCTCTTCCAGCGTCTCGCCGATCTCCGTGAAACCGGCCACCAAGGCATAATTGACAGTACGGCCTTCCCGCGGCGCGTATTTCGTCAGCAGAAGCCGGTTCCCATCCGTCACTGCCACGATGACTCCCGGACAGATCTTGGGATAAACCGTATTGCCGCACTCCCTGCACCGCATCATCCGTTCCGCAAAATCCGGGGTCATGGGTCTGCCGCAGCGGCCGCAGAAACGATTGGCGCGGTACCATTCATCCAGCTGTTCCCCGGTAATGCCTGCAAAGGCAAGATACCGGGGGCGGGCCGTCCGGAAAACAGACGAGGTCTCCCAGCCATACCCTTCCGGCGCAATATCCAGTCCCTCTTTCAGCAGGAAAAAATGCTCGCCGCTGACGCTGAACAGATAAGTCAGATCCGGATCCATATGTTCATCTATAATCTCTTTCAGCTTCGGGTAACGGATCTGTCCGTTCTCGAACCGGCAGAGTACTTCTCTCTCCCGGTAAATCAGAATCCAGTCTTCGGCTCCCGGTTCCATCTCCACATAATGATTGTCAAATTTCTTAGGCGCGATATCCTGTATCATAGTTCCAGTCCTCTGCTTTCTCTGATGTAATTTTATGTCGTTTTCCGCATTTTCACGGATCAGGGCGATTTCTTCCGGTGACAGCCGGCAGTCCTCATCGCCTCCCCGTATATTATAATCGTCCGTTTTCGTTCGTGCAATCACGCATCTGCATTTTATGCTTTTTTCAGAAATGTATGGAAAGCTCTTGCATGTCCCTGTCGACATGTGTATAATGAAGCATCATGCGAAGTAGAATCCGACGCGTCAAGTGTCCGTGGATGGGGAGTTGTCACGGGACGAAAAGCCGGAACGGCTTACGATGTCTGATTCGCACCCGTTGCTGCATATGAGTACATCTCAGATGTAGTACGCAGATTCAGGAGGTGTATTTTATGCAAATTTCAAAAGAAACAACCAATCTCAAATCTCAGTTCAAGGCACTGCGCAGTACCCAGGGGCTCTGCATCTGCGGGCTCCTGATCGCCATCTATGTGGTGCTGTCGCTTTTCAACATTCCGGTTTCCCAGGTCATTGAGATCCGGTTCGGTTTTCTGGTCTTTATCGCAGCCGGTATGATCGGCGGTCCGGTGATGGGCTTCACGGTAGGTTTTCTGGCCGATGTCGTCAACTGTCTGATCCGGGGATTCGCTTATTTTCCGGGATTCTCTTTTAACTATGGACTTCTCGGCGCTGTAAGCGGCATGGTCCTGTACCGTTCCCGTGTCAGCCGGAGCCGCGCCGTCTTATGCGCTCTGACAGAATACATCATCAGCGTAACTCTGAGCACGCTCTGGCTTCATATTATGTACGGGTATGAGCTCAGAACTCTGATTATCAGCCGTTTCATCAAATGTACCCTCAGCTTTGTTGTCAATTCCATATTAATTTACGTATTTTTGGAAGCATTCCAGCGTATCGCGCATACCGCGCTGCCTGCGCGCAGATAAGCATTTCCGAGAGCCAGTTCCGAAGCAGCTTTCACAGTTACATATTCCAACGAAATAAAAAGGAGGCAGACCCATGAAACTTGTCACTTATGAAATCAACGGAACCGAGCAGACCGGGATTTTAAACTCAGACGAAACCTGGGTCTATCCTTCTGCTTCCTTCATTCGTCCATATGCGGACATGAATGAACTGATCCGGCAGATTCTGCCGGAAGAACGAAACCTGCTGGCCGCTTCCGCCGGAAAAACTCCGGATCAGGTATCCGGCGCACTCCCAAGAAAGCAGGTCCGCCTGCTGGCGCCGATCCCCTGCCCTGCTCAGGATGTTATCTGTCTTGGCATCAACTATATGGCGCATGCAGAGGAAGCTGCCCGTTACCGGAATGATGCTTTCGGCGGTGAACGGTCTTATCCGATCTATTTCTCCAAAAGAGTAAACCGGGCCGTGGCGGACGGCGAACCCATTCTCTCCCATCAGGATCTGGTGGACAGCCTGGACTATGAAGCGGAACTCGCCGTCATCATCGGCAAAGATGCTTATCATGTTCCGGAAGAAGACGCGGCGTCTTATATTTTCGGATATACTGTGATAAATGATGTAAGCGCGCGCAATGTTCAGACCCGTCACAAACAGTGGTATTTCGGGAAAAGCCTGGACAGTTTCACTCCCATGGGGCCCTGCATTCTGACCGCAGACAGCGTTCCTTTCCCGCCGGTTCTGAACATTCAGTCCAGGGTAAACAAAGAACTGCGCCAGGACAGCTGTACAGACCTGTTGATCTTCGATATCGCTTATGTAATCCATGAATTGTCTCAGGGCATGACGCTCCGGGCAGGCACCATCATATCTATGGGTACTCCGGCCGGAGTCGGCATGGGCTTTGACCCTCCCCGGTTTCTGAAGCCCGGGGATGTGGTAGAATGCCGGGTGGAAGGCATCGGAAGTATTACGAATCCGGTACAGTAATCCGTTTTCATATGTCAAAGGGGATACCGCATCCATATGCAGTACCCCCTTTGACGGAGCTTATACAAAAATAGTTATTATCTCTTAATTTGATTTCCAAAAATCTGTATCTACGGCATCTTTATACCATTCAATATACCGCTCTCGTCGGCTCATTTTCCCCATAAATCTGGAAGAAACCTATATCGCCAGAACAAAGAGGTATGTTATAATTATACAAAATAAGGGGGGTGTTAATCATGTCAGAAATCAGTAAAAATATCCAGAATATCAGATTTCAAAAAGGAATGTCTCAGGAAGAACTGGCCGAAAAGTTATCTGTCAGTCCTCAGACCGTATCCGAATACGAATCCGGGGAATCCGAACCCAGCATCGACACTTTATTACAGATCGCCGAAATCCTGAATACAGACATTAATTCGCTGGTATATGAAACAAAGGATGCATCCGCGATCAGAAAAAAACGCTTAAAATCCCTGTTCCTTTTAGTCTTCACGCTTTTGCTGGGAGTTATATTATTCCGGCTTTCTTCTTTTCTTCAGATCTGGACGCAGAATACTCTTAAAACCGAACCATTGTTTTTATTCCATGTGCTGATTCTGCCTACCTACGGAGTCTTGGCAGGTTATACTGTTATGTCTGCATCCGGATACTTTCTGCATACCAGGTCTCTTACAGGAAAACATGTACCTAAAGTTCATCTTTTTTTCATACTCGTTCTTGCCGCCTATTATATTCTGGTTCTCCCGTCATGCGTAAATTTATTTATCAATATTCCGACATGGAGAGTTCCTCTATTCATATATTGGGGAATCTATATTTTTCAACAAATGCCTGCCCTCTCGCTCCTGCTTGGAATTGCGCTCTGGATCACCAGACCAAGTAAGCCGGCAGCATAATTTTTATCCCTGTCTTCGCCTGTCAAAGATTCTTTGCGTGACATTCTGCCCGGAATATGCCATGATATAACCACAAAAACCCAAAATGGGGAGGTGCTGTTATGGCAAATGTAGGGAAAAATATTCGGATTCTCAGGACAAAAAAGGGGATGACTCAGGATGAACTGGCGGAAAAGCTGTTTGTAAGCCGTCAGACTGTATCCAATTATGAAAACGGAAAATCCAATCCGGATATTGACATGTTAATGAAGATCGCGGAGTTCCTGGATACAGATGCCAATGCGCTGATCTACGGTATCCCTGTAAAACCGGATACAAAAAAGGAGCGGATCAAAAGTCTGGTGCTGCTGGCAATATTGGTATGCCTTGGTGTTTTGCTCTATTATCTTCTTTCAGCCGCTCAGGACTCGTTAAGGAAAACCTTTGACTCATTTCCCGTCATTTTTCTGCACAATCTTGTTTTTCCCTGCTATTACCTGCTTACCGGATGGTGCATCATGCAGACCGCAGGGTGTTTCCTGCATGCCAGGTCTTTTTCGGGCAGAACGCCGCAGATCATTCACCGCGTACTTACAGTCGTTCTTTTGGGCATCCTGATCCTGATTCTTCCGGGATGCATTGCTATGGTCGCGGACTCTTTCACTCTTATGAGACTGCGCAGTGCAGAAATTGATTACAGCTTCAGTGCCTCCTATTTTGACAAGATACCGGTCTGGGATTATTTGGCCCGGCATATCTTCTATTTTCTCCTTCGGATTCCCTCTTTCCTGTTCCTTGTCCCCGGCGCGGCACTCTGGATCACAAAGCCGCGGAAAAAAAATGAATCTTGCGCTTAAAATCTGCATATGCTTTTCAGGAAATATACTATTCTGGAAGTTGACATCTTCCAAAAACCATGTTACACTATACAAAATTTAATACACTAAACCGTTGAAGCGGAGATAACGGCAATGATGCCTTTACAGAGAGCCTGGATGCTGAGAATCAGGCAAGAAACAAGTTGTCAAATGGACCGCTGAGGGCGCAGTCAAATGTGAGTTTCACAGAGTATTCTGCGACGTTGGAGGCAGACGTCATTTGCCGGGGATATGTTGGTATCCTGCTAAGCGCACAGGGTCGTTCCTGTGAATCAAGGTGGCACCGCGGATGGTATTTGTATGATTCGTCCTTGACAGAAGTATATTTTCTGTCAGGGGCGTTTTTTATTGCCTGCAGAACGAAAGGAGAGACTATGATCAAAGAAGCAATTGTAAAAATCGTAAACAAAGAAGACCTTACTTATGATGAAGCATATACAGTTATGAATGAAATCATGAGCGGTGAAACGACGCCTACACAAAACGCGGCATTCCTCGCCGCACTTTCCACCAAAAGCGCCAGAGCCGAAACTACCGACGAAATCGCGGGCTGTGCCGCTGCCATGAGGGCTCACGCCACCCGCGTGGACATCGGCATGGAAGTTTTCGAGATCGTAGGTACCGGCGGTGACAATGCCCATAGTTTCAATATTTCTACCACTTCCGCCCTGGTAGCCGCGGCAGGCGGTATGAAGGTAGCGAAGCATGGCAACCGCGCCGCTTCCTCCCAGTGCGGGACAGCAGACTGCCTGGAGGCTCTCGGCGTAAATATCCAGCAGAGCCCCGCCAGATGCATCGAACTTCTGAATGAAGCCGGCATGTGCTTTTTCTTCGCGCAGAAATATCACACCTCCATGAAATATGTGGGGGCAATCCGCAAAGAACTGGGATTCCGTACCGTATTTAATATCCTGGGACCTCTGACCAATCCCGGCGCGCCGTCCCTGCAGCTTCTCGGTGTATATGACGACTATCTGGTAGAACCTCTGGCGCAGGTATTAATCAATCTGGGAGTCAGACGCGGAATGGTCGTGTACGGACAGGATAAACTGGATGAAATCTCCATGAGCGCTCCCACCAGCGTCTGTGAAATCAAGGATGGGTGGTTCCGTTCCTCGGTCATCACGCCGGAAGATTTCGGACTCAAACGCTGTACCAGAGAAGATTTAAAGGGCGGATCCCCGGAAGAAAACGCACAGATTACGCGGGCAATTCTGAATGGTGAAAAGGGACCCAGGCGTGACGCCGTACTGATGAATGCCGGAGCCTCTCTCTATATCGGCGGAAAAGCGGCGTCAATGAAAGACGGCATTATCCTGGCCGCAGATCTGATCGATTCCGGAAAAGCCCTGAAAACGCTGGAAAAGCTTATCGAAATCAGCAACCGGCCGGAGGAGGTATCCTTATGAATATCCTTGACCAGCTGGCAGAACATGCAAAAGAACGTACAGAACGGGCAAAACAAATGCATCCCTTAGAAGAGATACGGGCGCAGGCGCTGGCTCTTCCCAAAGGATCATTCGCTTTTGAAAACGCTCTGAAAAAGCAGGATATTTCTTTTATATGCGAATGCAAAAAGGCTTCTCCGTCCAAAGGACTGATCGCTCCGGATTTTCCATATCTGGATATCGCTCTGGAATACGAGACCGCAGGCGCAGACTGCATCTCCGTTCTGACAGAGCCCGGATGGTTTCTGGGGGATGACCAGTATCTGAAAGAGATTGCCGGCGCCGTTTCTGTCCCCTGCCTGCGCAAAGACTTTACTGTGGACGAATATATGATCTACGAAGCCAGACTCCTGGGCGCGTCCGCCGTCCTTCTGATCTGCGCGATCCTGAGCCCCGGGCAGATCCGGGAATATATCCAGATCTGCGACTCGCTTGGTCTTTCCGCTCTGGTGGAAGCACACGACGAAGAGGAAATACAGACAGCCCTTCTGGCAGGCGCCCGGATCATCGGCGTCAACAACCGAAATCTGAAAGATTTTACGGTAGATACCGGAAACAGCCGTAAACTCCGCCGGATGATTCCATCCCATGTGCTGTTTGTATCAGAAAGCGGAATCCGTGATGCCGGGGACGTATCCGCGCTCCGGGAAATCGGCGCCGACGCGGTATTGATCGGCGAGACACTCATGCGCGCTTCCGACAAAAAGGCCCGGCTCGCCAAATTGCGGGGTGACTTATGACGAAAATTAAACTTTGCGGCCTGTTCCGCCCCTGCGATATAGAAACAGTGAATCTGTTAAAACCAGAATATATCGGCTTTGTGTTCGCCCCCGGAAGCAAACGGTATATAAGCTTTCAAAGGGCTGCCGAGTTAAAATCCCTGCTCGCTCCCGGCATAAAGGCAGTCGGAGTGTTTACAGATGAAGCGCCGGAGACAGTGGCAGAGCTGCTCAAAGATCAGATCATCGATATGGCACAGCTTCATGGAAACGAATCCGGAACATATTTGAACCAACTGCGAAGCCTCACAGAGAAACCTCTGATCAAGGCATTCCGGATCCGTTCCTGCCTGGATATCCGCGCCGCGTCCGTATGTGATGCCGATTACGTACTTTTGGATTCCGGCGCCGGTACAGGAACTGTTTTTAACTGGGATCTGATCAAAGAATTACACCGGCCTTATTTCCTTGCCGGGGGGCTCAGCCCTGAAAATGTATCCTCCGCACTGAAAACACTTCATCCCTATGCGGTGGATGTAAGTTCCGGCGTGGAGACAGACGGACAAAAAGATAAAATAAAAATGACGGCATTTGTACAGGCCGTAAGAAAGGAAGGCAGATCATGACGAATCCAAACGGACGCTTCGGCATCCACGGCGGGCAGTATATCCCCGAAACACTGATGAATGCAGTCATCGAACTGGAAAACGCGTACAACTACTATAAAAATGATCCGGTATTCAACCGGGAACTGACAGAACTCTTCAATGAATATGCAGGCAGACCCTCCCGATTGTATTTTGCAGAAAAGATGACAAAAGACCTGGGCGGCGCCAGAATATATCTGAAGCGGGAAGATCTCAATCATACCGGTGCGCACAAGATCAATAATGTTCTCGGTCAGGCCCTTCTGGCAAAAAAGATGGGCAAGACACGCCTGATCGCGGAGACAGGCGCAGGTCAGCACGGTGTAGCCACCGCCACTGCCGCCGCGCTCATGGATATGGAATGCGTCGTCTTCATGGGGCAGGAAGATACCGTTCGCCAGGCGCTCAATGTTTACCGCATGCGTCTGCTGGGCGCTGAAGTCATCCCGGTCAAAACCGGTACTGCCACATTAAAGGACGCGGTATCAGAGGCCATGCGCGAGTGGACTTCCCGTATCAGCGATACCCACTACTGCCTGGGTTCTGTCATGGGTCCACATCCGTTTCCCACCATTGTGCGAGACTTTCAGGCTGTTATCTCTAAAGAAATCAAAGAACAGATTCTTCAGAAAGAGGGGCGGCTGCCCGATGCGGTGATCGCCTGCGTAGGAGGCGGTTCCAATGCCATCGGAAGCTTCTATCACTTTATCGAAGATCAGAATGTAAGGCTGATCGGCTGTGAAGCGGCAGGCAGAGGCATCGACACCTTTGAAACCGCCGCGACGATCGCCACCGGCAGACCGGGTATCTTCCATGGTATGAAATCCTACTTCTGTCAGGATCAGTACGGGCAGATCGCTCCTGTATACTCCATCTCTGCCGGACTGGATTATCCCGGTATCGGTCCTGAGCACGCTTATCTGCACGACACGGGACGCGCAGAATATGTTCCCGTCACTGATGAAGAAGCCGTATGCGCTTTTGAATACCTGGCAAAAACAGAAGGAATTATCCCCGCCATCGAATCTGCTCATGCGGTGGCACATGCCATAAAGCTTGCCCCCGGAATGAGCCGGGACCAGATCATCGTCATCACCATATCCGGCCGGGGAGATAAAGACTGCGCCGCCATCGCGCGCTACAGAGGGGAGGATATCCATGAGTAATATCAGAAAAGCATTTGAAAAAGGGAAAGCATTTATTCCTTTCATTACCTGCGGAGACCCGGATCTTGAAACCACCGGCGCCGCTGTACGGGCCGCTGTGGAAAATGGCGCCGACCTGATCGAACTGGGCATCCCTTTTTCCGATCCCACTGCCGAAGGCCCCGTCATCCAGGGCGCTAATCTGCGCACGCTGAACGGCGGTATCACAACCGACAAAATATTCGATTTCGTCCGGGAACTCCGTCAGGATGTAAAAATACCGATGGTTTTCATGACCTATGCCAACGTGGTCTTCTCCTATGACGCGGAACGTTTTATTTCCACCTGTAAGGAAATCGGCATTGACGGGCTGATCCTGCCCGATCTGCCCTATGAAGAAAAAGACGAATTTCTGCCCTTGTGTCATACTTATGGTATAGACCTGATCTCACTCATCGCGCCTACCTCCGAGAACCGCATCACCATGATCGCAAAAGAAGCGGAAGGATTCCTGTATATCGTCTCTTCTCTGGGCGTTACAGGCATGAGAAATGAGATAAAGACCGACCTTGCGTCCATCGTAAATGTGGTCCGCCAGAATACCGATATCCCCTGCGCCATTGGTTTTGGCATTTCTACTCCGGAACAGGCAAAGAAAATGGCCGCCCTCTCTGACGGTGTCATCGTCGGCTCCGCAATCATAAAGCTATTGGAAAAATATGGGAAAGACGCGCCCGATCATATAGGCGCGTATGTAAAAGCCATGAAAGACTCTCTAAAGTCAAAACCCCTATGATTCAAGGAATCTTTGCGTGACATTTTGTCCGGAATATGCCATAGTAAAAGTACCAAAGCCCGTCCGTGGAGGTGCTCATATGGCAAACGTAGGGAAGAATATTCGGATTCTGAGAACCAGGAAAAAGATGACACAGGATGCGCTGGCAGAAAAGCTTTTTGTCAGCCATCAGACTGTGTCTAATTATGAGCCCGGGAAAACCCGCCCTGATATAGATACCCTGGTAAAAATTGCAGACATCATGGAAGTGGATGTAAACGTCCTGATCCATGGCATGCCATCGCAGGAAAACACCCGGAATGCCAGAATTCGAAGTACCGCACTTCAAAATAGTTTCCGCCTCCAAGATTCTTAAGACGATCATCATCTAATGCGAACCCTTTCTTCATATATTCTTTCAAAATGGAAGTCGCCCATATTCTAAACTGTGTTCCTCTAAGAGATTTTACCCGATAACCAACAGAAATAATTACATCTAAATTATAAAAATCCACATGATAAGTCTTGCCATCAGAAGCAGTGTGGGCAAATTTTGCCCACACTGCTTCTTTTACCAATTCTCCCTCTTTAAAAATATTTCTTATATGTTTTCCAATTACACTTTTATCCCGTTGAAATAATTCAGCCATCTGAGCTATAGAAAGCCAAACCGTATCATGGTCAAATGTTACTTCTATTTTTGTGACTCCATCTTCTGTAGTATACATAAGTATGTTTGATTGTTGCATAATCTTTCCTTCCATCCTAAAGCAAAATATATTTTTAGCATGTCATTAATCATGGGTATTGCCCTCTGGATCACAAAACCGCGCAAATCCGGTTCCCGGAATCACACCGCCGACATTTCCTGAATCAGACGGCGGATAGTATCCACACTGTCCTCCAGTTCCTCTGCTATGGTCTCCGGATCTTTTCCTTTTTGGAGTTTTCTGGAAATTAATTCTTTTAATTTACCATCTGCACCTTCTTCTATTCCCTTTTCCTTCCCGTCTTCAAAAATCTCTTCTAATGCCTTACACATATCTGTTTCCCCCTCTCTTTCAAAAATATTGTTTTCTGCCAGCCATTTTTCAGAGTTCAAAAATACCCCCAGCGCTCGGTAACTGTCTACATTCATATGTTGAAAATATGATTTATTCTCTTCCACATATTCTAAAATCTTTTCCTTCTTTTCTCTGTATTTTATCATATTTAATACATATTGTAAATCAGTTTGAAACACAGCTGTGTCTTCCAATCGCTCCACATCCACAAGATTAATAGCATAATTGGGTATGTACTTTCGTATTTTCGCATCACTGCCGTCGATTTCTTTTGGAAAAATCATTTCATATAAATCCCTGCTCCCATCCCAAGGAATAGAACCATAATAAAACACCAAAGTGATCACAGGATATAACCGGTCTGTCTTTCGAAAATGTGAGAGAAATTCTTCTGACGCTATATTTTGTTTGTTTTTCTCCTCGTCTTTCCATGCTTCTTCTATCTGTTCTGCATAAGACAGTCCGTCATAAATCATAGTCCTCACCGGCATCGCATAATGAATACGTTCCTGATTTTCTATCGCCAGAATCGTAAATTCCGCCTTGTTATTCCATCGCATTGCCACATCCCGGTAACGTCGTATTCCTCGTCCTTTCTTTTGTTTTCTACCCAACTTATCTGGTATAAATAAGTCCGTCTCCCGATCCAGCTTTTCCAGCTGATCCGGCAACACAATCTGTTGTCCCTGAAACAAACAGCCATTCATCAAATCCGCAAATCGTCCTTTTTGAGAAAGCCATTTGTTTACAATTACATTGTTTTTGCTCATGTAAACCCCCTATAAAATTTTCTGTCAATGGAAAACACAAGAAGCAGAACACTCCCTGTCAGATTGATATGTTGAACTTATCACAATCCAGATAAACATTCAAGGCCTGTTTCAAAGCTTTTATATAGAATTTTACGTGACCTTGCACACCGAATATGGTATAATGAGCGCAGCGTGCGAATTATACCATCGCGCATGCCGGTTTCTGCGCTCGCCGCAGAAAGCCGGGCGCATCCGCCGGAGGCATCATGTCTGCGAAGCAGACATGATACAGTAAAAACAAAAATCCAGGAAGGTGCAGTATGTCGATCGTTGGAAAAAATATACAGATTCTCAGAACGAAAAAAAGAATATCTCAGAATGATCTGGCAGAGAAAATATCGGTCAGTTTTCAGGATATTTCAGACTATGAATCCGGTAAATCCGAACCCGGCATTGACACGCTGGTAAAGATTGCAGATATTCTGGAGACAGATGTGAATACTTTGATCTATGGAATACCAGACGAAACCAGTATCAGAACCAAACGCAGACAGATACTGCTTCTTCTGATCGTCCTTCTCTTCCTGGGCGTCATCCTGTCCCGGCTTTCTTATGGCTTCCGGATTTCAAGAGGGACACGGCTGAATGCCGCACCTTTACTGTTTTTACATCCCCTGATTTTACCCTGTTATTTTACTCTGACCGGATGGACTGTCATGCAGGCAGCCGGATACTTTCTTCATGCCCGGCCTCTTTCCGGCAGATTCTGCAGGATCGTACATATTTTACTTTGCAATTTGATGGGGATCTACTGCATCCTCGTTCTTCTGGCAGATATCATCCTGCTTGGATTCTATACTCCCTGGGTCAACGCCGCGGCGGGAATTTTCGCGGCTGCCGTACTGCCGAATATACCACTTATATTTTTCATCCTGGGTATCGCGCTCTGGATTACGAAGTCTTCTTTTCGCTCTTCTCCTCTTCCTTGATTTCCCAGTGGATCAGAAACGTCAGTGCTGCCCGCAGTGCGATGATGCCTGCTACCGTGCCGATCTCTCTCCAATCGCGTACTACCACCGTACGCAGGATCTCGCTTCCCAGCTTGAACTCCAGACCCATGGCAAGCCCCTTGGCCAAAGTCAGCTTCGTATCCGGCGACCGCCTCAGATACAGATAAAATCCCCTGATGCCGGAAAAAATAATGATCCCCACGCCGATAAATTCAAATATCAGAATCGCTGCTTCTACAATGCCATCCAGCACCAGTTCCATCAAACTCAGTATATCCATCCCTTTTTTCCCCCGTATTCTTATTCTGTCCCGCAGTGCACGCTCGCACCGGCTGTTGTTCTACTCCGCAGTGCACGCTCGCCTCCGCTCCGCTTCGGCTCGCTCACGGGCTTCGCCCTATAGAATCCGTCAAAAACAGCTTCTTTCATGCAAGCATGAAGAATCTGTTTTTACCGTCTTCTGCACTGCTCATTGCCACCCTGAACATCATACCACTTACCGCTGGTGTAGTGCAAGAGGGTGGGGACGGCGGAGATGATCCAGCCGGCGCAGACGCCCCACCAGAGTGCGGGAACGCCCAGTACGGGGGCGAAAAAAAAGGTAAACGCCACCCGGATACCCAGGCTGCTCAGGGTCATACCCACGTACCACTTCATATCCCCGGTCCCCTTGAACACATCTTTCACAACCATATAAACGGCAAAGATAATCAGGAACGGCCCTGTGGCGCGCAGGTATTCCGCTCCTACTGCCACCACGGCTGCGCCGCCATCTTCTTCCACAAACCATCCGACGATCTGTTCCGGCATCAGTTCCAGGAACAATACCAGAAACGCAGTGAGCAGTCCGGTTACCCAGACGGACACCCGCACTCCGGCCCGTATGCGGTCCGGTTTTTTTGCGCCCACATTCTGTCCCGTATAATTAGCCAGAGCGCTTCCCCAGTTGATTGGAATCAGAGAGACCAGACTGATCGCTTTATTGGCCGCCGTACAGCCCGCCATTACCACTGCTCCAAAGCTGTTCGTCGCCGCCTGGACACACACATTTCCCACGGATACCACCGATTGCTGCAGAGCCGCGGGCAGGGCGATTTTCATCATCTTCCAGAATTCCGCCCGGTCAAACAGGCGTTCCGCATGCGCCATATCAACCTTTCGCATTCTCCATTCCAGAACCATCCAGGACAGAACGGTACAGACCGCCTGGGACAGAGTAGACGCCAGGGCTCCGCCCCGCACACCCATGGAACAATTTACGATAAAAAAAAGATCTCCCGCCACATTAAGGAAGAACGCGAGAATAAGAAAATACAGCGGCGTCCTGGAATCTCCCACCGCAATATATACGGCATTCAGCGCGTTATAGAGAAAAATAACCACGCTCCCCCAGAAATATACCGTCAGGTAAGCGATACTGTCTGCCATCACCTCTTCCGGCGTCAGCACAAGGCGAAGAATATCTTCGGCGAATACCTGGGTCAGCAGGGTGACGACCGCTCCGGCCGCCGCGGAGAAGAGACAGATCGTCGTCATACAGACCCTTATTTTCTCTCTTTTGCCTGCTCCAAAATATTGGGAAATCACCACGGATGCCCCCAGCGATAGTCCGGACGCCAGCTGGATGACCACAGCAGTGATCGTTCCCGCCGAGCCCACAGCCGCCAGCGCATTTGGTCCCAGATAATTTCCCACGATCAGGCTGTCCACCAGATTGTAAAGCTGCTGGAACAGATTGGACAGGATCACCGGCACCGCAAACAGCAAAAGCACCCTGGCCGGACTGCCCTCTGTCATATCCAGCGTTCCCGCCTGCTTCCGTTCCATGTCATCCCCTCTTTTCCTCTTCCCACTCTCCTGTTATTATCCTATGATACCGGACGCAAAAGGTATCCCCTATGCATCTGCTTCTTTCAAATGTTTTACATAGAGATTCCGGATTCCTTCATATTCTCCAAGTCCTCTCAGAACGCAGGAAACCTGAAATCCCTCTGCCTCGAACCGGCTTCTCCAGGAATCCTCGTCATCGCTGGACATGTCGTTGATGGCGTGATCCCCGGCAACCACCATGAAAGGCGCCAGCCTCACCTTTTTCGCTCCATATGCATGCACCAGCTTCATCAATGTCTCCAGAGACGGATATGCTTCTACCGTACCCAGAAACACATTGGAATATCCCATATCCTTGAAACGATAATCCAGCGCCGCATAAATCGAATTCGCATAGTGGGTCGTACCGTGTCCCATGAAGATCAGGGCTTCTTCTTCTGAAAGGTCCTGATATTCCTCCATCAAAGCACGAACCACTTCTTCGGAATCTTCTTCGCTGGTCAGCAGAGGATTTCCAAACGCGATCCGGTCAAAACGCCCCTGAAAAGCCAGCATATCCTGGATCATCAGGTCATTTTCCACTCCGTTGATCACATGCGTGGGCTGTACCAACACTTCCGTGATCCCGTCTTCCAGCATCCTCTGCGCCGCTTCCGTCACCGTATCAATATGCACGCCGTCCCTTTTCTGAATCTTCCGGATAATCATGCCGCTGGTCCACGCGCGATACAATGCGCAGTCCGGAAATGCGCGCCGGATATCATCTTCGATAACGTCAATCGTCTTCTCTCTGGTCTCATTGACACTGGTGCCGAAGCTGACCACCAGTATGCCTTTCTTTTCTTCTTTATTCATATCCCGTATTCCTCCTGTATATATGGGTCTTTCTGTCCGGGCGATATAATCTTCCAGTGTCTTCAGATTTCTCGGAAAAGGCAGGTCCGCTTTCAGGATTCCTTTCCTGCACAGACTGTCAAATAATTTCAGTGCTGCCGGCTGTTCCAGGTTCGTCATCTCAAGCGCGGTCCGGTTGGCAAATACCTCTTCCGGACTTCCTGAAACAAGCACTCTCCCTTCGTGAAATAAAAAAACATCATCTGCCCAGCCATAGGCAAAATCCACATCATGAGTAGATACCACCACGGTAATCCCTTCCTCAGCCAGCCGGTCCACGATCCGGCGCACCATCCCTGCATGTTTCGGATCCAGCGCCGCCGCCGGCTCATCGAAGAAGATGACCTCCGGACGCATTACCAGAATATCCGCGATGGATACCTGCTTTTTCTGTCCTCCGCTCAGGGCATGAACCGGTCTGTTCCGGAAAGGCGTGATTTCCAGTTCACGGATCACCCGTTCCACTTCCTGCGCCGCTTCTTCATCCGGCACGCCAAGATTCAGGATCCCGAAAGAAATCTCCTGATAAACGCTGGCCGAAAAAAGCTGATTTTCCGGATCCTGGAACACGATGCCTACCTTGCGTCTCAGTTCCAACAATCCTTTCTTATCATAGGATACCGGATTTCCGTCATAATATAAAGTCCCTTTCTGCGGTTTATGAATTCCGTTGCAGCACAGGAAAAACGTGGACTTCCCTGCTCCGTTGGCTCCCATCAGCGCAATCCTGCGCCCCTTCCTCAGCTCCAGGGACAAGCCCCGGAGCGCGTGGGCCTCTTCTCCATCATAAGAAAACCACAGATCCTCTGCCTTTATAATCACATCACCCATCCTGTCAACCTCCCTGCCAGCAAAATCAAAAGTATAAATTCAAATACGGCAATCGCTGCGATCTCACGCGCTTTTGGCGGATAATCTTCCTTCAGTACCCGGATCGTTCCATCATAACATCTGGCTTCCATAGCGTCATACAGCGCATTGGACTTCTTAAGCGCCCTCAAAAGTAGCGCGGACGCCATCTGTCCGAAAGAATGGCATGCCGTCCGGAAATCTTTGTTGCCCAGCCGCGCGTTCTGCGCCGTTGTCATGGCAGAAGCAATATCCAGAAGGACAAAGATAAACCGATAGATCAGAAGCATCAGTTCAATGATCAGCCTGGGACAGCGGCAGTATCCAAGAACGGTCAGGATATCTGTCATCGGAGTGGAAAGACTCAGGAAATACAGGCAGGAGACTCCGGCCAGCGCCGTAACGATCAGCCTCGCCGTCCGCAGAGCTCCGGCGGCGCTTCCTGTTATATACCATCCTCCCAAAGGCACGGCAAAAAGATCTAACGGAACTCTCGACACATTGATCATAATCGCCAATGTACTAAGTATAAGAAATCCCAGAGGCCACATAAGCATCTTCCTATAACGCGAGAAAGGGAGCCCTCCCTTTCTTACGGTCAGGACCCCCATCACAGCCAGAACTGCCGCAGAAATCACAAAGGATTGCCCCGCGATACAGATCAGCAGCGTAATGACTGCCAGTGCAAATTTTTCCGAAGCATTGACATAACGCAGCCTGCTGGTATAACAGAATTTATCAATTGCTATCATGTCCGTCTGCTTCCTTTTTCATCCATTTCTTCCGTTCCACAAGCCGTCCCATGCAGAATGCGATGATACCGACTCCGATTCCTGTCTGGATGCAGAAAAAAAGACTCTCTACTTCTCCCGGAAGTTCGCCGCCGATCACAGTTTCCAGCACAGGCGTGAACCAGGGCTCATATTCGTCTCCTGTAATCTCTTCCACCATCACAGACCCCGCGTCATCGGATCCGCCGAATTCCGCTCCCCTTAAGGCAAACAGGGGCACTGCCGCGATCAGCACTGCGGCAAGGATCAATATCAACACCATCTTTGTATTTTTAGTCATTCTACTTTTCCTCCCCGATAAAACGAAGTTCTTTCAATTCCGGGCTCGCATAAGATTCCAGACCGATCATGACCGCCACCGTGATCAGCCCTTCGATCACTGCCAGCGGGATCTGCGTCGGAGCGAATACCCCCAGGAATTTTATCAGGGACGCCCCCACTCCGCCTGCCTCGGAAGGATAGCAGATGGCAAGCTGAAAACTGGTCACGCAATATGTAAAAAGATCACCCAGCGCCGCCGCCAGGAAAATGCTGACTCTCCGGTTCACACGGCATTTTTTTAACAGCCGGAAGACACCATAGGAAACAAACGGGCCGGCAATCGCCATGGAAAATGTATTGGCTCCAAGAGTGGTCAGTCCTCCATGAGCGAGGAGCACTGCCTGAAACACCAGCACGATGATTCCCAGAATAGAAACCGCCGATGGTCCGAATAAAAGGGCCCCCAGCCCGGTGCCCGTCATATGTGAACAGCTTCCTGTTGCCGACGGAATCTTCAGAGAAGAGATCACAAAAATAAACGCGCCCGACATGGCAAGCAGGATCATGGTCTTCCGATGCTCGTTTATGGTTCTGCGTATGGAAAAGAATCCCGCCGCCAGAAACGGAACGCAGAGGATTCCCCAAATCACACAATACTGTACCGGCAGATAGCCTTCCATAATATGCATGGCATTGGCCGCCGGAGCGATCCCAAAGCTAAGAGCAAACACAGCCGCCAGAGCCACTGTTCTTTTTTCTGTCTTTTTCATTCTGTCTTAATATCCTCCGTTCATTCGCAACTGATAGCATTTTATCATTAATTCCTGTAAAAGTCCATGCGTGAGGTATAATATATCGTTATATCTCGTTCCGACTCTGTAAAAAATGGCCTTCTGGCAGAATTTATTGACAAATTCATTTTTTCTTTCTATAATCATCTATGACCGGAATGCTTAGACATCTTAGGATTTTTATATGAGTTTTGAGGAGGAAATGAAAAATGGCAAGACCAAAAAAAGCCACTACGGCTGCTGCAGCCGCACCGGCAAAGGCCGCTGAGACAAAAGCTGCCGCCACGACCGAGAAAAAGGCAGCTCCGAGAAAGACTTGCAAGACTTCTGTATGCGTAGAGATGAACGGCTTAAGCGTTGCTGTTGCCGATATCCAGAACGCAGTGAAGAAAGCGGTAAAAGACCAGGGGCTGGAAGCTTCCGAACTGAAAATCTACGTAAACGCGCAGGAACAGGCTGCTTACTATACCGTAGACGGAGAAGGCGGACAGACCTATAAAGTAGATCTGAAAACCTTATAATTCACATAAAGCTGATCTCAGAGAATGAGCCGTTGCCGCAGCAGGACAATGGCTCATTTTTTTAAAAAATAACTCTTTCGATATTCCATGGGCGTACATCCCATCTTTCTGCGGAAGATTCTGGAATAATAACCCGGATTTCCAAACCCTACCATACCTGAGATCTGAGTCACATCCATCTGGGTCTGGCGGAGCAGTTCCAGACTCTTCTCAATACGGTAATTCAGCAGATACTCAAACATTGTCTCATTCATACAGCGTTTGAACATACGGCAGCACTCGCTTCTGCACAGATGGATCTGATCCGCCAGATCTTCCAGTGTGATTTTATCCGTATAATGTTTCTGGATATATTCCATGATCGTCCGGATCCGTTCCATATCCCGTCCGCGTTCTTTTCCTTCTTCTCCGCCGATTTCCACATGTTCAAAAATACTTCTCCATATCTCCAAAAGTTCAATCTGCATCTGCAGTTCCATGGAGGCAGGGCGTTCCTTATCCAGAATCCGGATCTTCTCGATCCGTTCCAGAATCTGATTCTGCCAGTCTTTTTCCGGTTCCAGCAAAATGGATGCCAGCGCAGGATCTTTTAAAACAGGATTCATATATTTCTCCTGAATAATGCTGGAAGAATAACCATACAGAAAACGGGGATGCACCGTAACGGACAGATAACTGCAGTCTCCTCCCCCGATCCCCCGTCCGCTGTGCAGCATATTAGAGTTGCAGAAAAGTCCCTGTCCCTTTTTCAGATGATAGAGATTGTCATTGACCTGATAGGCAATTTCCCCGTCCATCACCAGGGTCAGTTCCACTTCCGGATGCCAGTGCCACAGAAAAGATCCCGTCTCAAAATAAGACAATCTTTCATAGCTGACCAGCAGCGGAAATCCATAATTTCCGTGAGGCTTCAGCTCTTTTTTCTCCTGATTGATCTGTAATTGCATAAAATCTCAATATCCTTCCATTTTATAAGAATATTCTTATTGATTTCTTTATCCTTTCTCATTATATTGAAATCAGAAACTGATTGTCAACCACACAAAGGGGGAAAACATTATGGCAGTATCTGTTCAGGAACTGAAAGACAAATTCAAAGAATTATTTGGCGGAGAAGGCGATATCCATGCCTACTTCGCGCCGGGACGCGTAAACCTGATCGGCGAACATACGGATTACAACGGCGGACACGTTTTTCCGTGCGCATTGACCATCGGCACCTACGGGATCATCCGTCCCCGTGCAGACCGAAAACTTCGTTTCTATTCTGTTAACTTTTCCGGACTGGGAATTATTGAGACTTCCCTGGACGAACTGGTTCCGGAGGAGGCCGCGGACTGGACCAACTATCCGAAGGGGGTTATGTGGACATTTGAAAAAAGAGGATATCACCTTCCGACAGGCGCCGATATCCTGATCTATGGAGATATCCCGGCTGGAAGCGGTCTCTCTTCTTCCGCATCTCTGGAAGTCCTGACCGGCCTGATGCTGCGCGATACATTCGGCTTTGACATCTCTATGGTGGATCTGGCTCTGATCGGACAGTATTCGGAAAACAATTTCAACGGTATGAACTGCGGCATCATGGATCAGTTTGCCTCCGCCATGGGAAAAAAAGACTGCGCAATCTTTCTGGACACCGCTACTCTGGAATATGAATACGCTCCCATAAAACTTCCGGATGCCAAAATCGTTATCACCAACAGCAAAGTCAAACACAGCCTGGTTTCTTCTGCCTACAACGACCGCAGACGGGAATGCGAGACGGCTCTGAAAGAGCTGCAGGCAGTTGTGGACATCAAAACACTGGGCGATCTGACGGAAGAACAGTTTGAAGCGCATAAAGACGCGATCCAGGATCCGGTCTGCCGGAAGCGCGCAAAACACGCCGTCTACGAAAATCAGCGGACGATCCGCGCCGTAGACGCGCTGAAAGCGAACGACATCGAGACATTTGGCCGTCTTATGAACGAGACCCATATATCACTCCGGGACGACTTTGAAGTATCCTGCGCAGAGACAGATCTGCTGGCAGAGCTGGCCTGGCAGGTTCCCGGCGTGCTTGGCTCCCGGATTACCGGAGGCGGTTTCGGCGGATGTACCGTCAGCATCGTGAAGAACGAATCTGTGGATCTCTTTATCCAGTCTCTGGACAGACCTTATGAAGAGAGGACCGGACACAAAGCAGAGTTTTATGTAGTAGATGTAGGCGACGGCGCACACGCGCTGGATTAAAGAAAGGGGGCGCCATCCATGTTGTCAGAGCAGATTGCCGCTCTGGTACAGTACGGAATCTCTTCCGGCCTGCTGCCAGAATGCGAAAAAATATATACCACCAACCTTCTTCTGGATCTGTTCGGAGAAGACGAGTATACAGAACCGGAGACGGTTCCGGAAGAGTCCTTGGAAAATATCCTGAAACACCTCCTGGACGAAGCCTGCCGCCGGGGCATTATCGAAGACAGCATTACTTACCGGGATCTTTTCGACACTAAGATCATGAACTGTCTGACCCCGAGGCCTTCCCAGGTGCAGCAGACTTTCTGGCAGAAATATCAGGAATCTCCGAAGGCAGCCACAGACTATTTCTATAAGCTCAGCCAGGACAGCGATTATATCCGCCGCTACCGGGTATGCAAGGACCAGAAATGGAAAGTCGATTCTGAATATGGTGAAATAGACATTACCATCAATCTGTCCAAGCCGGAGAAGGATCCCAAGGCGATTGCCGCTGCCAGAAACAGCAAGACTGCCGCTTATCCCAAATGCCAGCTCTGTATGGAGAATGAAGGGTACGCCGGAAGAGTGAACCATCCCGCCAGAGAAAACCACCGGATCATTCCAATCACCATTAACGGCAGCCGCTGGGGTTTCCAGTATTCGCCCTATGTATATTACAATGAGCACTGCATCGTGCTGAACGGAGAACACGTGCCGATGAAGATCGACCGTGCGGCATTCATGAAACTGTTCGACTTTGTACGTCAGTTCCCGCATTATTTTCTGGGTTCCAACGCAGATCTTCCCATCGTGGGCGGATCGATCCTGAGCCATGACCATTTCCAGGGCGGCAACTATACCTTTGCCATGGCAAAGGCTCCCATTGAGATTCCGGTAACCATTCCCGGATATGAAGACGTGGAATCCGGCATCTTAAAATGGCCTCTGTCTGTCCTCCGAATCCGTCACAAGGATCCGGAACGCCTGATCGATCTGGCAAATCATGTTCTTCAGGAATGGAGAAACTATACCGATGCCGACGCATTTATTTTCGCTGAAACAGACGGCGAACCGCACAACACGATCACGCCGATCGCCCGCAGAAAAGGAGACATGTACGAGCTGGACCTGACGCTTCGGAATAACATTACCACCGAGGAACATCCTCTGGGCGTCTTCCACCCCCATGCGGAGCTCCACCACATCAAAAAGGAAAACATCGGCCTGATCGAAGTCATGGGACTGGCTGTGCTTCCTTCCCGTCTCAAGGCCGAAATGGCAGAACTGAAAAAATTCATTCTGGCCGGAAAGGATCCTGCCTCCGATGAAACTCTGGCTAAGCACGCAGATTGGGTAAAAGCATTCCTTCCCCGTTACAGCTCTGTCACAGAAGAAAACATCGAGCATATCCTGCAGCAGGAGATCGGAAAAGTATTTGTGAAGGTGCTGGAAGACGCCGGCGTCTACAAATGCACCAAAGAAGGACGTGATGCCTTCCTGAAATTTGTAAAGACTCTCTGATATTTTGCCTTGCAAAAAGGCAGGAAATCCGCTAAGATAAAAGAAAGAGCTGCACGACTGGCGGAAAGCAGGATATCCTGTGGTAGGGAAACCTACAGGGAGTGCAGATCATCAAGAAAGCCGACCGCCTGGGCGCATGCAGAATCTGCCTGCGTTCAGGCGGTTTTTCTGTGATTTACAATAAACAGTTCGGGAGCCCTCCTGAACTGTCACGATTTTCATCTTAAGGAGGAAGCTATGAGCTATTTATCCCTGGAACAGGAACTGAAAAACAATGCCTATCCCGGTCGGGGCATCGTCATCGGACGGACGCCTGACGGCGCCCATGCAGTCACCGCCTATTTTATCATGGGCCGCAGTCAGAACAGCCGCAACCGTATCTTTGCAGAAGAAGGAGACGGCATCCGTACGCAGGCATTCGACCCCTCCAAACTGGAAGATCCCAGCCTGATCATCTACGCACCGGTCCGCGTTCTTGGAAATGATACCATCGTGACCAACGGCGACCAGACCGACACGGTCTATGAGGGACTGAGCAGCCGCCTGACTTTCGAGCAGAGTCTGCGTTCCCGTGAATTTGAACCGGACGCTCCCAACTACACCCCCAGAATTTCCGGCCTCCTTCATGTGGCGGACGGACAGTTTCATTACGCCATGTCTATTCTGAAAAGTAATCAGGGCGATCCCTCTTCCTGTCTGCGTTACACCTTTACTTATGAGAATCCGAAAGCAGGGGAAGGGCGTTTTATCCATACCTATATGCACGACGGCGATCCGCTGCCCAGTTTTGAAGGAGAACCCAAGATTGTAGATATTTCCGGCAGCATCGATGAATTTGCCGGGATGCTCTGGAATAGTTTAAATGAAGACAACAAAGTCTCCCTCTTCGTCCGCTATATCCGGATCTCGGACGGAACCTTTACGACCAGAATCATCAATAAAAACCAGTAGGAGGAATGAATCATGAACGAACTGCAGTTAAAATACGGTTGCAACCCCAATCAGAAACCTTCCCGGATCTTCATGGAAGACGGAAGCGACCTTCCGGTGCAGGTACTCTGCGGCAAACCGGGCTATATCAATTTTCTCGACGCATTCAATGGCTGGCAGCTGGTCAGCGAACTGAAAAAGGCCACCGGTCTCCCCGCCGCTACTTCTTTCAAGCATGTGTCCCCGGCAGGCGCGGCAGTAGGCCTCCCTCTGACCGATACGCTGGCGAAGATCTACTGGGTGGCTGATCTGGGCGAACTTTCCCCGCTGGCATGCGCTTACGCGAGAGCAAGAGGCGCGGACCGCATGTCCTCATTTGGAGATTTTATCGCTCTTTCCGATGTCTGCGACGCAGATACCGCGAAGCTGATCAAGCGCGAAGTGTCCGACGGCGTCATTGCCCCCGGATATACAGACGAAGCGCTGGAGATCCTGAAACAGAAGAAAAAGGGAAATTACAATGTGATCCAGATCGATCCGGATTACGTACCGGCTCCTCTGGAGAGAAAACAGGTCTACGGCATCACTTTCGAGCAGGGCCGCAACGAGCTGGACATCAATGATGAATTTCTGTCCAATGTGGTGACCGCCAACAAAGAGATCCCCGCGAATGCCCTGATGGACATGAAGATCGCCCTCATTACGCTGAAATATACCCAGTCCAATTCTGTCTGCTACGTGAAAGACGGACAGGCCATCGGCATCGGCGCCGGACAGCAGTCCCGCGTGCACTGCACCCGTCTGGCCGGAAACAAAGCTGACAACTGGTTCCTGCGCCAGGCTCCCCAGGTGCTGAATCTGCCGTTTCTGGACACTCTGGGCCGCGCGGAACGCGACAACGCCATCGACGTCTATATCGGAGAAGAGTACATGGATGTGCTGGCAGACGGCGCATGGGAAAATATCTTCAAAGAGAAGCCGGAAGTCTTCACCAGAGAGGCAAAACGCGCCTGGCTGGATCAGCTGCAGGATGTGACACTGGGTTCCGATGCGTTCTTCCCGTTCCCGGACAACATTGAACGCGCCCGCAAGAGCGGCGTAAAATATATTGCGCAGCCGGGCGGATCCGTCCGTGACGACCAGGTCATCGCCTGCTGCGACAAATACGGCATGGCTATGGCGTTTACCGGAATCCGGCTGTTCCATCACTAAAAGACATTGAATACTCGCCGCATTATGGCAGGAGCCGCAAAACGAAATGTTTTGCGGCTCCTGCCTGTTTTGTATTCCATCTTAATAATTTTCTGCCTTCACCTCAAAATATGCCTGCGAATGGGCGCATACCGGACATACCTTCGGCGCTTCTTTCCCGATGTGGATATGTCCGCAGTTGCCGCATTTCCAGATGGTATCTCCGTCTTTGGAAAATACCAGGCCGTTCTCCACGTTTTCCAGCAGCTTCAGATATCTTTCTTCATGTTCCTTCTCGATGGCGGCCACTCCTTCAAACAGAGCCGCGATACGGTCAAACCCTTCTTCTCTCGCTTCCTTCGCGAAGGTTGCGTACATGTCCGTCCACTCGTAATTCTCTCCCGCGGCAGCGTCTTTCAGATTTTCTTCCGTAGTTCCGATGCCGTGGATCAGTTTAAACCACAGTTTGGCATGTTCTCTTTCGTTGGCGGCTGTCTCTTCAAACAGATCTGCGATCTGTTCGTATCCTTCTTTCCGCGCCTTGGAAGCGTAATAAGTATACTTGTTCCTGGCTTCGGATTCTCCCGCAAATGCCGCCATCAGGTTTGTCTCTGTCTTAGAGCCTTTCAGTTCCATCTTCGTCTGGTCTCCTTCCATTATGGTCTTCGGATCATATCACCGGATATATCGTCCAGACGGCCGGCGCCGCACATGGCCATGGTATCTCTCAATTCCTCTCCAAGTTTCTCGATGTAACACCGGACACCTTCTGCTCCTCCTCCGTACACTGCCGTGACAAACGGGCGGCAGACCAGCACTGCGTCCGCGCCCAGAGCCAGCGCCTTAAAGACGTCTACTCCGCTGCGGATGCCTCCGTCCACCAGTATCTTCATCCTGCCCTCCGCCGCTTCCGCGATCTCCGCCAGTACTTCCGCCGTGGCAGGACACTGATCCAGCACCCGTCCGCCATGATTGGACACTACGATTGCCGAGGCCCCGGCTTCCAGCGCTTTCAGGGCTCCCTTTACCGTCATAATACCTTTGACGATAAACGGGACTCCTGCCATCTGTGCAATACCGGCAAGCTCCTCCACAGTCTTGCTGCCGGCCGGGGGCGTCATATTCTTCAGGAAAGGAAGCCCGGCGGCATCCACATCCATGGCCGCGGCAAACGCTCCGGAACTTTTCACCAGTTCCATCTTCTGCCGGATCGTATCCAGATTCCAGGGCTTGACTGTAGGTACTCCCAGGCCGCCTGCACGCCGGATTGCTTCTGCGGCCGCTTCCATCACTTTTCCATCCGTACCGTCTCCGGTGAAAGCCGCGATGCCTGCTTCGGCACAGGCTTCCACCAGGACATTATTATATGTAAAATCGTCATATTTATTACTGTAATGCAGATTTACCGCCCCCACCGGACCTGCGAACAAAGGATATCGGAATGTCCTGCCAAACAGTTCCAGGGATGTATCCGGCTCCTGATTTTCATGGAGCGTGTCCATATTCACACGGATCTCCTGCCACTTCTGGTAATTGCGGACCGCCGTATCTCCCGTTCCCTTCGCTCCCGGACCGGGTATCTGATTTTTACACGCGATCCCGTTGCACACAGGACAGGCCTTGCAATATTCCCCCATACATGTTCTTGCTTCCTTCAATACTTCCTGATAATTCATTTTCCTTCCTCCCTCTCGATTGCCTCTGTATTATATTGCCCGTCAGAAGAATCTGACGAGCATCATCGCTATTCCCAGCACTGCCAGGAAAGCTCCCACGATACGGTTCAAAGTCACCGCACTCGCCTTATTGGCAAATCCTGCCGCCCATCTGGCAAACAGGAAAGTAAACAGCACACAGAAAAAAAGCGCCGTAAGATCCGGTATCCCTCCGATCACCATATGGGAAGCAGCTCCGGTAAACGCAGTAAAACTCATGATAAACACACTGGTCCCTACTGCGGTTTTCAGCTCATAATGCATGACGCTGGTCAGGATCAGAAGCATCATCATACCCCCGCCGGCGCCGGTAAAACCGCAGATAAACCCGATCACAGAACCGCAGATCACCGATTCTGCTATCTTTCTTCTCAGACTCTTTTCCCCCATAGCCTCCTTGGTAGTCATCACCGGAAGAATCAGGAATTTGACTCCCAGCAGAAATGTCATGATCACGGAAAAATCTCCCATAGTCTGATCCGGCAGAAGAGAAGCCACATAACTTCCTATCATCGTGAAAGCCAGCACCGCCATCATCATCACCAGACCGTTTCTGATATCCAGGTTTTTATTTCTCCCATATACCCAGGCCGACGCTGCAGACGCCAGCACGTCAGATGCCAGAGCAATCGCCACTGCCTCATAGGCTTCAAACCCCAGGAATGTGATCATCATGGGCGCGATCACCGCTGCCGCGGAGAGCCCCGCCAGCCCCGTGCCGACTCCGGCTCCCAGACCTGCCAGTAAATATACGATCAAAGCTTCCATATTCTGTATACTCCTACTTGCAGACGTCGATCCATCCTTCGGAGCCGGATGCCGTCTCCAGTTCTGAAAGTGTCAGTTCTACCGCGCTGTTGCTGCTTCCGCAGGCCGGATAAACACTCTCAAATCGTCTCAGGGAGACATCCAGATATACTTTTACTCCTTCTTTCACGCCAAAAGGACATACGCCCCCGATCGCATGGCCCACCAGGATCTCTACCTCTTCCGGAGCCAGCATCTTCGCCTTTGTATGGAACTGGGCTTTATATTTACTGTTGTCGATGCGCGCGTCTCCGGCTGCAACGATCAGGACACAATCATCTCCCACTTTAAAAGAAAGGGTTTTTGCGATCCGCGCCGGTTCACAGCCCACTGCCTGAGCTGCCAGATCAACGGTGGCGCTGGATGTGTCAAAAACCAAAATACGATTTTCCAGGCCAAACTGTTTCAGATATTCTTTTGCTTTCTCGAATGCCATTTTCTTTTCCTCTTTTCCATATATCAATTCTTCCCAGGTATCCGTCAGACGGTCCAGGGTAAAGATCGCGTTCGCCGGACTGGTGGACGGCAGCTTCACTGCCGGGATCCCTGTCTCTTTCCGGCAGTATTTCTGGTACAGCTTATATGCCTTGTCGCCATTGGCAAAAATCTTCGCGACGCGGCTGTCGGACAGGATTCTGCCAAGATCTGCAGGTACCACATTTCGGATGCTGCTGTCGCTGGAACCGATGATATCACAGCTCTGCACCACATCCCAGACAGCAATATGGTGCTTCAGCAGCATCTCTTTCTTCTGCTCCACCGTATCCGGCACCGGTTCTCCCGTCAGTCTTGCCATCACTTTCCAGAAACGGTTCTGCGGATGTCCGTAATAGAAGTTCTGCTCTCTGGACTTTACCGAAGGAAACGTTCCCAGGATCAGGATCTCCGAATCCCGGTCATATACCGGATCAAACGTATGCTCCACATGTTTGTATCCGGAACGGTACCCTTCCGGGATCACGTCTTCCGGATCCAGCTTCTGTTTGTTCGGCGATATAATCCCCACAGTCCCGTCTTTCGCGACCGACACAATATAAGAATTAATCTTCAGCTTATGCTCTTCATAAAGTCCCATGCTCTGATACAGATCCTTATACCGCTCCAGCAGCTCAAAACGCAGCTTTACAGCATCCACGGAGATAGACTCCGTGGACACCAGGCTTCCGCGCCTTTTCATATAATAATAAATGGGTTTCTGGATCGCACGGAAACGATCCCCATAACGAATAAATCTCAGATTAAACAGGAAATCCTCGCACCAGTTCAGGGACGTGTCGCAGGCGAGGCCGTGTTCTTCCACCACACTTCTGCGGTACAGCTTATTCCACATGACTCCGTAGTAGTAATCCGACGGATCATCAGCCATCTCCAGCGCAAACTCTTCCCGCCCCATTACATGCGTCGTACGGATATGTTTTTTTTCCGCGTAGTGGGCGCCGTTGACCCGGTAAAAATCCGCGATCACCAGATCACAGTCGTCTTCTTCCGCAGCCTGTACCAGACTGCTGGTGGCATCCGGCGTCAGCCAGTCATCGCTGTCCATGAACTGAAGGTATTTCCCTTCCGCCAGCCGCATGCCCCGATTCCGGGTATCCGATACGCCTGTATTTTCCTTGTCGACAACCCGGATACGGCTGTCTCTCTTTTCATATTCCCGGCAGATCTCCAGGCTTCTGTCCCTGCTTCCGTCATTCAGGACCAGAACTTCCATGTCTGCAAAATCCTGCTCCAGCACACTGTCCAGACAGCGCCTCAGATAGCGGGCGGCGTTGTAAACAGGTATAATCAATGTCACCAGCGGCATCTTGTCAATCACTCCTACGTCTGCTTTTCGGCAATGCCCAATGCTCACATTATAACACCTTTCCATATGATGGGCAAACGGATATTTTTCTGCTATAATAAAACCAAATCACAACCGTAAAAAGGAGGAGGAAATCTCTATGAACATCACGATTCAAAACGAACTGGCATCAGCCGTCTGCCGGACTCACGGCGCGGAACTTCTTTCCTACAAAAATGCCGCAGGGAAAGAATATCTCTGGCAGAAAGACCCGGCTTACTGGCCCAAGACTTCTCCGGTACTGTTTCCCTATGTGGGCGCTGTCCCGGAAAATGTGACGATCCACGGGAAAGCCTACGCGATTCCCCGGCATGGATTCGTCAAAGATATGGAATTCTCTGTCAGCGGACAGGGCGCCGACTATGTCGTTCTGACCGTATCCCCGAATGATTTCACCAGATCCGTATATCCCTATGACTTCCGCTTCTCCGTCACCTTCCGGCTGAACGGTCCGTCCCTGGTAGTCACTTATGGCGTCTCCAACCTGAGTTCTGAAACCATGCCGTTCCTGGTCGGCGGACATCCGGCATTTTTCTGCCCCATGGAAGAAGGCGAACACTTCACGGATTATATGCTCCGCTTTGAGGATGGAGACGTGCCTGACCTGCATCTTAAGTATCCCATGTTCGACAATGACGCCATCCTCTATGAAGGGTTAAAGCACCGGAATGTCCGTCTCATTCACCAGGAAACAGAAAAAGGCATCTCCTTTGATTTCCCGGGATTTGAAAGCGTGGCTTTCTGGACTCCCATCCGCAAGGACGCTCCTTTCCTCTGCATCGAACCCTGGTGCGCAGGCACCATGGATCAGGTAGAAAATACAAATCTTCTGGAAAAAAAATATGTCCAGTTTCTGTCCTCCGGAGAACACCGGGACTATGAATTTTCCTTCCGTCCGTGCTAAAAAATGCGGGGCCCCTAACGGCGGCTCCGCATTTTTAAATTATACCGCAGCTGCTCAGGACGGCACATACTCCTGTTATATGCCCGTTTTCCCGCCGTCCTGAACTGCTGCGTCAGATCGCGTGGATAAAAAGCCCGCTTCGCAGTTTGGGCTCAAACCAGGTGGATTTCGGCGGCATCAGAAGCCCCGCGTCGGACACCTGAAACAGTTCCCGGATAGAGGTAGGATACATAAAGAATGCCGCGCCTCCGGTCCTGTCCGCCTCCTGCTCCAGTTCCTGGAGACAACGGGTTCCTCCCGCAAAATCAATCCGTTTATCAGTTCTGGGATCTCCTATCCCCAGCACCGGCTGTAAAAGCTCTCTCTGCAGATAAGACACATCCAGTTCTCCCACCGGATCATCCCGCATAAACTCCCTCTTCATATTGAGCTTATACCATTTCCCCTTCAGATACATATGGATCTGACCTTTTCTGGGGGGCTTTTCTTCCTGAAGAAGCGGATTCCGATCGAATTTCTCATCCACCTTCTGCAGGAACCCCTCCTCAGAAAGGCCGTTCAGGTCTTTTACCAATCGATTGTAATCCATGATCAGCAGCTCGTCGTCCGGGAAAAGCACGGACAGGAAATAGTTGAAATCTTCTTCTCCCGTATATTCCGGATCTGCTGTTCTGCGGCGAAGCCCTGCTTTTACGGCCGACGCCGCCCGGTGATGTCCGTCCGCGATATAGATACTGTCCAGTTTCCCGAATGCGTCTGTAAATCTGCGGATCCGTTCCTCCTCAGAGATCTTCCACCCGGCGTGCCGGATACCGTCCTCTGAGACAAAGGAAAAATCCGGCTCTTCACTCTTTACTTCTTCCGTAAGCCGGCGGATCTCCTCCTGCGCCCGGTAGGTCAGAAAGATCGGGCCGGTCTGGGCTCTGCATGCCTCCACATGGCGGATACGGTCCAGCTCCTTCTCTTCCCGGGTATTTTCATGCTTTTTGATTACCTGATTCTGGTAATCATCCACAGAAGCACAAGCTACCAGCCCGGTCTGGCTCCTCCCGTCCATGGTCAGCTCATACAGATAATAAACCGGTATTTCCTCTTTTACGAAATACCCGTCTTCTACCATCTTCCAGAATCTTTTGCTGCCCGCTTCATAAACTTCCGGAGCATACATATCCTGTTCAGGAGGAAACATCGTCTCTGGACGGTCAATGTTCAGGAACGACAGTGGTTTGCCCAGCACTGCCTCCCTTGCGTCTTCACGGTGATATACATCGTAAGGGAGCGCCGCAATCTCCGGTTCCATTCCTTTTGCGGGATGGATACAGCAAAACGGCCTGATCACGGCCATTACCGTATCACCCGCACTTTCAGCACGCCGTCGATCCTGCGGATCTTTTCGATCGCCCGGTCGTCCGCCGTGTTTTCCAGATCCATCATGGCATATCCGTATTCACCCCTGGTCACATTGCTCATGCGGCCGATGTTGATGCCCAGTTCCCCGAATGCCGCGGTAAACTGTGTCAGCATGTTGTGAATGTTTCTGTGAATAATCGTCACGCGCATGGCTGTCTGGCAGACGCCCATGTCGCAGTTCGGATAATTGACGGAATTATGTATATTCCCGTTTTCCAGATAATCCCGGATTTCATCCACTGCCATCGCAGCGCAGTTATCCTCGGACTCTTTCGTGGACGCGCCCAGATGGGGTACCACGATGGCTTTTCTCTGATTCACGATCTCCGGAATGGGGAAATCCGATACATAATGACGGATGCGGTTGGTACGGAGCGCTTCTACCATGGCCTTCTGATCCACCAGGGGACCGCGGGCAAAGTTCAGAACCACCGCGTCAGGTTTCATCTGGGCGATTGCCTCCGATCCGATCATGCCTCTGGTCTCGTCCGTCAGCGGTACATGAATCGTAATATAATCACACTCTTTATAAATATCGTTTACATCCATGATATGTTTCACGTCGCGGGACAGCTTCCACGCCGCGTTTACAGAAATATACGGATCGTATCCATATACCTCCATTCCCAGCGCCGAAGCTGCGTTTGCCACCAGGATACCGATGGCTCCCAGGCCGATCACGCCCAGCTTCTTGCCTTTGATCTCATTGCCGGCAAACTGTTTCTTCTGCTTTTCAGCCAGCTGCTCCAGATCTTCGTTCTGGCGCTCGGACTGTACCCAGCGAATTCCTCCGATAATATCGCGGGAAGCCAGCAGAAGCCCTGCCAGCACCAGTTCTTTCACTCCATTGGCATTTGCTCCCGGTGTATTGAAGACCGCGATCCCCTTCTCAGAACATTTTTCCAGCGGAATGTTGTTTACTCCGGCTCCTGCTCTGCCGATCACGCAGAGTTTCTCCGGCAGTTCCATATCGTGCATCACCGCGCTGCGGACCAATACGGCGTCCGCATCCGCCATATTGTCTGTCTGCGCATAGTTTCCGTCAAATTTTTTCAATCCGACCTCCGCGATCGGATTCAGGCAATGATATTGAAACATAATCAGCTATTCTCCTCTTCAAATTTCTTCATAAACGCCACCAGCGCCTCCACGCCTTCTTTCGGCATCGCATTGTAGATGCTGGCTCTCATGCCTCCCACGGTGCGGTGTCCTTTCAGGTTCACCAGCCCTTCCGCTTCTGCCGCTTTTACAAATTTCGCATCCATCTCTTTATCCCCGGTCACAAACGGCACATTCATCAGAGAACGGTCCTCCTTGCGCACGGTTCCTTTGAACAGCCTGCTGCTGTCCAGGAAATCATAGAGAATCTTTGCTTTTTCCTCATTGCGGCGCTTCATTTCTTCCAGCCCGCCCATTTTTTTGAGCCATTTAAATACTTTTCCGCACACATAAATGCAGAAGCAGTTCGGCGTATTGTACAGCGAATTGGCATCCGCATGCGTCTTATATTTCATCATGGTCGGCGTACCCGGAAGCACGTCGTCCGTGATCAGATCTTCTCTGACAATGGCGATCACCATGCCGGCAGGTCCGATGTTTTTCTGAACGCCGCCGTAAAGGATCGCGTATTTTGACACGTCCACCGGCTCGGACAGGAAACAGGACGACACATCCGCCACCAGATCTTTCCCTTTGGTATTCGGAAGCGTCTTGAATTTGGTTCCATAGATCGTATTGTTTTCGCAGATATATACATAATCCGCGTCCTCACTGATGGGCAGATCGGAGCAGTCCGGAATATAGGAAAACGTCTGGTCCTCACTGGTGGCAATCTTGTTGGCCGTACCATATTTCTGCGCTTCCTGCCAGGCTTTCTTTGCCCACTGTCCCGTCACGATATAATCCGCCACACGGTTCTTCATCAGATTCATGGGAATCATGGCAAACTGCAGGCTTGCGCCTCCCTGCAGGAAAAGGACTTTATAATTGTCCGGAATCCCCATCAGGTCTCTCAGATCTTTCTCCGCGCTCTCGATAATCTCCTCAAAGGCGGCGGATCGATGACTCATTTCCATCACGGACATACCCGTCCCATTATAGTCCATCATCTCTGCAGCTACTTCTCTCAATACTTCTTCCGGTAATACCGCCGGACCGGCTGAAAAATTATATACCCTGCTCATTTTAGTCCTCCTTTGAGGGATTTATGTACACAACCATCATTCTACTGCTTTGATATTTTTTTGTCAATAGTTCCCGATATTCGAAAACGCCGTACAGATAGCTTCTGTACGGCGTCTTAAATCAGATTATTCAGCCCTTTCCATCCAGATCATCCTGATCAAATGCGTTTTCAATGGGAGCGCCGGCCGGAACCATCGGGAATACTTTATCGTCGCTGTCAATCTGGCAGTCCAGCACCACCGGACCGCCGCACTCCATGGCCTCTTTCAAAGCCGGAGCCAGCTCTTCCTTCGATGTCACCCGGATGCCCCTGCATCCAAGAGCTTCCGCAACTTTCACGAAATCCACCTTATCGTTCAGGGTAGTCGCGGAATAATGCTCATCATAGAACAGTGTCTGCCACTGACGCACCATCCCCAGCACATGGTTATTCAGAATCACTTCAATCACCGGGATATTATAACGTGACGCCGTAGCAAGTTCATTCATATTCATACGGAAACATCCGTCGCCGGCGATGTTGATAACTGTCTTCTCCGGCTTCGCCAGTTTCGCCCCTATGGCGGCGCCCAGACCGTATCCCATAGTCCCCAGGCCGCCTGAAGTCAGAAGCGTTCTCGGCTTGCTGAACTTATAATACTGGGCCGTCCACATCTGATGCTGTCCCACGTCTGTACAGATGATCGCATCGCCCTTCGTTGCCCTGTAGATCTCTTCCACCACATACGGACCGGTCAGCCGGTCCTGATCATATTTCATGGGGAAGCGCACTTTCAGATCGTTGATATATTCGATCCATCTGGAGTGATTCTGCTGTTCAAGCATGGGATTCAGACGTTTCAGAACCTCTTTCACATCTCCGATCACACTGGCCGAGGTCATGACATTTTTATTAATTTCCGCCGGATCCACATCGATCTGCAGCACCTTTGCTCCCATAGCGAAACGGCTGGTATCTCCGGATACCCGGTCGCTGAAACGGGATCCCACCGTGATCAGAAGATCGCACTTGCATACCCCGAAATTGGCGTATTTCGTACCATGCATACCCAGCATGCCCACATACAGAGGATGCTCTCCGCTGAACGCGCCCTTGCCCATAAGCGTATCGCAGACCGGGGCATTTACCTTTTCTGCAAACTCCAGTAATTCTTCAGAAGCGTTGGACAAGATTGCTCCTCCGCCTACAAAGATCATGGGTTTCTCCGATTCCCTGATTAATTTGACCGCAGTTTCCAGATCCTCTTCCGTGATCAGGTTCACATCCGGCTTAATCTCTTCCGGCTCCATCTTCGTATATTCCGCGGAATCCGAAGTGGCGTCCTTGGTAATGTCAATCAGAACCGGTCCCGGACGTCCCGTCCTGGCAATCTTGAAAGCTCTGCGGATAACTCCCGCCAGATTATTTACATCTTTCACGATAAAATTATATTTGGTGATAGGCATGGTGATTCCTGTTATATCCACTTCCTGGAAACTGTCCTTGCCCAGCAGGGAATTGCCCACGTTGCAGGTAATCGCCACAATCGGCACAGAGTCCATATACGCGGTGGCGATTCCGGTCACCAGATTGGTTGCTCCCGGTCCGGAGGTGGCAAAACAGACGCCCACTTTTCCCGTAGCTCTTGCGTACCCGTCCGCCGCATGGGATGCTCCCTGCTCGTGAGAAGTCAGAATATGGCGGATCTCGCCATGTTTATACAATGCATCGTAGATATTCAAAATAGCGCCGCCCGGATAACCGAATACCGTATCCACTCCCTGCTCTTCCAGACAGGCGATTACAATCTCTGCTCCCGTTAATTTCATAAATATCTCCCCTCGTACTTTTATTTCCGGATCTCCAGGATGGCTCCTCTGTTGCCGGAAGTCACCATGGATGCGTAGCGCGCCAGATAGCCGGCAGTCACCTTCGGCTCCCTGGGTCTCCATTTCTTTCTTCTCTCTTCCATCTCTTCGTCAGAGATATCCACATCCAGCCGGTTGTTCGGAATGTCAATCTTGATGATATCTCCTTCTTCCACCAGGGCGATGGGGCCTCCCACAGCCGCTTCCGGAGAAATATGGCCGATGGACGCGCCCCGGCTGGCGCCGCTGAACCGTCCGTCGGTGATCAGCGCCACGGAAGATCCCAGTCCCATACCGGCGATCGCGGAGGTGGGGTTCAGCATCTCTCTCATGCCCGGACCGCCCTTCGGACCTTCATAGCGGATCACTACTACGTCGCCGGCCACGATTTTACCGCCTTTGATCGCCGCGATCGCGTCTTCCTCGCAGTCGAAAACACGGGCCGGTCCTTCATGCACCAGCATCTCTTCCGCTACTGCGGAACGTTTTACCACGCCGCTGTCCGGAGCCAGATTGCCCTTCAGGATCGCGATGCCGCCGGTCTCGCTGTAAGGATGGTCAATCGGACGGATCACTTCCGGATTCTTATTATAACAGTCTTTGATATTCTCCCCTACGGTCTTTCCTGTCACAGTCATGCAGTCCAGGTTCAGAAGATTCTTCTTGGAGAGTTCGTTCATCACCGCGTAGACGCCGCCGGCTTCGTTCAGATCCTCGATATAGGTCGGACCTGCCGGAGCCAGATGACACAGATTCGGAGTTCTGGAACTGATCTCATTGGCAATATCCACATTCAGCTCTACCCCTGCCTCATGGGCAATGGCCGGAAGGTGCAGCATACTGTTGGTAGAGCATCCCAGCGCCATATCCACGGTCAGAGCATTCAGGAAGGCTTCTTTCGTCATGATATCTCTGGGACGGATGTTTTTCTTCAGCATCTCCATCACCTGCATGCCCGCGTGCTTTGCGAGGCGGAGGCGGTCGGAATAAACTGCCGGAATCGTACCGTTGCCCTGAAGTCCCATACCGAGTACCTCCGTCAGACAGTTCATGCTGTTGGCCGTATACATGCCGGAGCAGGAACCGCAGGTAGGACATACCTTCTGTTCAAATTCCCTCACATCCTCCTCCGTCATAGTTCCCGCTGTATAAGCGCCCACTGCCTCGAACATGCTGGAAAGACTTCTCTTCTGGCCCTTCACATGTCCTGCAAGCATAGGTCCTCCGCTGACAAATACGGTGGGAATATTTACTCTGGCCGCCGCCATCAGAAGTCCCGGCACATTTTTGTCGCAGTTGGGCACCATCACCAGTGCGTCAAACTGATGTGCCATCGCCATAGCCTCTGTAGAATCGGCGATCAGGTCGCGGGTGACCAGCGAATATTTCATTCCGATATGCCCCATGGCAATCCCGTCGCATACGGCGATGGCCGGAAATACGATCGGCGTTCCTCCTGCCATGGCGACTCCCATCTTCACTGCCTCTACGACCTTATCCAGGTTCATGTGTCCCGGAACGATCTCATTATAAGAGCTGACAATTCCCACCAGAGGGCGGTTCATCTCTTCTTCCGTCAGTCCCAGCGCGTGGAACAGAGAACGGTGCGGGGCCTGCTGCATCCCCTTGGTAACTGCGTCACTTCTCATGACTGATTCCTCCTGTTGTCTTTGTTATAAATGTGTTTGCTGTATAGTAAATAGCTTATACCCGTTCTGCGATCAGGCTGCCCATGGCGGCGGTTCCCACCTTTGTGCAGCCTCCGGACCAGATATCCACGGTCCGGTATCCCTCTTTCAGTACCTGGCGGACTGCCGCCTCCACCGCGTCGGCCTCCCGGTCCAGATCAAAGGTATAACGCAGCATCATAGCTGCCGATAGAATCGTTGCGATCGGATTGGCTTTGTCCTGCCCGGCGATGTCCGGAGCAGAGCCGTGACTCGGTTCATAAAGACCGAATCTGGTATCATTCAGACTGGCGCTGGAAAGCATGCCGATAGAGCCGGTCACCATGCTCGCCTCGTCAGAAAGGATATCCCCAAACATGTTCTCCGTCAGGATCACGTCGAACTGCGCCGGGTTCATCACCAGCTGCATCGCGCAGTTATCCACATACATGTGAGACAATTCCACCTCAGGATAATCCTTCGCGACCTCTTCCACCACTTTTCTCCAGAGGCGGGAGGAATCCAGCACGTTGGCCTTATCCACGCTGCAGACTTTCTTCCGTCTCTTCATGGCGATGTCGAAAGCCCTTTTCGCGATACGGCGGATCTCATTTTCATTATATGTCAATGTATCGACCGCGGTCAGCACTCCATCCCGCGTCTCTGTCTTTCTCTCTCCGAAATACAGTCCTCCGGTCAATTCTCTGACGATGATCATATCGAATCCTGCCCTGCTGATATCATCCCGGAGCGGACATGCGGCCCGCAGCTCATCATACAGATATGCCGGACGCAGGTTGGCGAAGAGATTCAGCGCCTTGCGGATCCCCAGAAGGCCGGCCTCCGGGCGCTTCGACGGCTCCAGCTGATACCACGGAGAAGTTTTTGCGTCTCCTCCGATGGATCCCATCAGCACCGCGTCGCAGGCACGGGCCTGTTCGACCGTCTCCTCTGTCAGAGGAACGCCATGTACGTCAATAGACGCTCCTCCCAGCAATAACTCTGTATAAGAAAAATCATGTCCATACCTGGATGCAGCCGCATCCAGCACTTTTTTTGCTTCGTTTACGATCTCCGGTCCGATTCCGTCTCCGTGGATCAATCCAATCTTACAATTCATATCTGTCTTCCTTTCCTAGTCCGCATCCTGCCCGGAGGATTTCCTGTATTCATGCGGACGCATGAACGCACAAAGGCGGAAGATAATCCTTCCGCCTCTGCTGCATCCTTGCCTAGTTCTGTTTTTCCACTTCCTGGATGGCCGTTTTCTTCATCGGAATACGGCAGTTGCGGTTGCTTCCGAACTCTACAATTACGTCCTCGTCAGTAATATCGATCACGACTCCGTAGAATCCGCTGGTGGTCACTACAACATCTCCCACTTCCAGGGACGCCAGCATGGCGCTTACCCTCTTCTGCTCCTTTTTCTGTGGTCTGAAAACCAGAAAATACATAATCGCAGCAAAAAATACGATATATACGATCAGCATGATTCCATCCGATCCTGCTCCTGTTAACAGCATATCATTTCCTCCTGAAAAATAACTTCAAAGAACATTTTACACAATATTCCCTTTCAGGGCAAGCCTTTTTATATATTTTTTGCCAGTACCCCGGAAAGCTTCTGTTTTTTGTATTCCTGATAACGGCCCTGGTCGATGGCGTCCCGGATCTCTTCCATCATATGATTGTAGAAGTACAGGTTGTGCAGCACACACAGACGCATTCCAAGCATTTCCTTGGCTTTCAGCAGATGGCGGATATAAGCCCGGCTGTAGCGGCGGCATGCGGGACAGCCGCAGCCTTCCTCGATGGGACGGTCGTCCAGCTCATATTTCGCGTTAAACAGGTTCAGCTTGCCGTGGTTCGTATACACATGCCCGTGCCTTCCGTTGCGGCTGGGGTAAACGCAGTCGAAAAAATCCACGCCCCGGTCCACGGCTTCCAGAATATTGGCGGGAGTACCCACTCCCATCAGATAGACCGGCTTATTCTCCGGAAGGTGCGGCGTCACAGTCTCTATAATATGATACATTTCCTCATGGGTTTCCCCTACTGCCAGTCCTCCGATAGCATATCCCGGCAGATCCAGCTCGGCGATCCGCTGGGCATGTTCGATGCGGATATCCTCAAATATCGCTCCCTGGTTGATTCCAAACAGGAGCTGATTCGGATTGATCGTGTCCGGCAGACTGTTCAGACGTTCCATCTCCGTCTTGCACCGTACCAGCCACCGCACCGTGCGGTCTACAGAACGCTGTACATAATCCCGGTCCGCCCGGCTGGACGGACATTCGTCAAAGGCCATGGCAATCGTGGACGCCAGATTGGACTGGATCTGCATACTCTCTTCCGGTCCCATAAAGATCTTTCTGCCGTCAATGTGCGACTGAAAATAGACGCCTTCTTCCTTGATCTTGCGCAGGCCTGCCAGAGAAAACACCTGGAATCCGCCAGAGTCCGTCAGGATCGGCCTGTTCCAGGACATGAACTTATGCAGACCTCCCAGCTTCTTTATGACCGTGTCACCCGGGCGCACATGCAAGTGATAGGTGTTGGACAGCTCCACCTGCGTGCCGATCTGTTCCAGATCCTCTGTAGACACAGCCCCCTTGATGGCAGCCGCCGTCCCCACATTCATAAACACCGGGGTCTGGATCACGCCGTGTACGGTGTGCAGTTCCCCCCGTTTCGCATTTCCGTCTTTTTTCAATAACTTGTACATTCTTTTCCTCATTTCATATGGCGACTGCCGCGGCAATCGCGCAGATTGTGCTTAAAAGAGTTCCCAGCAGATAGTACTCTGCGAACTCCTGATCTTTAGATATTCTATCATACCTTGCAATGGACTTTGCCGTCAATACCAAACCTGCCGCTGAATATTGTCCGACAGACATAAGAATCACCATAATAATTCTTTCTAAAGTTCCGATAATCCTTCCGGCATTTTTATCTCCTTCTATGTGTAGCCCCTTTTGTAAAGGCTTATAAACCTCTAGAATATTCGATATCAACGCATTTGCAGGTTTATGTATCAATAAAAGCTTTGTCGTCCAGACCAAAGTTACTGATCCCGATATCTCCAGTTTCCGTAGAATCGACCAGAGATACTGATTACTGATATTTCGAATATCCATTCCATTTATGAAATATACCACACCCACAATTAAAAAGAAATGGAATCCCTGATTTATCCAAAACATGATCCGTGTATTGCATGAAGAATCTCTTTTTATTTTGAATAAAACATGATCCGCAGTATATTCTGCTATTTCAAAGATCGTATGAGCGATTATAAAGGAAAGAATGTACACCCAGGGCATTCCCGGCAAAAGTAAGAAAAACAACAGGGCTGCCAAACCATCATAGATTAAAACATCAATCACAACACCGCGAAATTTTCCTTTTTTATCTTTGATATAATATGCGGGAATTTTCAAATAGAAGCCACATATAACATATATGCATAAAACAATTAAAACCATGAATTTTGTCATCTTATTTCTTCCTCAAGAACTTTTTCAACATTTCCCAATGCTCTTTCATATGTGTAGTAAGTTCCCGCCGCCAACATTTTCTGAACCGTTGACTGCGTGATTCCCAATCGATCTGCAGTTCTCTGCTGTCCATCCTGATTTTTCAACATGTCCCATATGATTTCTCTCTGTCTGACAGTCCAGCCATCCTCTATGGTTTTCAACAGTTCAAAAACAGTATTAATCAACAATTCCCGATCTTCCTTATGAACTTCCATTTTTATACAGATATCGGCCGGTACTACTCTTTTTCCATGCTCTTTTTCTTTCAGAAGATTTATTGCTTCTCTGGCGCAATAATATCCTGGCCCGTCCGCCCCAAGCGCCATCTCATAATTAATATCCGTAGTAATCTTCCCTGCGCCAAGTCCAAAACGCAATTTTACAGGATATAACCTCATTTTTATTTCCGTCACAATTTTCAGTACATTTTTCCCCGTATGCAACAGTCCTTGGAATTCATCACCTAAAGTGATTAAAAATTTTGAGGTGATATCCTCCGTGTATTTTGTGTTAATATCATTCAATGTTTCTTTTATTTTCTTTTGAATTTCATTTCTGTTCTTCAGATCTCTGGATTTTTTTATATCTCCGATTACTGCCAGATATATACGTCCTTCATTCATACCTCTTATTCCTCCCAATTGTTAATATCATTATTATATTGACAAAAACAGGAATATTCAATAATTATTCGTATATTAAGGAATATTTTATAATTATATATATAATAAGCTATTATATATTTCTAATTGTCTTTTTTAAAGGGGTATACTATACTGAGAAAAGATATTTCGACAAAACAGAACAGGAGAGATCAACTATGGCAGGATCCACATTCGGCACTTTATTATCCATCACAACCTGGGGCGAGTCCCACGGCAAAGGGATCGGCGTCGTCATCGACGGCTGCCCCGCGGGGCTTCCCCTGGCAGAGGAAGACATACAGCTTTACCTGAACCGGCGCAGGCCCGGGCAGTCCCGCTTCACCACACCCAGAGTGGAAGCAGACCAGGCAGAGATCCTCTCCGGCGTTTTCGAAGGCAAAACCACCGGGACTCCCATTTCCCTGATGGTGCGCAATACATCCCAGCGTTCCAAAGACTACAGCGAGATCGCGTCTTACTACCGTCCCGGCCATGCAGACTATACCTATGATAAAAAATACGGTTTCCGGGATTATGCCGGCGGCGGACGTTCCTCCGGGCGGGAGACCATCGGCAGGGTGGCCGCAGGCGCGGTAGCCGCGAAGATCCTGGCGGAACTGGGAGTCTCAGTCCGGGCATACGCGAAATCCATCGGTCCCATCTCCATCGATTACAGCCGTTTTGATCCGGCTCAGGCACTGGAGAATCCCGTCTGTATGCCGGATGCAGACGCAGCTTTGCAGGCCATGGATTATCTGGATCAGTGCCGCAAAAATCAGGATTCCGCAGGAGGCGTAGTGGAGTGCATTATAAAAGGGCTCCCCGCAGGCATTGGAGAACCCTGTTTTGATAAATTAAGCGCAAATCTGGCGAAAGCAGTCTGTTCCATCGGAGCCGTAAAAGGCTTCGAGATCGGCGACGGTTTCGCCGCCGCCCGCTCCAACGGCTCCGTCAACAACGACGCCTTCCACGCGGAAGCAGACGGCCGGATCAGCAAACTGACCAACCATGCAGGAGGCGTATTGGGCGGCATCAGCGACGGCAGTGATGTGGTCTTCCGCGCGGCATTCAAACCCACCGCTTCCATCAGCGCAGAACAGCAGACCGTTTCCCGCTCCGGAGAAAATATCACGGTCTCCGTCCGCGGACGCCACGACCCCATCATCGTCCCCAGAGCCGTTGTAGTGGTAGAATGTATGGCTGCGCTCACCGTACTGGATCTTATGATGGCGGGCATGACGTCCCGCCTGGACCGTATCCGCACGTTCTGGAAAAATGTACGGGATGAGGACTGACAAAAATACCGGGAGGGCAGATGGCCCTCCCGGCGAAAACATTTTTCTTATCCAAGCATAGATTCCGGTTTGAACAAAGATCTTACATGCGCGATTTCTTCCTGCGACGCCTTGTCCGCCGGCACATAATAAGACTTCTCCCTCGCGATCTGATACAGCTGCTCCTGCGCCGTCTCCGTCTTGTTGCGCATCTGCTTCAGCGTCTGTTTCAGCTGAGGATTCTCCGTCTGCGTGATATAGTCCGCATATGCCTTCAGTTCTCCATTAATGCCCACCAGAGCATCGCTTACCATTGTCTTTTCATCCATCATGAACGCCTCCTATTTCAGAAATCCCATGAGCTGCTGTTTGTTCTCTTTCGCAGACTGGGCCGCCTGCTGAAAATACTGCTTTACCTGCGTATCCGTCGCCTGCTCCGCGTACGCGGTAAATTTCGCGTGGCAGGTCTCGCTTCCGCCGATCAGATGACGGAGATTCTGCACATCCAGTTCTGACAAATCTGACATAAAAAATCCCTCCTTGTTTTCCATACTTGCTATCCTAGTATGTGAAAACAAAGAGGAATTATGCGTTCCAAAATCTTCAGACGCAGCCTCTAACAGGTCAGTTCTTCGTACAGTTCTTCATACTGTTTCGCAGAATGATTCCAGGAAAAGTCTGCCGCCATAGCACGATCCACGATCTTGTTCCAGGATCGTTTTTTGTCATAATACACAGACTGTGCATACCGCACCGCACCCAGCATCTCATGCGCATTGTAATTGGCGAAGCTGAAACCGGTGCCTGTCTCTTCATATTCATTGTACGGTTCCACCGTATCTTTCAGTCCGCCCGTCTCTCTGACAATCGGCAGAGAACCATAGCGCAGGCTCATCAGCTGGCTGAGTCCGCACGGTTCGAACAAAGACGGCATCAGGAAGGCGTCGCTGGCCGCGTAAATCTTATGTGCCAGTTCATTGGAATAATAGATGCAGGCAGCTACCTTCCCGCTGTATTTCCACGCATAGTGACGAAACATATTTTCGTAGCGGGCTTCTCCGGTGCCGAGCACAACAATCTGTACCGCGTCCTGACATATCTCATCCATGACAGCGTCGATCAGGTCAAATCCTTTCTGATCTGTCAGCCGGGACACAATACCGATCATCATCACGTTTTTATCCTGCTCAAGTCCCAGCTCTTTCTGAAGCTCCAGCTTGTTTTTCCATTTATTCCGGCGGAAATTATCCGCCGTGTATTTTTTGTATATCAGCGCGTCCGTTCCCGGATCCCATTCCTTGTAGTCCAGACCGTTGACAATCCCGTGCAGTACGTTGGAGCGCGCCCGCATGAGCCCGTCCAGATGCTCCCCGTAAAAAGGAGTCTTGATCTCCTCCGCATAAGTACGGCTGACCGTGGTCACCATATCGGCATAGACAATGCCGCCCTTCAGATAATTCGCGTCTCCGAAAGCTTCCAGCTTATCCGCTGTGAAATACGACATGTCAAGACCGGTCGCATCCTGCACTGCCTTAATATTCCAGATTCCCTGGAACTTCAGGTTATGGATCGTGATCATGGACTTCATATTTGCGTAAAACTCACCTTCATGGAAACTGTCCTTCAGATAAACCGGCACCAGTCCGGTCTGCCAGTCATGGCAGTGTACAATATCAGGCTGATACCCTACCACCGGCAGGATCGAAAGCGCGGCCCTGGAAAAGAACGCGAACTTCTCCACGTCTTCATAAATATTCCCGTAAGGACGGTCGCCTGCAAAATAGTATTCATTATCGATAAAATAATACTGAATCCCGTCATATTCCATCTCCATGATACCCACATACTGGCTCCGCCATGCCATATCCATGTAAAAATTCGTGACGAAATTCATCTTCTCTTTCCATTCATGCCCAATACAAAGATAATTAGGAATGATTACCCGTACTTCATATTTATCTTTGTCGAAATACTTCGGCAAAGATCCCACTACGTCAGCCAGACCGCCGGTTTTTACAAACGGCACGCATTCTGATGCCACAAATAAGACCTTCTTCTTCATGTTTCCCTCCACACACGATATAGTATAAGAAAATTATACCGCAAACCAGAGGGCAATAAAAGAAGTTTTCAAAATTTATGCGTGTTTTTTATAGTCCAGACGTATCTTATCCGCGATCAGGGCGATAAACTCTGAATTTGTCGGCTTTCCTTTCCCGACGCTGACGGTGTAGCCGAACAGCTCGTCGATGGTATCCATTTTTCCTCTGCTCCATGCGACTTCGATAGCATGGCGGATCGCGCGCTCCACTCTGCTGGGCGTAGTCTTATGATTCTTTGCAATCGTCGGATACAGAATCTTCGTGATGGAATTCAGCATGTTCATATCTTCCACCGCCATCATGATCGCATCCCTGAGATACTGATACCCTTTAATATGGGCTGGTACGCCGATCTCATGAATCATGTTGGTCACGTCTGTCTCCAGATTCCTTTCCAGATAATCAGCTTTGGCCTCGTAGGGGAGCATCTTCATGCCCTCCGGTCTCTTCCTGTTCCGGTTTTCTTTCAGGCTGCGGATTCTGCTGAGCAGCATGTCATGATCAAACGGTTTCATAATGTAATAACTGGCTCCCAACAGGAACGCATCCTCCGTGATTCTCTCCTGGCCGATCGCCGAGATCACTACGAATTCCGGTTTCTTGCGGATATTGGCATCATGTCCGATCCGCTCCATGACAGTCAGGCCGTCGAGCTTGGGCATGATAATATCCAGGAGCATGATGTCCGGCTCCTTCTCACGGATTACCTGACATGCTTCTTCTCCGTTTCTGGCAATGCCTACAATCTGGAGTTCTTCATCCTGGCGCAGAATCCCGTCCAGGATCTCCACCATTCTTTCGTTGTCGTCCACAATTGCAACACTCCATCTGCTCATCCATAATCCTCCTCGTTTCCCATTTTTCCTGTCTCCTTTCAACAGCTTCATACAAAAGCTTTCATCATTCACAGTGAAAATTATAGAGAAACCGGCAATTCCTTACAAGCAGATAGTATCGGGGGTTTTCGACATATTGTGCCATGTCCGCTGCGCGGACATGGCGCCTCCGGCGGATGCGCCCGGATTTCTGCGGCCAGCGCGGAAACCCGGGTGCGCGTTGGCATATTTCGCGCCCTGCGCTCACTATGCCATGTTCGCCTCGTTCATTTTCTGCTCTTTTTTGTACTTTCTTCCATAGAAAATCAGATAGAAAACAGGCATCAGGATCAGGATCAGCAGCGTGGACGCCACCAGGCCTCCGATAATAATAATATACATGCCCTGCATCATCTGATTGCCTTCTCCGATACCCAGTGCTCCCGGCACCATGGAAATAATCGTCGTCAGAGTCGTGATCAGGATCGGACGAAGCCTCGTCTTGGCACTCTCAATCAGCGCGTCCTCCAGAGCCATTTCCGTTCTGAGCAGGTTCACTCCGTCCACATACAGGATACCGTTGTTTACCACAATGCCCGCCAGCATCAGAACTCCCATCAGGGAAATCATACTGAATGAAGATCCCGACAGGAACAGAAGTCCGAAGGATCCGATCAGGCTGAACGGAATGCTCAGCATCACCATCAGCGAATACCGGGGAGATTCAAACTGCATCGCCATCACCAAAAATACCAGGAAAATTGCCGCTGCCAGAGCGAGCCCCAGAGAACGGAATGACTCGTTCATCATCTCGTCCATCGTATTGACCGATATTTCCACAGAATCCGGGAAATCTTCCTCTTCTGCCAGCCGGTCCATCTCCGCCTGAACAGCATCTGTATCTTCCGACAGACAGGTGGCAGACACGGTCATTACGTAAGCTCCGTCCTCTCTGGTCACAGTCTGCTGCGAATTCGTATATTCCAGAGAAGCGATCTCAGACAGAGGAATTCCCGAAACATTTGCATCCATCAGGCTGTCCGCGTTTGTATATGTCCCCTCCGGGTATTCCAGAACTACGCTGTATTCCTGCCCATTGGATGTCACCGTCATAGCCTCCGTACCGCTGATCATACTGTAAAGACTGCCCGCCGCCTGAGCAGGAGTCATGCCGTAGCTCATGGCATTCAGCGGATCGATCAATACACGGACCTGCGTGGAACTCTCTCCCGCGCTGGAACTTACATTCAGCACGCCCGGGATATTCCAGGAGACTTCTTCCATCACCGCAACCGCTTCCTGCAGATCTTCCAGATCTGTGGATGTCAGCGTGACAGATCCGCCGGATCCGCTGGTCGTCATAGAGGATATCGTACTGCTGGTCGAAATCTCCAGCTGCATATCCGTAAAGTCTTTTGTCTCTTCCGTCCACTGATCGGCTATTTCCTGGCTGGACATATTCCGGTCATCTTTCAGATTGACGGAAAAATTCACCCCTTCGGGAGGAGAAGTCGATATCATCGCCCGAATGGACCAGGACTGGCTCACCGTAACTTTTCATGATACCGGTATCGGCATGACACCGGAAGTGCAGAAACACGTATTTGACAAGTTTTATCAGGGAGATACTTCGCACAAAAAAAAGGGCAGCGGCCTTGGCCTTGCCCTTGTAAAACGGATCGTATCTCTTCATAACGGAAACATACGGCTGGAAAGCGTTCCGGATCTGGGGAGCACCTTCACCGTACGGCTTCCGGCAGAACATCCGGATACATCCTCATGACGCGGTCTTCTGTCCCGGCACACGCCGGAGCACTTCTCTGGATACAATCCCGATCACGCTTCCGGTGACGGCGCCTGCCAGCACCAGCACCGGCGCGTAGTAGACCAGGCTGCCTGTCTCCAGCGCCAGCACCGCCAGCGCCAGCTGTCCCATGTTGTGCATGATGCCGCCTGCAATGCTGACGCCCACTACCTGCAAAAGGCCGCTCCTCTTTACCAGATACATACACAGGAAACTTACCAGCGCGCCTGCCAGACTGTACAGGATCATGGAAAGATTTCCGAAAAGAAAACCCGAAAGAAAGATACGCAGCATATTTATCAGCAGCGCCTCTCCCGGTCTCAGAGTATATAACGCCCAGACGACGACCAGATTGGCCAGTCCCGGCTTCACTCCCGGGATCCCTATGGGAATCGGAATCAGAAACTCCACATAGCTTACGATCAGAGCGAGAGCTGTGAGGAGTCCCATATATGCGATTTTTCCGGTTCGATTCTGAAAAAGTTTCATGAGTCCGTTATTTTACAAAAATCAGTTCATAGTCGCGGTTTCCAAGTCCGATCTTCGCCGCATGGTCAAGGCAGGTCTTGTATTCGGAATCCGGAGTCGTATTTTCAAAATGATCGTGATGATCGCAGAAATCTTCGCTGCGCATCCGGTCAGAGAGCTGGCTGTTCGGCAGCGGATCACATTTCAGGCAGGCGTCCACACACGCCTGGTCGAGGGCCAGCGGATCAAAAGATGCGAACATGCCGATATTCGGCAGGATCGGCGCATCGTTCTCCGCATGGCAGTCGCAGTTCGGCGACACATCTACTACAAGAGAAATATGGAAATTCGGACGTCCGTCGATCACCGCCTTGGTATATTCCGCCATACGGCAGTTCAGTTCTTTGGTCGCCGCGTCATTGACAAATTCGATAGCGTCAAAGGTACAGGCTCCCAGACATCTGCCGCACCCTACACAGTTGTCGGCGTTGACCGTCATCTTCTTTGTATCTTCATGAAATTCCAGACCGTTGTTCGCGCATTCCTTCTGGCAGCGGCGGCATCCGCGGCAGATATCCGGATTAATGTTCGGTTTCCCGTTGGAATGCTGGTCTTTCTTGCCCGCGCGGGATCCGCATCCCATGCCGATATTCTTGATGGTTCCGCCGAAACCGGTCATCTCATGTCCCTTGAAATGCGTCAGGCTGATGAAAACGTCGGCGTCCATGATGGCCCGTCCGATCCTGGCGTTCTGTATGTACTCGCCGCCGTTTACCGGTACCTCAATATCGTCGGTCCCCTTCAGTCCGTCGCCGATGATGACCGGACATCCCACCGTAAGCGGGGTAAACCCATTCTCCCAGGCACACTGCAGATGCTCCAGCGCATTTTTCCTGCTGCCCGGATAGAGTGTATTGCAGTCGGTCAGGAAAGGCATGCCGCCCAGTTCCTTTACCACATCGGCGACTGCCTTTGCGTAATTGGGGCGCAGAAAACTGAGGTTGCCCAGTTCTCCGAAGTGCATCTTGATCGCCACGAACTTCTGGTCCATATCAAGCTCCTCGATGCCTGCCTTTTTAATCAGCCTTTTCAGTTTTGTGGGCAGTCCCTCGCCCAGTTTGGTTCTGAAATCTGTGTAATATACTTTTGATTTTTCCATTTGGTGTTCTCCTCGCTTTCATCTCATGCCATTACGACCATGCATTCTTTCTCGCAGAACGCGATCCCATATCTGATGATCTTTTTCACTCCCCGGCGCTTAAGTCCTTCTGCATACTTCTTTTCTTCAATCTGTTTAAGCGCCTCCGCGCACGCTTTCTCCATGTTTCCGTCCTCCGCATATTTCAGTTCAATCACAATCCCTGTTCGGTTCGGCGTCTGGATGGAAATATCACTGTATCCCTCACCGGTCTCCGCATTGGATTTCACAAGCCAGCTGTCCTGATTCTGCAAAAGCCCCAGCAGCATCCCGTGATAGAAGTTCTCCTTCATGTTCCTGCGCACAGCCGTGTCTCTCACACTGATGGAGTCCCACAGATAATCGCTGAGCATTTCCTGAATTACCGCCGTATCTCCGGTCTGGAACGCTGCACAGAAACGGCTGATCCTCGATGTATCGGAACGTGTCACCTCGCGGAACCAGTCTTCCACCAGTTCATAAAACAGTTTTTGGATCTCTCCATTGGGGATCCACAGTCGGAAAATATCCGCATTTTCCTGCTCCACATGCATCCCTGTCAGGTAGCCAGCAGCATACAGCACACTCCACACATTCTCAATACTGTCATCGATCTCACGGTATGTCAGTTCCTGTTTGATGCGTTTGGTTATCTGCCCACCATTCAGCAGCTCCTCTACTTCGTTTTTCGTCGTCAGATTTGCATTCTTCAGCATACGGCGGATCAGGTCATTGCCGCTGGTATTCGCCCAGTAGTTTTTAGGAGGAGCCGCTGGATCTGCCAATAGCTCATCACAGTAATTGATCACATCCCAGGGACAATATACGTCTGTTTTGCCAAAACGATACCCGTCATACCAGTCCCGGATCACATTCTTATAAGAGGTCAGGCCATAGAACTTTAGGATTTCATCCACATCCACATTAGTAAAGCCGAAGTACTCATCATACCGGGCATCCGAAATCGTGTGTACCTTCAGATTATTCAGCCCAGTGAAGATGCTCTCCTTGGAGATCCTGAGGCACCCGGTAAGCACGGCAAAGTACAGGCTGTCATTCGTTTTCAGCGCGTTATCAAGGAGACTACGGATGAAGGATACCATCTCATCGTAATATCCGGACTGGAATGCCTTATCAAGCGGAACGTCATACTCATCGATCAGCAGGATAACCTTCTGCCTATAGTGCTTTTCGAGAAGCAAGGAAAGTGTCTTGAGACTGTCAATCAACGTATCGTCGGGCATGGCGTACTTCGAACTGCCTTTCACCTCCACATTGATCAACTGATTATAAGCGTTTTTATCAGCTTCATCCAGTTTCGCGCTATCACGCAGAAAGCGAAATCTTCCAGCCTCATTCCCAATGACTGTTCTTAATGCCGCCACCGCTGAATCATATTTTAAACCGCCCACACTCTTAAGACTGATGGAGATCACGGGGAATTTCCCCATATATCTTTCACGCAGGCCCTTTTCCTGCATAATCTTCAGTCCCTCGAACAGCGCCGGGTCGCTCCCTATTTCAAAAAAGCATTTGAACATACTCATATTGAGGGACTTGCCAAACCGTCTGGGCCGGGTAAACAGGTTTACCTTTCCCCAATTCTGCAACAGTTCTTTAATGAACAGGGTTTTATCTGCGTAATAAAAATCCTCGGATGAGAATTCCTCAAAATTTTCAATTCCAATGGGGAGTTTCTTTCTCATCTTCTCAACACTCCTTTCCAACATCAGTGACTTGGAGCTTTCCATTATGTTTTCATTTTACCGTTAAGCCGCAGGGCGGTCAAGTCAACTTTTTTCTCCACCTCCTCCGGTACTGAGATCATTCTGATTTTTAGAGGAAAGAGGATTTCCAATGTTATCAAACACAAAACGCAGGACACTTTTCAGCATCATGGTATCCGTGATCTTCTTTCGGCTTACAATATCCTTGACAACAATCGTATTGTAAAGACCTTCCAGATAATCCCGGATTTCGTCCGGCTGCCCTTTCAGTTCAAGGGTGTAGGGGAACGAGCTGTTTTCCAGATATTCTGTGTATTTTACGCCCCGATCCGTCATGCTGCCCGTACTCTCCATGTATTCTTTAAAGGACAATGGGAGCATTTCAATCTGCACATACCGTCCGGAAATCAGAGTTGCGATCTCGCTGGAAAGCATATAGGCATTGGAACCGGTGATATAAATATCCACATTTTTCTTAATATACAGGCTGTCTACCACTTTAGGGAAATCTTCAACGTGTTGGATCTCATCCAGGAAAATATATGTCACCTTTCCTGGGACCAACCGTTCTTTTAAGTATGAATACAGCCTCCGGTAATCTGTCAGTTCTTCAAAATCAATATCCTCAAAGTTTATCGATATGATCTGTTCTTTTTCAATCCCTTGTTCCAACAGCCAATTCTGGTAAATCTGTATATTTCAGAGGAACTGACGAGGATACGAGGAAGAAATCGCAGCGGAAGGAGAAAGTCACCGCAAGGTTACAAAGATCGAATTGTCTGAAGAAGATAAAGAAATCCTTTCCGACAAGCTCCTGCAAATCAGAAAGGGTATGGAAGTGACTGTATGCTTCTTTGCGGCTGACGATGAGCCGCCTACAATCGTCACACCCACTGATCCAGCCAGACAAGCCTCTCAGATCGGCAACTACCAGACGATCACCGGCACGGTTAACCGTATCGATCCGGTATATCGGGAACTGGAGATCAACACAGGATATAAGAACGTACTCGGCAAGGAACTGCCTGTGATGATCTGCTTTGATGATATCTTGGATCTGTCTGGCGAAGGCATTTTTGATATTGATGAATATCTGGGTATTGAACCGGATTAATTGCTCTGCCACTAACTCCGCAGGGTCTTCAACATAAAAAACATAAGCCACACAAGAGTTTATCTGAAATATACAAAAGTATCCAAATAGCATATATTTGCATATATTTTCCATATTTATCTTGCTATTTTTTTCATTAAGAGCAATATATAGAACAAAGAACTATATACGGAGGTAGCAAGATGAACCAATTAACATTTCCTTCCCTGACAGCGGAAGCCAAATATTATATTTTAAATTATCTGTCGGAGAACAGTGACACTCCCCACAGCTGCTTTGAAATTATTCAGATAGTCCAACAGCATAACGAAGCAATACGAGACACCATTATTTCAGGTGCCCTCCTCAGACTGTGCAGCAGCGGAAGGATCGTCAAACCGTCCCGAGGGAAGTATCAGATCAATGACACCATTCCTATTGTCAGCCCTGACTACCCAAACGTATTGCCCGCACCGACCATCTTATCTCTCCTGGAAAAAGCCAGCTCATGCATCAATTCTTTTCGGATTAATGTCTCAGATATTGATGATCCAGAAACCTTTCTATATAACCAGAAGATATTAATCGAAACACAGAAATATATCCAAAAGCAAATATCCAGATTAAAATAACAAGCTAAAGTGGAAACAGGGACGTTGGCTTTATACATCCAGTGTCCCCTTAACCGTATAACTCTCATTAAATCACCTCTCTGCGATGTAAATCTACAGAGAGGTTTCTCTGTCAATCCCCCATCAGCTCCATCATCAACCTGGCCCCAACCTTAATTCCTTCGATATACCCCTGCCGCTCATAAGCTGTACACAAGCCGAAAACGATGTTCATGTACGCATCCGCTTCTTCGTCCGTTTCCACCAAACTTCTCAACGTCTCATCCAAAGGATCTACCTGTTTCCTAAACTCAGGCGTCTCAGCTGAATTGTATTCCGTAAATGTCTGATAGAGCAGCTCCAGCAGTGTGTCCACCTGTCCCTGATAGTTTGCAGGGTGTTCCTTCAGATACTGAACCACCTTCTCAACGATCTCCGATGCATGTCCGCATCTCGCTCCCCAGATACGCTCTTTATGTGTCATATTCACCACTGTCCTTTCTACGCTATTACCTTGCTCTTACAAGCTGCAGTGATAATACCTCTGTATTTTGTACATAGCAAGCGGATTACGCATTTTTACGCAGCGGATAACGGCATAAAAGATACATTGAAGTGGAAACGGCAATATCGTGTAAGTTCAAAAAATAAGTATCACGGCGATCATCCCGATTGCAATCCCCAGCACATTCAATCCCACATCAAACCAGGAGAAATGGCGGCCCTGCACCAGCGGCTTTGTCGCTTCATCGGCCCAGGCCCAGACAATGGTGGCTGCCGTCAGACACGGGGAATAACCGCCAAGTTTCAAGGTAATAGCAAGCAGGATAGTCAACACTGCATATACTGCCACATGGGCCAGACGTCGCAGCCTGCCGTTTAAAATATTAATATCGGAATCTAAGAATGACAGCTTCTCCGCCAGTTCCCGGCTGGTCCTTCCAGTGTGTTCCCCGTCCTGGTGGGAGAGATACGTCATAAACAGGAACCAAAGGATTGTGAGAATTAAAAATACATAAAATGCCAAGGGCGGATACCTCCCTAAATTATATGCAGGAAACATCTTATCACACTGTCCAGCACATAGCCACAGATAATCTTTTTGAGATTGTATGATTCTTCCAGACAAATGACTTTCCTTACTTCCGATTTCCTTTCAGTTTTCTCTCCACTTCCTCCGGTACGGAAATCATCCCGAAACGCCATAGCAGACTAAAGGTATAGCTCACTCCCCGAACATCCGCCAGCTCTTTTGGCCGGGTAAACACGGTACCTTGCTGCTCCAATGCTTTCAGAAAGACCATCTGCACCGAACTCCATGCCAGAGATTTGCTGTTCTCCCGGCGGTCAATGAACAGCTCTTTTGTGTATTCTCCATTTCTCCACTTCTTCAGTGTATACGAAAAAGGCAAGCCGGAAACGGTATGGAACGGATAATTCTGAAAGGCAACAATGCAGTCCCATAGAAATCCATCCGTAGGCGTCGTCAATAATGTATCCACAGCTGATTTCCTTGTCTTATATGCCTTAACCCGTTCTGCATTCTGGCTGATCTCCGACATCTTATAGATCACCTTACTGTACGGCAGATATGTGTGAAGGGCAGAGTAGCTGAGACCCATAATATGCTGGATCTCTGCCATGGTTTTTCCTTGCCGCATGAGGTCCTGGATCTGCTTTGTCTCCGGATAGGACAGAACATTCCCGGTGATCAAGAGCTTCTTGACTTTACCCGGCGGAAGGTCCAGCTCCTGGGATGTGGCTTTAATTTCTCCCTTCTCCCTATAAATCTCTGCCGCTGTGACGATCAGTTCCTGCATCAGGGCTTCCGGATCATAGTCTTTCTTGGGAGGTCGCCCTCGTTTTAGTGACGTGTTGGAATTATTATTTTTCATGTCTATCTACTTTACTCCTATAACTCATCTCTACATTTTCCATGTCAATCTATTTTTCCGGCGGTAAAATCAAGCGGAATTTATCCAACATTTCAATTCCGCCTGTATTAATCCACTAGACTGCATACTGAGCTTTACAAATCAGAGTACAGCTCCTCCCGGTACACGCCGTCCGCAATCAGCTTCTTAAAGCTCTCCACCACGGCTGCTTTATCTTCCTTATATGTAACGCCGAACCAGTTATCCTTGGTTTCCAGTACCTTCACCGTACACTTTCCATCTCTCAGCAGCCCGCCGATCAATGTCGGCAGCAGGTACTCTGCTTTCTGTGGATTTGCCGGGACTTCCTTTTCAAAAAAATCTTTAAATCCGTTTTCTAAGACAGACAGGAACGCCGGAGCATGTCCCTCTTTCGCAGGGAAGCCCCAGAAATTCATGGATACATAGGAGCCCGGATCCAGTTTTACGCCACCCGCTTCGGCACCAATTGCACCGGTCAACGGATCAATAGTTTTAACAATATTGCTGGTCTCCACTGTTTATGATACACTAAATTTACCGAAAAAAAGCGTCAGAATTCCCTGAAAAAA